>Ga0098052_1002836_pt1 | contig 10410 bp, 13 predicted proteins | sample 15_taG_FD_81591 | JGI IMG/M metagenome (GOLD analysis project Ga0098052, IMG submission 81591) | Marine viral communities from the Subarctic Pacific Ocean - 15_ETSP_OMZ_AT15312 metaG | ecosystem: Environmental > Aquatic > Marine > Oceanic | place: Pacific Ocean | collected 2015-01-18 | reverse complement strand
GAATGCATTGCGGCTTCACCGTCCAACAGATATTCTTCCACTTGACCACGGAAATACCAATAAAGTCCGGGTTTACTTTTCAGAACATCCTTGATCCATGCCAACTTTTCACGCACCTCTTCAAAACGTTGAAGATGAGCTAACGACTTCACATGTAGGAAGTGATCCCACAAGATACAATCGTCAAGATCGCTCTCAAACATTCGGCAGAGGGTGTAGTATCGATTTTCTTTGTAGAGCTGTTCAACGTGTGTCATGATTAGAGTTTTACCTTTCCGAGAAACCACGTTCGAGCCTTGTTCATGATCACTCTCATGACCATTTTCGGGGCGATTCCGAGAGTCTCTGTGAGAGAATCCATTTCGTCTTGGGATTCTGACTTCACATCATTCGAGAACCATTTCAGGAATGGTCCCATCAACTGGGTGTCAATGACTCCCTGACAAGCTTCTCTCACGCCTTGTTCGAGGCGGGCTTCTGTCACGAAAGTTTCGACGAAGTCATCCAAAGAGGAAAGTTGTTCTGTGGACAATTGTGCCGCTTTCGGTTGCTTGCGTGTTCGTGTTTTTTCACTCACCGCTTTGAACCCTGCCCACTCGAATTGAGAGTACGAAGATGGTCTGGGATAAAACACGACACCTTCACCGCTGGCTTCCAACCCAAGCACTTCTTTTGCCCAAGGATCTTCTTTCGCAACTTCATCGATCCAGGTGTTGATTTGTTTCAGAACATAATTCACATGTTGCGGATCGCCAAAATGGACATCAAACTCAGGAGTGAGCCAAGGAAGGACAAACACATCTTCTGGGAGGTCTCCCAAAATCTCTTGAATTTCTTCCGGTTCATCTACCAAAGTACGAGTCACACCGTCCGGGGATTGAGAGACAATCCCAAACACACAGAAGATCTTCTGATTGTGTTTACTGATTTCACTGCGGGATTGGACACCTTGTCCACACCATTCTCCAAACACGACGATTCCTGTGGGGAGAGATTGGAAGAATTTTTGTCGAAGAGTGACCCATCTCGCAAAAGAATGGTTGTCATTCTCGACAGAGAGATTTCGGTTTCGACTTTGAGGAACAAGCCCACCTTCGTGGATTTGGACACTGGAGTTTGTGCCGTCGAGTTTGATCTTCCCACGGTAGATGATGGTGAGATCAGAACCAGAGATTTCCATCTGTTGGACAATCTGTTGGTGAGCTTTCTGGAATTGGGGGATCTTGGGCCACTTGATATGTGGTGTTTTGGGGATCTCCAGGGTGTCATCTGAAAATTCCATTTCGACCTGGACATATTTGTCAGTGGTCAGGTCCGTTCCTGACTCCACCGTGACTTTCTCCAGAATCATACCGAAAGAATCCACACCACGCAACCGACATCTCTTAATGGATGTCCCATCGCGTAACACGGCACCGGGAACGGCAACCGCCACCACTTCTCCGGGATCGTAAATCCGATCATTATTTCCGATGACTTGAGTCACCTCCCCATTCGGATGTTGGAGCTGATAGATATTTAACGAATCCGCATTCGGATGTTTGGTTCGTTCCACAATTTCAAGAGCTAACACGGACATTGCGTCACCTGGGTTACTGAAAGTAATAACATTGTTTCTTTACTACACGCTCTACCGTACCGGGATGAGAATTCGAACATCACTAGGTGGAAAATCTTTGGTCCTTCCAGAGTTTCTCTTCCGTGACAAAGCTTCCGGTGTTGTATTCCCAGAGATAAGGGATGTGGGTATTCGCGTAGTGGATCAAAGATTCTTGACTGTGCATATAATTGTAGGTGATTCCAAAAACACAATCGTTCACCCGATGTCCCAAGTCCACGTACCAACGATAAGCAATTAGACCAAGAGCATCCCTAGAATCCAACAAAAAGTAGTCGATTGACCCGGCATTACATTGCCAAAACAGAACATGAGCATCTTCCAATTTAACATAACCCACCGACATAAATTCAGGATTAATCCTGAATTTATATGGGAGTTGGAGGTAGCATTGTTGAAGCCACAACGCCGCCGCTTGCTGTTGAGAAGAAAGATGTTGGAATAACACAGAAATGTCCTTAATATTGGACAACACCGGAGCCGCCAACAACTTTTTCGCGTAGAAATTAATCTGATGCACCATTATTTGGAATACTCCAGCAAGTGTATCTTCCCTCTATCAGGCTTAGACACCGCATACCCACCAGCCTTCTGGTGCAAAAAGTGTTGAGCTTCTGCATTCTTGGAAGATCCACAAATAGAAGACTTCAAAGGTCCCAGTTTCACCTCGAAAGAAAGTTTGTCCTCTAGAGGGCCTCTCTCATGCACGTCGGATGTTTTGTACAAGTGGATGTGTGTACAGTTGTGGTAATGCGAAAACAGATCAACCACCCACGGACCCTCCAATGCTAGAAATCCCGAGGTGATACAAGGACCCCTATCCAGAAGTTGGAATCGCCAGGAGCAAAAATTGTGGAAGAAAGATCGCACAGACCTGAGGAGATTCCCTCTTTTAAGGAAAGGACAAAATTCAAGATATCTTTCTTCTAGTAACCTAAATTCTTTCACCCGAAGATCCGAGAAAGAATTTGGTCCGTGGATGAGGTGCCCGCTTAACATATTTAATTCCTAGTGTGCGTTATCAAAATTCTAGACCTGGAATTCTCCAGGTGTTAATGGGTACAAGGAATCTCCAGAGATTCGAACACTCATCCTTAATCACCTCCACTGCCTACTGATTAATGTTCTTCCGTTCGTAGAAATTCGATAGTGAGGGATGTAAAAAGCCCGTCCTCCGTAATAAAATGACGCTCGCGATGCGTCCGATGACGGTCGGCAATTAATGTCCATGGAGTAGGGATTCTCCATTGAGAGGGATAATTCCAGAGGAGCGCCGGGACATTGTAAATATCCGTACACCGTCATTGGCCCCCACTCCCACAAAGCTCTACCAAGATCATGAAACATGACTTTCAGGTATCTACCCGTGGGTTTATTAGGATATCCCAAGCTTTGTTGTTGAGTGAAGATCATAGCCGATTCAAAATGATCATATGTTCGAATGTCGTATTCGACACAGTATGACGTGTGATGCAGAAAGACTTTCAATGTCACGAACTCCTTAATCGCTGCCCATGATACAAGTTCAAGAACACATTCGAACATGAGTATCTAACAAGTGGGCATTCAACTTCAAAGGAGACACTATCATGTGCAGGAGAAAAAAGCTTTGTTCCCACTGTGAAGAAAAACCCGCGATCTTCTTTCCCCGTCACACCAGAAAGAATAGGGGTAAGCCCCGATGGGCACCGGATCACGATCTTTGCCAACGTTGTTGGAGAGATACTCGAAACTCAAATTGGAGACACAGGAGAAAAGAAAATGAATTCACAGATGTTGCAATCGTGGGGATTTCCCCCAGGGAAGATCATAACAAAAGCGCTGAATCAAATTAAACATGGAATTGCCAGTGGGAAAACCATCGGTGAAATTCAAAGTGAAATGAAACAAGTTGGAGAAACCCCTGAGAAATTTTTAGAAGACCCCCTCTGGAAAGAAGTGGCCCACGGTGCGGGTCGAAGAATGTCTCGTACCAAAGCCAAAGAGCAATTCACTCAAAAACAAATGAATGAATATTTAGCCCAACAAAATGTCACTTTAATTAGCGGTGGGTTGGATGAGTCACCATTCGCGTACAAAGACATACATGAGGTGATGGAACAGCAATCGGATCTGGTTTCCATTGTTGGAAGATTCCATCCTCGACTCGTAAAGATGGCGGATGATTAAAATGCACTTGGTAAAACCCGAACACCTGAAAGTAAAATCCTATTTCCTCGTAGAGGGAAGGGACCAGATTCTTTTAGAGAGGGTGTCTCAAGATTCTTGGGCAATTAATGGGAGATTCCAATGTTATGGGAAAGACGGTAAGTGGCACCATGAACCACAAAACTCTTCCAAGACAGAGGAATTTCGTTCTCTTTGCCGTTGGGACTCTGCCGAAAAAGCTTTACGGTGGTGGATTCAGTGTCAAAATTAATCACTTGGAGAGTCTGGGAGAACATTAAGATCATTCCGGGCAGTTACAGCACTAGGGCATTGAGAAAAATTCAACTGGAAGGAGAAGACTTGGGATATACTACTGAGTTCAAAGGTTCGTTTTCTATCAGTCCCCCGCTTCAAAAAGAACAAGCAGAATACATCAATCAATTTTCGTCTTCCCGGAGAATGAAAAGAGATGCTTCTCAGTGTGAGAAGTTTAAAAACCCACTTCGAAAAGATCTGGCATTACCTGTAGGTATTGATGGTGGGTACTTCACGGGAGAGGAGGAATTGGAAAGCCGGGATGATTCCATTCTGGACTACAACAAGCCTCCGGAAGGGCAACCTGGACTGTGGTGCCAATGGAGGGTGACTTCGGATGGAACACGGATAGAGTGGGACGGAGGGGAGAAATTCTACTTCTACAAGGAATGGTTGAGATACCTCATAAAGCACTTCTTTTCTCGGTGGAAGAGAACGGTCAATGGGAGGGTGACGTGGCAGGGAGAAGATGAGAGTGACAAGGGGGAACTCATCTGCATTGACAATGCGGTGGTTGCGACTTCAGGTCTCTAAGGATAGAGGCGGGAATTCCCACAATCAAGAGGGATAAGTGATCGTGGCTTTTTGAATTTTTGGGAATCCCAAAAACATAATTTCCTCCTATTATTAGGTCTCCTCTACAAGAGACACAACAAAATTCGAACATCGTTAGCAGGATAAAACATGCTAGTGCAATATTACTTAGTCAACCGAGACCTCAAAATGAGTAAAGGGAAGATCGCCGCTCAATGCGCTCACGGTGCATTGTTAGCGCAAGAACCAAACCCGCACGAAGATTATGAGATGTGGTTTCACACGGACATGACCAAAATCATCCTCAAAGCTAGCTCTGAAGACTTGCAACGGGCGATCGATGAAGAGAATGCGACGGAGGTTGTTGATAAAGGATACACAGAAGTTCCACCCAACTCCAGAACGGTCGTCGTTCTGCCCGTGATGGAAAAAGAAAAGGCTCCGTCGTGGACAAGAAAACTCCCACTATTGTAAATTGGTAGAACCAATTGTCTCTAAACAGTGGTTTCCCCCATAGGTTGGATCTATTGAAAAAGGGTAATTGGTTCTACCAATCCAAATAAATCAAGAAAGATTTGGAATTGTGTTCGAATGGTCAAACCTGAATGGTAGGAATAGTGCAGTCGATAGGTAGGAAGCTTCGAAAGAAGTGGACAGGCCGTCGGAGACTTCACAGCCCAGTGAGTGAGGTAGCCGAGGAGACTTTTAAAACACCTGGAAATCCGCTCGGGGGATGGAAAGGCCACAATGATTCTTTGTTGTTCAAGATGACATGTGTGCGACAATTCAAAAGGCTGAATAACAAATTGAAGAACGGTAAGGTTCCGACAACCAAAAGATACCCGACTTCAAGGAATGCCACCAAAACAAAGTCTTTCCTAGCCCAAGGATAACGGGCACCTCATCACTCCGACTTCACACATTTATAATGTAGGGAAGTCCCAGGTTGTGGAAACCTGAAGAAAATTTCACCTAGAAGAAGCATTGCTTCTGCGTAGTATCCGGAACGGTTTCTTCTAGCTCTCTAGTGGTATGTTTGTCTCCCAACAATCCACTGTTCTTGAGCCTCGGGGAGACAAGAAGAAAGGATAGGACTTAACAGTTCTGTCCTTTCTTCGTTTAAAGGATGTGGCAAGGTTAAATGAAAAAAGCCTTGGATACTTATTACCCAAGGCTTTTTTCGCCACATACAGAAGTGAGGGAAGTTGAAAACCTAATAAGTTTTGGGGGTTAGAAGGAAGGTTTTCTATGTCCTCGACTATCATACCGATACATTAGGACCATTCGAACACAATTTCAAATCTTTCTAAAAATACTTTCACAGAAGAGGGAAAATGGAACCATTAGTTAATGAGTTCCAATTGAGAGATCTGAGGGAAGTTTGGTTTCTGAAGGGGCTTGTTGAGAGAATCCAGATAGGTTCTACCCTCCTCTGTGATGGTGAGAACCTTACCACCTTCCTTGTTCCGAGAAAGAAAACCCTTCTTAATCAGATTTGGAATGACGCTGCCACGAACGACTCGAATCCACTGCTTCAAATTGGTCGAGACAGGACGAAACTGAGTCGTCTCTACCGATGCGATAATACGATGGCTTGTCATGGTCTCATTCAGAATGAAGAGGTTCATCACAAAATTCTCACCACATTGGCGGTGCTGATGAAGACTTGCCGTTTCCAAACCACTTGCCATTGGCAGGTGATACGAAGGAAGTTGCAGAATTCCTGCCGCTTCTTGATCGTTGAATTTAGCAATCGGCTTGGTGCCTGTGAAAATAAATGGTTTTTTCTGAACCGGAGGAAGTTCAATTTGAGGTCGGGGTCTTGGTCCTGGCAGTGGGACCACTTCCAAATCAGAAGAAGTGGAGATCTCCACGACCTCTAGGTCGTCGGTCAAAATCTCCTCTGCTTGTTGACGCAATCTCTCAGACTCCACTAGCAGATCATGAGCCTTAATCCATCGCTCGATAGCTTCGAGTCTGGACTTTATTTGTAGTTCCCGAGAGGTAAGATCACCACCCTTTAGGACTTCAAATAAGACACCTAATTCGCCTTGGACTTTCTCTAACACCTTAGACATTCATTTCTCCTTAACCATTGAATAGGAAGAGTGTTTTGAGGACTTCTTCTTATACGCAAAAAGGAAAGAATTGTGAACCACCAGAAAATTAAAGAGGGAATCTCCCGATACGCATCTGAAAAATTTGGAGCCTCCATCCAAGAAAAAGACACCTCCCCCTTTATGAAAATACTCTCATGGATTTTATTTTTCAATCGTCAGTTCATGACAGACTTCATCACAGTCATTTTTGGTGTTGTCTACATTCCCAGCCGATTCCAAACGAAACCACATGTCGTGTGGAAAGTGCTAGTCCACGAACTCATTCACGTCTATGATTCAAAGTCTTGGAAGTCTCTGTGGTTCATTCCCCTCTATCTATTCCCTCAATCTCTAGTCCTTTTCGTGGGACTCGCCTTTGTTCATTCCTGGTGGTGGTTACTCACCCTTCTTTTCCTGGCACCATTACCGGCCTATTTTCGCTTTCGATATGAGATCCGAGGATACACCGGATCAATGGCGGCAGAACACTGGATCGGTAATCCCGTAGATCACCTTCCAAAGGCATACTCTCAATATTTCATTAACTCTTCCTATTATTGGATGATGCCTTTTAAGGGAGTTGTTGAAAACACACTGCAATCACAGCTAGACAAAATAAAAGACGGCTCTATTTATCAAGAAATTCCGATGCTCTCAGAGATGAAAGAAATCGTAGAGTCGAACAAGGGGTAGAAAAATGCCACAAGGTTGGGATCCCGCATCGGGAACATTTCCGAGAGCACCAAAAAATTTACAGGTCTTCTCAACCTACCTGAAAGGTTCTTATGATCTCAGGTGGGACCACCCCACACTAATGCCTGAAAACTTTGGTTGGACCATCTTAGGGGTCAACATCTACCGCTCCGACGTGTCAGACAGAGGTCCATTTTACAAAATTAACCAATATCCGATTGGATCAACCTTCTACAGAGATCAAACTGAATTCATCCGGGTCTCCAAAGAAGTCATAGCCCCACAGCAATGGTTATTTAACGGGAATGCCCCGAACAACAAGAAGCATGTTTTTCGTACCCGTTGTCCAATCGTGAAAAACGGGGTGGTGGGATCTAACATGTCACCCACGTTTGGAGACAGCCCAACTGATGTGATCGTCACCGTTGACGGAATTCCCACAGAAGTGGAATGGGTGTTTGGAAAAACGGGGGAAGTCTCCATTGTAAATCTGCCCACCATTGATTGGGCAACTGAAAAATATGTGGAAGCACAAATCCCACAGACGAACTCCACCGTTGAAATCTCTTATTGGTCGTATCGAAACTTCATCCGGTCTGGCTTAGACACCAAAATTCACTACCGGGTGACCACACTGGGAATTGACGCGAACAACCCCTCCAAAATGATTGAGACACCTCTAAATTATGCGGAACCCCGATCCTCCATTGAGGTTGAGTCTCTCGATTACATCTGGAGAGAAGCCGTTCGTAGAAACAACTGGATTTTAGAACAGGGTGGAGAGAGGGTGAAGGTTTTCATCCGAAAACAATCCGGTGTACCGTGTCCTTGTGTAGAGATTGAGCGCAGACACCTGGAACAAAGCAAACAACCGGACAGCATGTGTTTGAAGTGCTTCGGGACAGGCTTTGTTGGGGGTTACGAAGGACCGTGGCCGTTACTCATCGCCCCCGATGAAGCAGAACGGAGAATCTCTCAGACCGTTTACGGGAGAAGAAAGGAACATACATACGAGGTATGGACCGGACCTTCTCCGATGTTGTCTCAGAGAGATTTCTTGGTAAAGCAAACTAATGAGCGATATTCACTAGGACCCATTCGAAGACCCTCTAATCGAGGAAATGTTCTACAACAGCATTTTCAAATTGGATATCTAGATGAACAAGACCTTCGGTACCAAGTTCTCATCAAAGACCCTCAAGACTTGACCTATCCAGAGACTCGGTATGTTTCTGGACCCTACGCACTAGCTTACCCCACGAAAGCAAATCATCCTGGATATCCCGCTTATCGGGATTCCGACGCGGATCGGGATCCTCCGTTTGACACCTCGACTGACACGACATATCCGCAAAGGACAGAGAAAGGTAAAATAGGAGATGAGAGAGAAGTTCGTGGTCGGTCACCTGTTTGGGAGAATCAAAACTACTAATGAAGATTCAAATTCCACGCCACATTTTAGATAAGTGTGGCAAATTTTTAGTGAAGGCAGTGCAAGAGGAAGTCCTGAAGGACATTCACGCAAGAGTTCCTCACAATAAACAAGGTTTGCCCTCTTCACGGGAATTCCTGGATTCGTTCTCCTACAAGATTCGAGGAAAGGGGATTGAGCTTCTTTGCGATTGGCCTTGGATTGAGAGACACACGGAAGGTAGAGAGCCGTTTCGGATGAAATGGTTGTTGAGTGAACCGGGTTCTCCAAAGATCATCCCTATCCGAACTTCTTCCGGTGAGATTGCATTTCGGACTGCTCCCCTGCGACTCGAAAACGCTTGGGTACATCCTGGAGTAGCCAAATTTAATTTTATCGAAAGAGCTAAAGAGAGAATGTTAGATAAGATGGTAGAGTTAATTCAAGAAGACCTACCACAACTATTAGAAAAGAATTTTTCATTATGAAAACTGAAGTTCTCCTAGAATGCCTTTGTCCATCATACAAACTTCCCACACTCGGTCGGGTGTTGAGAAGAGGTGAGATCATCTCATTAGATGCGGCACAAACCGATTCATCTGTGGAGTTGCAAAAAGCAATTCGGATGGGGGCACTTTCGGAGAAACGAATACGGAGATGTGAAGAAGTGAAAGAACCCCAGCCTGTAATCCCACCCTGGTTGGCTCCAAAGCCGGAACAACCTCTGTATTCCACGGAACCACCTAAAAAAGTTGAAATAGTGAAAGAACTCATCCCCACCTCTCTAGAAGAATTGAGGGTTGTGGTAGACGATGTGATCACTCCAAAATTGGATGCCCTGGAGAAAAATTTAATTTCTGAAGTTAAGGGGATGTTCCAAACTTTCGTGGAACTAATCCCGGCTCCTCAAATTATCCACACTTCAAATGGAGATCCAACACCGATTAAAACTCAGGAAGAAGAACTCCCGATTTTCATTCCTTCTGGACTGACTTCACAAATAAATGCCTCTAGCTCGGTACAAGTAAAAGAAGAAACGAATAAAGACGCAAATGTTGAAGACGCACTTGCGTCATTGAGAGAACTCAAAAAATAGAGGTTGCTCTATGTCTGAAAAGAAAAAAGCTCAGAAATTTCTAGGTCGTGGTTTAGATATTGGAACAATGAACATTGTTGCGGCAAGTCGATCCGAAAGTGGTGTGGTGACCAAGAGAATGAGAGATGTGTTTCTCGATCTCCCGGCGACACGTACCGCTAAGAACATGTTAAAGATGAGCGGCACCAACTTTGTTGACCGAGGAGATGAGATTTACATCTTAGGTGACGCCGCGTTGGAAGTCGCCAACACATTCTCCAATGAACCTCGAAGACCCCTTAGTGGAGGATTGGTAGCGGCTGGAGAAATGGATGCCCTAGAAGTACTAGGACTCCTCATTAAGGAAGTTTTGGGGGAACCTAAGATCAAAGATGAAGTGTGTTGCTTTTCGATACCAGCGGCTCCTGTAAATGATCCCACAAAAGATATTGTCTACCACAAAGGGATTTTCGAGCGAATTGTTTCAGAGTGTGGATTCAATCCCATTGCATCCAAT
>Ga0098052_1002832_pt1 | contig 10420 bp, 12 predicted proteins | sample 15_taG_FD_81591 | JGI IMG/M metagenome (GOLD analysis project Ga0098052, IMG submission 81591) | Marine viral communities from the Subarctic Pacific Ocean - 15_ETSP_OMZ_AT15312 metaG | ecosystem: Environmental > Aquatic > Marine > Oceanic | place: Pacific Ocean | collected 2015-01-18 | reverse complement strand
TATTTGCGGAATAGAAATCCCGGTGCTTATCGAGGGTATAGGGCACCAAAAGAACATATTATTAATAGAGAATTTTATGAAAACGCAAAAGCCGTATTATGCCAGAGTAGTTTTCACACCAAGATTCTTAAGGAGAACTTAGAAATTGATAACGTTATTAATTTAAGTGGCAATTTATGGTCCGAAGAACACTTTGCTTTGCTAGAAGAAATGAGCAAAGTAGAGAAGATAGACAAATATGCAATAATGGAATCGAATATTCCACATAAGAACACTGGGAAGGCTGTGGCGTACTGCAAAGCAATTAACGCTGAGCATGTGCTTGTGCCCCCTAGCGGTCCCCAGGAGTTCCTTAGAGAGCTTGGGAGGTACAAGACACTGGTGTTCCTGCCTGAGACGCCAGAGACGCTCTCTAGGATCGTTGTAGAGGCTCGCATGATGGGCATGAGTACGAAGGTCACTAAAAATATTGGAGCCATCCATGAGGAGTGGTTTTCCAAGAAGGGTCCTGATCTAATCGAATACATGCGTACTAAACAAGATAGCATTGTTGACACGGTAGAAAGCTACATAAAATGAAAATACTTTTAACTACAAACAAAACATACCGGGGGTTTCCTGATTTAGGATATTGGTATGTTTATGAGCCCCTTAAACAATTGGGTCATGATGTGTTGTGGTATGATACAGTTAAACCAAGCACTAGCGATTTTAGTAAAGTACTAGAAAGGTATAAGCCTGATCTAATATTTTGCTGTTTTACGGGGGATAGAAATATAACCCCTTATGAGCCATGGTCGGAAGTTTTAAACGAAACAGTTACGGGCAGAACAAAGACATTTAATTGGTTTTGTGATGATACATGGAGATACAATTCTTTTTCAAGGGAAGCATGTAAGAATTTTACGGTGTGCTCAACTTCAGAGCCAAGTTATATTCAAAAGTATAAACTAGATGGATATAATAATATAATACTTGCTAATTGGCATTCTAATTCTTCGTTTTACCCAAACATAGGTTTTGATAGTAAGGATATTGATATTTGTTTTCTAGGTAACCCAACTCGCTCAAGGAAACAATTTATTGAATCATCTCCGACACCAGTTACCAACATCTTTGGCATAGACACAAAAGAACTTTTTAAAACTTATTCAAGAAGTAAAATAGGTATAAATTTTAGTGTGAATGATAACGACCCCATGCGAAAGACGCAAATGAAGCAGAGGATGTTTGAAGTCCCGGCAGGCGCAGGGATGCTTATGACAGAGTATCACGAAGGCATAGAGCAATTTTATGAGATAGATAAAGAAATAATTACGTTTCGCAGTCAAGATGAATATTACAAAAAAATTAAATTTCTTGTCGATAGACCAAAAGTAGTTCGATCAATCGCCAAGAATGGACATAACAGATTTTTAAAACAACATGACTCTATTATAAGGTTGGAAGAAGTAATTAAAAAGATTAAGGAATTGTGACTGTGGTGGTTTATATTAAGAATCACGACGCATACGCTGGCAAGTGGATTTACACAGGGTATAGATTGGCATGGGAAAGTATGGGTTTTCACGTTAAGCTATATAATAATTTAGAAGAACTTAAGTTTGAAACGCAAAAGTATTATGTCATGGCGTTGGGTGGAGATATAAGATCCCCCCGATGTTTAGAGGTACTAGCAAACTCCACAAAGTCATTTGTTTACGTACAACCAAATACTTTTCCTAAGCCTTGGGGCTCTCATCCAAACTTTGTAAGCTTATGTTCGGATGCGTATATAGAGGCTCTTAACGGCTTGGCTAACGTTCACTTGTGGACCTTCGCGGATATTAATCCTCACTATTATAAGTGGGATCAAGTTAACACACTTCCATTAGCATTCGATTCTTTGAGCTATCAAATAGATTTTGATGAAAAATATCAATTTGATATTTGTTATGTAGGCGGGTGGGCCAACAATGGTTTCAATGAAAAAAGAAAAATAATGCTAGATTTTTTTTCTAAAATTAGGAAAATGGATATTAAAAGTGGCATATTTATCGATAGGAGCCTAACACACCAGCAAGAAAATAAAATTTTATCAAACTCTAAAATATCAATTAATATTCATGATGCATACCAAAGAAGCTTGGGGTATGACACAAACGAGAGGACATTCAAATCTCTTGGGCTAAATGGTTTTCTCATCAGTGATAAGGTCTTGCAATTAGAGAGGTTGTTTCCAACAGTTGCTGTTTGTAATAATCCTGATGATATGTGTGATCTGATTAAGCAAAACTTGCAAAAAGACCTGACACAGGTTAGAGAGTTTAATAGAAAACACATACTTGAAGAACACACTTATATCAACAGAGTTAGCCAAATGGAGTCTTGGTAGAATGAAAGCTAGCATTATAGTCCCCTGCTATAACGCAGAAAACTGGCTAGAAGAAACGCTTTTATCTGCTCTTAGGCAGGACTATGGGTCTTTTGAAGTTATCTTTGTTGATAATGAGAGCACAGACAATTCTTGGAAGATAGCAGAACATATTAAAATTAATTATCCAAACTTAATATTAGCTTCTGCAAAAAATATATATGAAAGGTGTTGGGACGAACCAAGGCAGGAGGGCTTTCACTTAGCTAGCGGCGATTATTTTTTTACTTTGGCGGCAGATGATAAATATGAACGTAGTTATATTTCTAATTGCATGGCGTTTATATCCGCTGGCAAAGGTAGGATAAAAGCATTTCAAAGCGGAATTAGAAATATTGGCATGAAAGACGGAAGCTCAATTGTATTCTATAAGACACTACAAGAATTCAAAGATATGTGCCTACTTAGGTGCCCTGTTTTAAGTCCAACGGCTGTGTATTCAAGAGAATTGTTTACCTCTGGTCTTCTAAAGACATATCCTGATAAGTATAGCGGCGCTGCTGATTATGATATGTATTGCAGGTTAGCAGATAACGATGTGTTCATATATCCATCTGGTCGATATTTGGGTTATAACTATAGATGGCATCCGGGACAAGCGACTTGGGAAATGCATCGAGACCCCAATGACTATGAAAAAATGATACAAGGCTACTGGAGAGAAAAGTGGAAACCAACATAATTAAGCCCCTAGAGGGGGATTATAATTTAAAACTTCGCATTTTAGATATTGCATATAAAAATAAATTATCACATCTTGGTAGTTATTTTTCTAGTGTCGATATTATAGATAAAATATATCAAGAGATGGACGAGTCAGATACGAAAGACATTTTTATTTTGTCATCTGGGCACTGTGCTGTAGCTTTATACTGTGTTTTAGAGAAGTATAAAGCAATTTCAGCCGATCATTTATTTGAGCTACAAGGAGGTCACCCTCACTTTAGTAAAGATTATGAAATCCACTGCTCTACGGGGAGTCTTGGTATGGGCCTGACAGTTGCAGTGGGAAGAGCATTAGCTGACCCATTTAAAAACGTTCATTGTTTAATCAGTGATGGAGAATGCGCTGAGGGATCTATATGGGAATCACTATCGTTCATACGCAACGCCAACATAAAAAATATAACTGTTCACGTTAATATAAACGGATATTGTGCCTATGATGCAGTAGATAAAAGCTATCTTGCTGACAGACTCAGCGCGTTCTTACCAGAGGTTAAGTTTTATTATACTAGCGTAGGTCATTTTTCTTTTTTAAGAGGGGTGAACGCTCATTATCATATTATGGAAGACAATGAATACAGACATGCTAAAGAAATATTGATAATAAAGAAAGAGAGAAAATAAATGAGAAAACAGTTCAGTGAGCTTCTACACGAAATGATGTCAGAAGATGAAAAAATAGTTCTACTGACAGGCGACTTGGGTTATGGCCTTTGGGACAGAATAAGAATTGATTATCCATCTAGATTTTACAATGTTGGCTCGTCTGAGCAGCTAATGATGGGTATGGCAGTTGGCATGGCTATGGAAAACAAGATACCTGTCGTGTACTCAATTACTTCTTTTTTATTATATCGGCCTTTTGAATATATAAGAAATTATTTGGAGCATGAAGGATGGCCCGTTAAGTTAATCGGAGGAGGCAGAGATAGAGATTACGGATATCTTGGCTTTTCTCACTGGGCTGAAGAAGATAAACAAGTCATGACTTGTTTACCAAATATAGACTCTTATTGGCCAGATGATATTGGCGAGATGAGTTTAATAGCTGGCAAAGCTATAAAGGACACATCAGGGCCTTCTTATATCAACTTAAAACGAAAGTAGCATGAATATCTTAGTAACTGGCGGTAGTGGCTTCTTAGGAAAGCATATAGTAGATTATTATTATAATAAATATAATGTTTTGTACCCTACGAGTGAAGAAGTGGATTTTACTTGCTTAAAGCAAGTAAATGTCTATCTAGATTCTGTTAAGGTCGATGTTGTCATACACACAGCTATAAGGGGTGGCAAAAGAGGAGACTCGGAAAATCTTTATAACTTTGTTTGTAATTTAAAAATGTATGAAAATTTAAAATTAAATCAGCATAGATATAAAAAAGTTATTAATTTTTGCTCTGGGGCTGCGTATGATAGATCTAGAGATATATGTGGTGCAAATGAAGTAGAGATTTTTAGCAATAACCCAGAAGACTATTATGGCTTAGCAAAAAATTTGATAGCTAAAGATATAGTGGTTCAAAATAATAAATTTATTAATCTAAGGCTATTTGGATGCTTTGGAATGTATGAGAATAACAACAGATTTATAAAAAATAACTTAATTAGATCTGTCAATAATCAGCCAATAGAAATATATCAAGATAAGCAGATGGATTTTTTTTGGGTTGGTGACTTATTACGGGTGATAGACTACGTTCTTATGGAAGACTTTGTGGAGCCTTTTGACTGCAACATGTGTTATAAAGATAAATACTCTTTATTTGATATTGCAAACATAATAAAAGACTTGACAGGCAATTCTCATGATGTTATAGTTCATGAAGAAGGTATGTCTAATTCGTATATTGGTTCAAGTGATAGAATAGACAAACTAAAACTAAATATGAGTGGGCTAGAGTATGGGGTTCGTCACTTATTTAGCAATTTAAAAAGGAAACTAAATGCCGATTAACAGTCATATCGACCAACTTACAGCTAGTATATCAAGACTTTTACCTAAAAAAGAAGCTAAGCTTGATAAAATTCTAAATTTGGTAGAAGATTATATCTCTGAAAAGAGGGCAACCGAGAAGTGGGAGCCCGGTAAAGACTGGGTGAAGTATTCTGGCCCATACGTAGACGGCACAGAATATAGCAAAGCTGTAGAAACCTTACTAGGCGAATGGCTTATATATGGCAAAAATTGTAGAAATTTTGAGATAGTTTTTCCTAAACACTTGGGCGTGAGGTACGGGTGCCTCACCAACTCAGGGTCATCTGCAAATCTGCTCATGGTTTCTTCCTTGATATCAAAAAATAAGATGCCTGAGAAATACCGACTAAAAAAGGGCGACAAGGTCATCACCCCAGTGGTGTGCTTTCCCACAACTATCAATCCCTTAATACAAAATGGCTTAGTGCCGGTATTTGTAGATGTTGATCTTCCAAGTGTAAATTTAAACCTTGATATGGTTGAAGAAATACTCAACAAGGATATGGGCAATGAAATAAAGGCAATAATGTTTGCCCATGTGCTGGGTAACCCACCCGATATGGATAGGTTAATGAGGCTTGTGAACGAACATAATCTTATTTTTCTAGAGGATGCTTGTGACGCCCTCGGTTCTACTTATGATGGTAAAAAGTTGGGTTCTTTTGGTCTCATGTCAACTTGCTCGTTCTTCCCAGCCCACCATATGACCATGGGAGAGGGTGGTTTTGTGGCCACAAACTCAAGAGCCGTTAGATCTACAGTCGCAAGTTTTAGGGACTGGGGCCGTGCTTGTTTCTGCAACGAGATGAAGCCGGGTGATGTTACTGCTGGAACAGCTTGCGGAGATAGGTTTAAAGAATGGTTACCTGGGTGTCCAAAGGCTGTTTATGACCACCGATATGTATTCGATGAGATAGGGTATAATATTAAGCCCCTTGATTTACAAGCCGCTATGGGCCTGCAACAACTTAAGAAACTACCGCAAATGGACCAAGCTAGGAGAAATAACTTTAACAAACTGTATGACATTTTCAAGCCGTATGAAAAGTATTTCTACCTACCAAAAGCCACAGAAAAAGCAGATCCATGTTGGTTTGGGTTTCTGCTTGTAACCAAGCCTACCGCTCCTTTTGAAAAGCAACAGTTTGTTAGGTACATGGAGAAGGCAAAAATCCAAACACGGTCGTATTTCACGGGCAATGCTTTGTACCACCCGGCCTACCAAGAGATGGCTAAGCAATATAAAGATTTGGATGCTGTGTTTCCTAATGCCCACATAGTGACAATGGGGTCTGTATTGTTAGGCACATATATTGGCCTAACAGACGAAAAGATCTCATATATAAAGAGGACCGTAGACGAATTTTTTGAAGGTTTGGTATGAAAGTAGTTTACGTCACAGGGTGTTTGGGATTTATAGGATCTTACGTGACAAGAAAGTGCTTACAAAAAGGATGGCATGTTCGCGGTGTCGATAAGATAACTTACGCAGCGAATGCATCACTTCTTAAAGAATTTTCTAAGTATGATAATTTTGTTTTCGAACAGGCGGATATAAAAGATTTGGGTCATTTATATGACTGTGATTACGTCATTAACACGGCAGCCGAGTCACATGTGGGCAACAGTATAGTAAAAAGTGATGAGTTTATAGATAGTAATATAATAGCCGTCAAGAACCTATTAGATTTGATTCGACACAAGCCGGACAATATAGCCAGGAGACCAATACTGTTCCATTTCAGCACGGATGAAGTATATGGTGATTTGGTTTCTGGCTACCATTCGGAAGAATCTTTGCTTCGCCCTAGTAACCCATATGCAGCGGCTAAAGCAGCAGCAGACATGCTTATAGCAGCGTGGGCTCGAACATATGGTGTAGAGTACTTTATATTAAGGCCAACAAACAATTATGGGATAGGCCAATACCCTGAAAAGCTAATACCACTTTCTGTGAAGAACTTGCTTAGGGGCAAAAAAATAAGGCTTCACAATGGCGGAGAGCCTGTGAGGAATTGGCTTCACGCTGATGACACCGCCGAGGCAGTGTTGACCATCATAGACTCAGGAAATGTTAATGAGATTTATAATGTTGCGGGTGGTCATGAACAAAAAAATTCCGACACTGTCTCTAAGATAGTGATGCACTACCACAATACTGACGATTGGGAGCAATATATTGATTTTTCATACTCCAGGCCTGGTCAGGATGTAAGATATGCACTTGATGATTCTAAGCTTCGTAAGCTTGGTTGGCAGCCAAAAAAATCTTTTGATAGCGAAATAGGTTCCATCGTTTCACACTATAAGGATGTCTTTGTATGGTAGAGGAAACAATATGTGTAATGTTCTATACTGATAAAAGATATACAAAACTAGCAAAGGTTGCCAGAGACAGTTTTTCATCTTTTAACCCGGAAATCCCTGTGTATGTGTTTACTGCTAAGGATGCCAAAGAAAAATTTAACATTCCACCCACAGCACCTCCTGGTATAGTCAAATACATGGTAGCTTTAGCACAGGCATCGCTTCTTAATAGTAAAAAAGTTATAATTCTTGGGTGCGATACAATTACATGTTCAAAGCTAGGTGGGTTCATAGATAGCAGCGAAGATATAGTAGCCACTCTAGATTACCCATACCAGCTAGTGACCCATAGAATTTCGTCGCCCGACTCAGAAACACACGTTAACGCTGATGTTGTATGTTTTAATAATATTCAAGCGTTACGTCAAGTTATTAAGCAATCATTTTATTATCCAATATATTTTGAACAAGGCGCTTTAAACGAAGTAATATGGTCTGATAAGTATAGTTTTACCTATAAAATAATTGATTATCCATATTTAGAATCGCGTGTGGTATATAATGCAAGAGCCAAAGGCAACCTATGTGATAATACAGGGGAAAAGCCTTGGGCTCGCTATACAAATCTGTTTCACGTAAGAGGTTCCAAGCTATTCACGGGGTTACATGAGAATAACCTAGATATAGATAAGCAGATAAAAATATGGCACTATTGTGATGGGTTAGGAGGCTTACCAGAGCATCTTTTTCAAGAAAGGATAAATTGGTGGATTCAACAAGGCTTTAACGAAGAAACTAAGAATTTCTTTCAAAATCAATGTAATGCGGGAAATTTTTTTCATGAAGAGTTTAAGATATAATATGGTTTTAGTAACTGGCGGCAGCGGCTTTGTCGGTAGCCGTTTAAAGCATAAAAAACCAGAATGGGCCTACCTATCCTCAAAAGATTGCGATTTAACTGACTCTCGTGAAGTTAGGAACCTTTTTGGAGATTTGAAGCCGGACGCAATTATACATTTAGCGGCAAAAGTGGGCGGGATCAAAGAAAACATACAGAAGCAAGCAGATTTTTATTGGGCTAACACTCAAATAGATTCTAATGTTTTGCGTCAAGCACATCTTCTTGGCATTGTTAGGGTTTTGTCAAGCTTGAGCACTTGTGCTTTCCCAGAAGCTGTCGACCACCCATTTAGTGAGAAGGATATACTGCGGGGCCCTCCAACTTTATCAAATATGTCATATGGCATGTGTAAGAGACTTTTACATATTGGCAGCACTGCTTATCGAGACCAGTACGGTAGAAACTATTCAACATTTTGTCCGTCAAACGTCTACGGCCCAGGAGATCATTTTGGAGAAAGTAGTTCACATTTCGTGGCATCATTGGCCCATAGGTGCAAACTCGCAGAAGATGGGGAGGAAATAAATTTTTGGGGCTCTGGCAAGCCCCTTAGACAGCAACTGTACGTAGATGATTTAGTAGAAATTATTATAAAGCTGCTAGACCAACATAATTCGGTAGAGCCAATAATAGTGGCTCCTAATGAAAATCTGTCTATTGAGAAGATGGTAGAGATTGGATTTCGTGTTTGTGGTAAAAATGTTAATATAAGCTTTAATGGAGAACATGATGGGCAATATCGAAAAGATGGTTGTAATAAAGCACTTTTAGACTTAATAGGTAATTATAGTTTTGTTTCATTTGAAGAGGGGTTTAAGAGGACGTATGAATCGTATTAATAATAAAAAAGTAGCGATGGTCACAGGTGTAACTGGTCAAGATGGATCATACCTGGCTGAATTCTTGTTAAGCAAAGGCTATAAGGTTGTCGGGTTAAAAAGAAGAACGTCATTGATAAACACAGACAGGGTAAATCATCTATTTAATAATTCTAACTTTTGTTTGGAGTATTATTCGCTACATGACAGTAGCTGCTTATACAGGCTTTTGGCAGAATACTCTCCTTCCGAGTTTTATAACTTGGCTGCTCAATCGCACGTTAGGGTATCGTTTGATGTGCCTGTAGAGACCCTAAAAACAATAGCTGTAGGCACATTGAATATACTGGAGTGCATTCGCAACACCGACAGATCGATTAAATATTACCAGGCATCCTCATCAGAAATGTTTGGCGATAATCCATTAGTTCCGCAGACTGAGGAAACTTTGTTGATGCCTGCTTCTCCTTACGCTTGTGCAAAAGTATGCGCTCACCATCTTGTTAGAAATTACAGAGAAAGCTATGGTATTCATGCTTCTTCAGGAATATTATTTAATCACGAATCCCCCCGCAGGGGTGAAACTTTTGTAACTCGCAAAATAACCATGGCAGCGGCACGAATAAAACTGGGAGTTCAAGAAAAGTTGTATTTAGGAAATTTAGATGCCAAGCGAGACTGGGGTTATGCTGGTGACTATGTTGTGGCCATGTGGATGATGCTCCAGAAAGACAAGCCGGACGACTATGTTATAGCCACTGGCGAAACCCACACAGTTAGTGAGTTTCTTAATGAGGTGTTTACACATGCAGGACTAAGCGTTGAGGAGCATGTAGAAGTAGACAAAAGGCTTTTTAGACCACACGAGGTACCTCTATTACTGGGCGACCCAGCAAAAGCAAAAGCCCACTTAGGATGGCAGCCAAAAATAAAATTTAAAGAGCTAGCAAAGCTCATGTATGAGGAAGATTACAAATTAGCATTTAAGGAGTTGAATAATGAGTGAAGAAAATAATATGCACCTTAGCGACCAGGCTATGGGTGCCTTGATGATGGCCTTGCAGAGGTCTTTGCTGGAACAGTCTGATATCATTCCAGTTCTTAGGGACTTCGAATTTAAACTTAGTGATAACGGTTTAATGGTCATGAACCCTCCGACTGTTAAATTTAATACGGAAGAAGAGGATGCCGAAGTATAATTATAGATGTCTTGACTGCGACAGAGAGTTCGAATTATACCATTCTATGTTCGAAAACATAGAGAAGTGCATCTTGTG
>Ga0098052_1002830_pt1 | contig 10424 bp, 6 predicted proteins | sample 15_taG_FD_81591 | JGI IMG/M metagenome (GOLD analysis project Ga0098052, IMG submission 81591) | Marine viral communities from the Subarctic Pacific Ocean - 15_ETSP_OMZ_AT15312 metaG | ecosystem: Environmental > Aquatic > Marine > Oceanic | place: Pacific Ocean | collected 2015-01-18 | reverse complement strand
TACGCTTAAATGTATCTCCATTGCTAGCTTTTTGGTTTTTTCAAGCAATAAATTTAATTCTTTTTCGTCATTAAGCACAGACCATTCTCCGCCTTCACAATCTATTTTAATAAAATCGAAATTTTCCGAAGGGTGCTCTTTGAAAAAATCGCTTAGCTTGATTGTATCTAAATCTACATAATCTTTTTCATCTAAAGCCGTTCCTTCTTCGCGCGCGCCCTCTGCTACGCCAGCTAGAGCAACCGATTCTTCCAAGGAAATACGCATATTGGGTTCTTTTGATAAAGCTTTATTAATTGGAAAAAGCTTGTTTTTATTTTCAGAAGTTCTCATCCAATCAGAAAGGATCTCAAAAAAGCAAGGAATCGGCTCAATAGAATAACATTTAGATGCCCCTCTCCGCATCGCAAAGGCAGCGAAAAAACCTACGTTCGCCCCAATATCCAAAACCACGTCTCCCTCCTCTATGGGAGAAAATTTTTCGTATACTCTACTCATGAATATCTCTTGCCATTGAAGACTTATTCCCACAATATCGTCTACTTTGTCACCTAACCTTAATATGTTCTGCGTAAGCCCATCGAAAGTCAATAGTCCTTCTTTTTTTAGATTTATAAAATTAATCGCTCTATCTATTCGTTCTTTTACGTCTTCAAAAGTTATTTTTTTTGTGCATTCAAATTCTCTTTCTGTCCCTTCGTGGTAAGGACACCAATTCCAATTATCTCTATCAAACTCCTCTTTATTCCAACAAGAATTACAGACCTCTTTATTAATTAGTCTATATGGGGTATAAAATTCTGTTTTCGGATCACTGAATCCACTTATCATTACGACTTCTTTGTCAAGAGCCCAAGCCAACCAAGACAAACCGGAAGGTAAGCCTATGAAAAACTCACAATTGTACAAGTCCGTTATTCTGTTTTGCAAAGATGTATCTTCAGTATTTTCTTTTGTCTTATCTATGACTCCTGCTGGAATATCATTATATTGCCCCTCTATTCCGAAACGACTGTCTTTATCTATGCATACAACCTTATAACCCAACAGTTTTAAATATTTAACAACCTTACCCCACCCTTCCTTGTTATTCCAGTACTTAGCTTGAGTTGTGGATTGAGTGGCTATGCAAACATACTTACCCTCTATTTTTCTTTCTTTATCTTCTATATCTATTCTAGGTTTTATTTCTACATGGTTTTCTAAGCCAAGTAAAAAAGACGCGGTTTTTTGTAAATTGTCATTTCTTATATCCAAAGGCGGCTGAAGTTCTCCTGTTTCCTCGTCTTTCATCCAGCCTATTTTAATGACATCAGAAGCCCCCTCGACTCCCTCTCCGGGCTCAATAAAATTGATTTCTGGATAACTTTTTTCAAACAACTCATTCTTAAAGGTCGAACAATATACTTTGCAATTATTTTTTAATCTATATTCTTCTACGTAGGGTACCCAAGCTAAAGAATCCCCCAAGGCCGAACTATTAAACTGAACCAAAACTTTCTTTTGTCCTTTTTCTTTAAGGCTTACGAAACTAATCGCCCTATCTATTTGTTCTTTTACGTCTTCGAAAGTTATTTCTTTTGAGCATTCGAATTGTCTTTCTGTTCCTTCGTGGTGGGGGCACCAATTCCAATTGTTCCTATCGAACTCTTCTGTGTTCCAGCAGGAGTTGCAAACATCTCTATTGATTATTCTGTACGGAGTATAAAATTCACTTTTGGGATCAGAGAACCCGCTTATCATTATGACTTCTTTTTCGAGAGCCCAAGCCAACCAAGATAAGCCCGAACTTATGCCAATAAAAAACTCACAATTGTATATGTCATTTATTGTCTCTTGTATAGGTACATCCACATTGTCCTTTCTTGTCTTGTCTATGACTCCTTCTGGGACATCATTAGATTCCCTATCTATGCACAAGACCTTATATCCCAGTGACTTTAAATATTTAACAACCTTACCCCACCCTTCCTTGTTATTCCAGTACTTAGCTTGAGCCGTGGATTGAGTGGCTATGCAAACATACTTACCCTCTATTTTTCTTTCTTTGTCTTCTATATGTATTTTAGGTTTTCTTTCTACATGGTCCTCTATACCAAGACAAAAAGACGCAGTTTTCTGTAGGTTTTCATGTCTTACATCTAGAGGGACCCAACTCCAACCTATATTGACAACTTCTTGGCAAGAGGCTGTATCTCCGGGTTTAATAAAGTCGATCTCCGGGTAACTTTTTTCGTACAATTCGTTCCTAAAAGTTGAACAATATACTTTGCAATTATTTTTTAATCTATATTCTTCCACATAAGGTATCCAACCTATAGAATCCCCCAAGGCTGAACTACGAAAATCTACCAAGACTTTTTTAAGATCGTCGTCTTTCTTCTTCTCCGAAGGGAGAAGCTTCGCTGTAGCTTCACTCAAGTTGTTCAAATTCTCTTCTCTCAAATTCCTCAAACTAACTTCTGCTATTTTTTTAAAAACTTGTTCGTGCGTAGGGTGACATTCGTAAGTAGGTTTTTTCTCTAAACATTCTGCAATAAGAGGGAGGCTATTTAGCTCAGCATGTTCTGTTATACAATACTTTACATCAGATCCGCAGAAGGTCTTACATTCGCCTCCGACAAAGGAGAATTTATAATCTTGACCCCCGTGCCTATATGGAGCTCTTAATGCTGGATCTATTGAGCCTCCTATGTAAATAATCTCTGTGTCAGTGCACCCAGCTAAATGCAATATCCCTGTATCGCAAGTAATGCAAATATTAGCTTTTTTAATTATTTCAAAATCTTGATCCAGAGACGTCCTGTTCAAGAAACTAACCCCCTCAAAAATAAAGTCATCAAAATTATAACAAGACTTATCGTAATTATTGTTTCCGGGTTCTTTAGGTTGATCAAAACCGATAAGGGCAACCTTGTAGCCCGCTTTATTTATGTTTGTTATTAGGTTTTCGTAATTTGATTTTGGCCACGTTCTGCTTGGCCAAGTTTTGCATATATGGATGACAATATAACTTTCTGAATTCAAAAAGCTTTCGTCTGACTCTTCAAAATTAATTGGACCCGGGTGATATTCACAATGCATTTCGTTTGGCTTTAAGTCGAACCCTAAATTACTGCAATGAATTTTTCTTATGTCAACACTGCCATATTTCAGCTTCATCCCGTTTGACTCTAGGTGAAAAGTTTCCAATACTTCGTATTGTTCCCGGAACTCTTCTTTGAAATCATTAATATGTATATGATAATCTACATAAGGGTTATTCTCAAATACAAGAGGCCTATGAGAGCATACTATTATCTTTTTGCCATAAGATTCAACTAACTTTCTTAGTGTGGGTGTGGAACAGAGGGAATCCCCGAAAGAATCGCACCCTAATTTTAATATGACTTCTTTTGCGTCTCCTTGACGTCCTATTGGCGTTTTACCTATAAGCTTGTCCATTGTTTAGTTTTAACAATTAAAAAGCTTATTCTCAAAATTAATATCCGCCGCCGTATCTATGCTTTACGGCTTTACAATTGCCATATACCTCGCCGCTAGAGAGAGCCCTGTTATAACACGCAACCATACCTACGTTAACGTTTAAACTAGAACTTTCGTTCCCCCCTATGTAAAACTGCTGATAGGTGCCATGTACTATGCCAGTATGAAAACCACCTAAAGTACCGTTACTTGCGTTAACATTTGGTAGGGTATAAGTCCCAGTACCTTTAACAGCACCATCTAGATAGCCTATCATTCTTCCGTTATTGCCATCGTATGTCATGGCAGCATGACGAAAACTAGATCCTGAGATAGATGGGTTATTAATATCAGACAGTATGACCTCTAGACCAGTCCATGGACTGTTAACTGTAGATGATTCAAATTTATTAGAAGCTATAAAAGCTTTCAGCCCGCTAATTTGGTGGTTAGTTGAAGCTCCATCTCCATTTCCCGTCATAGTAACTATACCGTACGAGTACCCATTCTCATTATGATCAGTATTGCCAAAAATCACGGCTCCATCATCAGGGTAAGTAGAAAGATCTCTTTTTATCTCAAAGAAAGCTTCTATAGAAAAACTTGACTCTTCGTTTTTTAAAACCCCCAAGGATCTCAAGCCAGAAAAGTTCGCGCCAGATATGGCTCCAAAGTCATTTTCACTAGCACCTTTTCTAAATTTATAATAACCGCTTGTCTCATCATACAAATCAGTATTAGTTAACGTCGCATCCAAACCACTAGGAGCTAAATCCTTCCAAACTTGCGTGCTATCGCTGTGGCTTCTTTGACTGTAACCATCTGCCCTGAACACTAGCCCGTCTGTGTTCACTCTATATTTACCGTAATTTACTTTACTTGACATTTTAATATCCTCCTGAGGAAGTGTTCGCTGAAGCCGAGAAACTATAATTTACACTGGCTAAACTAAAATCTTCCGAACCTTGAATATAGTTGTGCAAGATTTGCTTACTATTCAAAGCTTTTTTGTAAATAGAAGTTTTGTATATTTTTCCTTCTGAGTAGTTTTTATTGCTCGCTTCACCTAATCTGGGAAACGCCCCTATCGTAGCTTTAAGATCAGATCCATCATAAAAATCAGTATTTATCAAAGAGTATTTATTGTAATCGCTTACATCTTTTGGCAAGCCTTTAGTTGGGGTAATTGAATTATCATCAGAAAAAGTTATTGAATCTGTTGTGTCTCCACCAAAATAAGAGTTGGTTACTTTAGTTAAAAGTGAGTTCTCGTCAAATTTACCCAAAGGATTTAAAGATCTATAAACTGAAAAGCCCAAAGCCGCTGGAACATTTGACCAAGTAAGATTCACTATGCTAAAATTATTTTTAATTAAAATGCTCTTGAATACATTAGCTATAGATTCCCCTTTTTCGTCATAGGAGGAGATTGCATAATTCGCAGTCTGCCCTTTTTTAAATAGGTTTGCCCCTTCCTCCAAGTTAAAAACTTTTAAAACAAAGCTAGAGGGAGCTTTAATGTTATCAACTATTGTAACGTTTTTAATATAACCATTTACATATATTTTTATTTTTTTGTTTGCTAGATCAGTATCTACCACTACGCTAATATTATAAACGCTACCCGCGTTCAACACTTCGTTACCAGTAAAGCAACTAGTTGATAAGCCGCTAGAGTTATAGAAGTCGCAATAAACTCTACCGCTATAAACATAAATATGCTGCTTCTTTGATATATCATCATCCGCTGTAAAAGATCCAGACTGGGTTATGTCAGAATAAAATAAGGTTGAGTATTCATTAGAAACAGAATCTAAATTTACCCAGAAATCATAAGTTTTCTTATTAGAGTTGCCCAAAGATAGAAAAGATGAAGAGCCAGATTTCGTGGAAGTAATTCCAAGATTATAATATGATCCATAATTACCCCTCGATGAAAAAACAGGCCTAGCGTCCGAATCGAAATTAGCGGTTCCAATATTAAAAGAGTTATTATTCCCGCTTAGATCAACAAGCCCTGAAGACGCTAACCTAGTAGAATGAGGAACATAGTAAGAGCTTTTTCCGGGTCGACCTTGCAGGAATTGGGTTCTGTGCACGCTACCTGCATATTCTAGTTTATTTTTTTCTAATTGGAAATTTTTATAAAGTATATATCCATGGAGTGCATTACCGCTTTGCGAAGTCTGATATGGATAATTAACTCTAGGATACATATATACAGAATAATAAATAGAGGTTTGTATTACTCCTGATACTCCAGATGTTCCTGACGACCCAGCGCTCCCCCCTGTACCTGAAGTAGCTTCCGTACCAGTCAATAAACTAGGCTTGATAAGAATAGATACTGTCTGCCAAGTACCTTTTCGGGAAAAATCATAGGTCCCGTATTGCGAGGCTTGGTTTAAAGGAGATGCCTGTATAACTGCTCTATTAGATACTCCAGTTCTTTGATGGCCTTTCGAAACAAATACATCTACTGATAGAGTGTATTCTGAACCTATATCCAAATATATCGATTGAAACCCGTGTTTTCCCAGAGTAGTAGTATACGACTCTTTAGGAAAGTTACTCTTATACACTACGTCAGTGTCTTTCATGTAGCCGGGAGCTAAAGATTTATACATACCTTGCTGATTAGGGTCTTCGTCTCTATATATTCTATAAAAATCATGACCAGTATGAACATCGAATTTGCTATCTTTATATGCCGTCTCTATGAAATTCGTGGTAGGCTCTCCGGGATAACTCTTATTAGACAGTTCATTGACATACATCATCAAACCTTCTGTAAGTTTCCGTCTTGTTCCGTTGTAAGCAGCCATAATTTTAGAGAGGAATACTACCCACATACATAAGAGAACTCACTACTACCTCCTGCGTTTCGCCAGCTTCGTTATCTGGAAACCTCATGTAATTGGTCATAGTCTGATAATTTTGTCCATTAACTGGGCCATAGTCCTCAACTATAGTATATAAACCCACACCAGTTTGAATAGTGGAAAAATTACTATGATTAGAAACTTTATCTAAATAAACACCTTTGTTGAAATGGGGGTTTTTTTTAAAATGAGTTTGCCCAGAAATAACCTCTGTAATGTCTTTTTTTACAAGATAATCTGAAGAAACATGACCTTTTAGTGAAACATCTAAATTTGATACTTTTGTATTTAGTACTCCGCTAACACCGTCTACATAACCAGAAATATCACCACTTGTACTTATTATTAATTCTTCTAAATCCTGTCCAGAAGTAACTAGGTCAATACCAAGGTTACCTATGCTGTCTTGGTTTGTATAAACAACGCCACTAAGAAACCTTAGGTCTCCGCTAACTTCTCTAGTATCCCCACTAATAGAAGTTATGTCGGTCTTTAGTTCTGTTCTTACGTCTTTAGTGTAGCCACTTAGGTTTGTTCCAGATTCGACAAGGTCATCTCTTAGTACCCCGCTAACAACATCTACGTGACCAGAAATATGACCACTTACAGTGAGCACATCTCCACTAGTAATGAATTGGGCGGGATTACCTGTATAAGGATAAAAGCCTGTCGTATTTAAAGAACTACCAGATAAACTTGTATGAGCTGGTCTTAAAAAGTATTCTTTAAGCCCACCAAGATCTAACTGGCCTGTCTTAATATCATACGGCATAAAGGCATCTTATAGGTTTATTTGCCTTCTGCCAAAATAGATCTAGCTTTTTCCGACAAAGTGAGTTTTCTGCGTTTTTGTTCGTGGGGTTTTTGGAAAGATAAAACGTGTTTTTTGAATTCTCTGGTGAGCCTAGCGGTAAGTAACTCTCTGTTATCCACAGGTAAAATACCAACTGAAACTGCGTGAGAATGAAGGTCAGTACGGTTCATATTTTTTATTTTACCAAGATAAGCTGACTCTTCCAGAGTACCATATCTAGAAGACCCTGTGTCCCCCCATATCTGATCCAAAGTGGTCTTTTGGAACGGCTCCTTCTCTTCCATTGCGTGAGTCTGAACCATCTTTTTTTTAGCTTTAGCTTTCTTTTTGGGGGTTGCCTTTTCCGTTTTCCGTTTAGCCAAGCTTGTTTTCTTCTTTACTGCCATGATATTTAATCCTTTATCCGTTATACATAGTATACACAAAAGCCCCCAACAAAAGAATAAAAAAGCCCCCTCCGAAAAGGGGGCTTCTGTAATATTTATCGAGGTGTATATTAAACCACCAAACCAACAATGGCTCTGGCATCGATACAAACGCGACCTTCTTCCAAGGAACCGTAAAAACCGATTCTCTCGTTTCTCTGGGTGAACTGATCATCCGGAGCAGTAGTGAAGGTATCACCTGTGTCGGCGTCCTGAGCGAGAGCTCGAACAAACGCGCCCTTGCTGTTGTCAACACCAACCAAGACTTCGTCAGCAGCAGAAGTGCCAAGCGCATCAGCCGTCCAGCCTGCAGCTGTAGGACCAACAGAAGCGGTTCCAGCGAACTCCTTGAAGAGATCGTTGTACTTCTGGCTAGCGCCGAACTCGTTGAGCTCCACGATATTCACACCGTAAATCTCCTGCATGCCAGCTGAATTGAAAATATCAGTTCTGATATTATCTGGTAGAGGCACGGAACTTGTTCCGCTCGGAGCCTGAACTGTATTCATTGGTTGATAAGCAAATGCACGGATCTGCTCTTTGATCTCAGGACTGACATATAAATCAGTAATACCGGAGCTGTAAGCAGCATCAGGTGTACCGTCTGCCCAAGAAGAGTTGATTCTCTTATTGAGGGTCATCAGTTTGTTAAGATCAGACAACTGGAACTTGTTCTGCTCGTAAGCAGGGATAACGTGGGAACCGGCTTTCAAACTAGTAATCCCAACGGAAGCCGCTGTTACAGAAGCAGTGTTTGCGTTTGCGAGGGCGTGCAAAGCAACGGCCCAAGCATTTCTCTCCTGCTTAAGCAGGACCTCTTGAGACATACGCTCAATAAGCTTGCTCACAACATCGAGCCTAGCCTGTCTTGCGTATTTCTTTGTAATTGAAACAGCACTGTCCAAACGGTAAGTAGCAATTTTCAACTCTTGAACTGCAGAAACGTCTTGTGAGGTCGGAAGACCACCCGCGACATTCTGGGACCATGTAGTGACATAACCTTGGTTATTCTCATTATAATAAAGGTCCAGAGGGTAACTTGCGCCCTCATCCTGATTGAAAGGAGCATCCGTATAGATAGCGCCTGCTGTAGCTGCCTGCTGCAACACCTTTCTGACTACGGGGCCTAAAAAGGCCGCGAAAGCTTCAGATGCCTCACGGGAAACTATTGAATTCTTAGAACCCATCGCTTTGATGAGCTCAACCTGTTCTGGGGTATTTTTTAACTTAAGTCTCATAATATTTTAATCCTTGTCTTAGAGGTCAATCTTAATAAGTTGAAACCCGTTGCTATCAACGTCACCCAGTGCCGTACCAACTCTCGGAGCATTTGTCTGAAGACCTTTATTTAATTGCCCACCTTGGGTTTTGTCAGCATAAACCGGATCACCAGCCGAAGGCGGGTCCGCGCTCATCAAACCACTATAGAGTATAATACCCTTGGTCAGGATTGGAACTGCCTGACCGCTCACCACAGCCTGCATCTCAGCGGCCTTCCGAGGATGGTAGATGAGTTTTTCGCCATTTTCGTCGACTTCTGCGACGTCCCAAAGGGTAATGCCGATAGGCTCTTCTCCTGCCTTGAAAGGCTCGACTGCCGCAGTTGCGCCATATCGAAACGATGTCGTATTCGTGTACGAGGCACCGGGATTACCGATACCTGTTTTATTTACCGGATCATCTGTATTTTTCCAACCATTGCCTTTGACAGAAACGAGGATTCCCTTAGTCATCTTAGCGCCATCGGCTTTAAGATCAGCATAAGAAGCCACTATGTCTCCATCATCGTCTTGTAGGGTGAAAAGGTTAATGACGTCCGTCTCAGCGTGTTGCCTAAAAGGCTTCAAGCTTTGTGTGTTATTTGCTGCCATAATCTTTTATTTTCCTTAATTTTTTTTTGTATTAATATTTAATATCAAATTGTTCAACGCTAAAAGCGTTCTTGTATTTATCGTAAGTAGAAGTCTCAGAAGCGTTAGTTGAAGCCGGAACAACTTCGGCGTCCTCTTCTCCTCTGTCTATCGCCTCATCGACAATATCCTCGGAAGCTTTAGACTCTTCAGTTTGGTCTTTCTCCTCTTCTTGCTCTTCCTGCTCTTCTTTTACTTCTTCTGTCGCTTTAGTCTCGGCCTCTTTCTTGGCTAGGACTTCTCTGGACTTATCCCGAAGCAGAACGCTAATTCTCTTCGCGAAAGACTCCCAAGCCTCTTCGTCAAGATCCTTAACCTGCTCAGCGATAACCTCGCGATCCTCGTTCTCCAAAGCATAAGTTTCGTCCAAAGACGCCATTCTTTGATTGAATAACTCCTCAGATTCTCTTTTTGTTTTTTCGGACTCGAGTGCCTCAAGTTTTTCGGAAACAGAATCAAGGTCAACCTTGATCTTGTCATATTCCGAAGAAACCGTACTAATCTTCTCCTGAGCTTCTTCAAGATTCTTCTCCACCTGATGTTTTTCGGCTGAGAATCTCTCGGAAGCTTCCTTGAGTTCCGACTCGATATAATCGGAAACAGCCGAGGCAGAAAGTTGCTTCAAAGTTTCATCAGTGATGTCTTTTATACTTTCTATTTTCATAATTTTTTCCTCGTTTTGATTTATTACAATGTCTTGTTGTATTTGTGAAGTATTATCTACCTCAGCAAAAGTATTTTCTTCCTCTTCTTTGGGAAGTGATATAGTCTTTTCTGTTGCTAGTCCTTTAACATCCGCGGCAGGAGTCTCTGTCAGGCCTATACCCAACGGAACAACCTCCCCAACAACTTTCCTATATATAAATTTTCCATCTTCGGTTTTGCCTTCTCCTCCAAGGGCTTTTAGTTTGCTTTCGAGAGCCTCGAT
>Ga0098052_1002827_pt1 | contig 10439 bp, 16 predicted proteins | sample 15_taG_FD_81591 | JGI IMG/M metagenome (GOLD analysis project Ga0098052, IMG submission 81591) | Marine viral communities from the Subarctic Pacific Ocean - 15_ETSP_OMZ_AT15312 metaG | ecosystem: Environmental > Aquatic > Marine > Oceanic | place: Pacific Ocean | collected 2015-01-18 | reverse complement strand
TCATGAAAGTAATGAAAGGAAAATTTTCTGATGACAAAACGAAAAACACAAACAAGAATTTAAAAACTAGTCAGCACAGATCAAGTGAAGTGAACCAAAACCTCACGAGATCCATTCTGCCTAGTTAACTGAACATACAACCTCAGCAAAAGGAATATGTAATGCAAGAACTACTAGAAGTCGGAGAAGACCGTCAAGAAAAAAAGCTAAGACCAGACCAAGTACCGCACTATCACGCTTGGTTGGAGACAGCTCAGTACTACAACCACGCCCTAAACTTAACTCAGGCTTTCGAATACGTCGAGGATACTCTCCATGTCCCGATAGATGGATTAAGGGCTCTTCTTAGAAAAGCGAGAAGAACTTCCAAATTTTTCCTAAGGCCAGCGGACGTTTTACAACTCATAGAGAAAGAAGAAGAAGACCATAACCACCTACCTGGAGAAGACCGAGAACTATGTCGGAGAGGCCTAAGGATGTGCGCAGAAGATCCTAAGCTTGAGATAAGAGATGTAATAAAAAAGCTTAAAGAAGAAAAGAAGCGCTTGAATTTTGGGGAAGAAAGAGGGAGTTATAGTTTTACGAAGAATAATCTTTTAACGGCCTAAGGAGGCAGTATGTATCAAAGTGTGACGCTGATGGGAAGACTAGGAGCAGATCCAGAATTAAGGTATATCCAGAACGGAGCCGCAGTCGCTTCTCTAAGTTTAGCGACTTCTAAGAGTACTTTTATAAAAGAAACGAAAACGTACAAAAGCGATACTCAATGGCATAAGGTAAAGGTCTGGGGGCAGCTCGGAGAAAAAGTTAATCAAGAGGCCAAGAAAGGGTCGCAGCTTTTTGTGGCCGGTGAAATCAAGTACAGTGAAAGCCAAGGCAAGGACGGAACGAAAAGGTACTATACTGATATAGTAGCTAAAACGGTTCGCTTTCTAGACCGCAAAGAAAAAGTAGACTCTCCAAAAGTGGAGACTGTTTCGAAAAATTTTTCAGACCAGCGCTTTACAAGCGATGACATTCCTTTCTAAAATTAGCCATCCGATTTTCTAGCGCAGGTCAGAGCTATCAGGATATTTGTAGAGACTATCCTGGCAGTCTAGCTCTCTCGGGGTAGCCATCCACTCCCCGGGAGAGATTATGGATTATCTAGATGCGATAACTTTTACCATAACTTCGGTTTACAGCACTCTCGACGAAAAGGCTCTTAAAGAGCTTTCAGAATTTCTTAAAGATAAAGCAGGCGGCATTGACCTCCATCTAAAAGAAAGAACTGAGGAAAAAGAAGATGGGACCCGCAGACTAAAAGCCGCGATGATAAAAATAGCCGAGGAAAAGGCTCGACATCCAGAGTTAAAAATAAAATAAAAACTTATATAAAAAACTATATACTTTATATAAAAAAGGGTGTATCTTCTTTTCATCAGCTAAACGATTTAGAAAACAGGAGAACCAAATGAAAAACATTAATGAGCTTAAAAAATTGGTTAAAAGAATGGCGAAGAAAGAAGGTCAAGAAAAAGCGCTAGAGGTCGTTGTGAATCTTCACAAAAGCGACATGATCCCTAGAGACATTTGGGGCGAGCTAAAGCCATGGATGATGAAGGAATTTTTCGGAATGTAAAAATAATAGAGGGGGCCATGCCCCCCTCTTTTTGTATTAGAAATAGCTTTAACCTCAGCAAGGGAAATAGGATGGGAAATATGAAAAATTTATGGGAAGACACAAGACTAGAAAGGCACATGGCAGACCTTGAGGCGCACATTTATAAGATGCAAACAAGGCCTAGGGTTCAGCTACTTAAAAGCGCTCCAGGGGTATATGAGGACGTTAGAAAGGACTGGAGAGTTACTCGGGTTGATGGTGGTTACCCTAAGAGCCATTGTTGGGTGGCAGCTGACAAGGAGACCGGAGAGTCCTTCGAGTTTGTTTCTCTATCTGAAGCCAAAGATTATATCTCTGAAGAGATGTCCCACCGTTACGTTTCGGACAATGTCAGCTTCTAGTAAACTTTAAAGCCGCCCCCCAGTCTGGGGGGTGACCCTAAAAATCCACCTGTTAAATAAAAATCGTTTATGTGTTTCTGGATGGGAGAGATCTTCCACTATAAGCTCGTATCGTTTACACCGTTTTAATATCCTTGTTTTCACAGCGCAATACCGATAACATAACTTCCCGTGTGGGCTGGGGATCTCCTTGGGTGAACAGAGTCGGTAACTCCTTTTAGTTAGATCAGGTGGACTCAATTTCTGTTTTAAAGCTGCGCAAGAGGTCTTCAAGCTCCCCATAAAGATCATCAAGCAAACCATCGTCCCTCTCGTGATAAGGTTTTTTTTCTTCACTTCGAACTCTCCTTAAAAGCCGATGAAAATCCTTTTTGTACTTCCTCTTTTGATGTGTACTGGCCATTTCCATTAGGGAGCTTATTAAGTCGAGTGAGGCTCCTATAACGGGGCTCACGTTATAGACGCAATACCCTGAGCCAGGGCAGATAGAATTAACATCATATAAAATATTTTGATTATATCTCTTATCATTTTTTAGCCTCCTGGATGATCGCAGGGATGGACCTTAACGCTATTTCCGCCAACTCGATACCTTCAGAAAGATCAATGTCTTTGACTTCCTCAGGCAGTTTCTGGATGCCTTCTATAGCGTCCCGAAAGGTTGGGTCCAAGGAGAGTGTTGTCATGATAGTAACCAGGTCAGAAACCTGAAAGCCATCTTTAAAAGTCTTGGTTAAAAGAACTGCTAACCCTTTAGGCCCAAGCAGGGCTAGGATTAACTCTCTAGTTTCTTTGATGCCTTTCTTTTTATCTCCGCTTTCCATATGTTCTCCTTTATGGGGATTAGACTAAAGTTAGGGCAAGTTTTTTCTGAATTGAACTGCCTGTGTTCATAGATGTCTTCTACAGTTAGACTGAAGATGGCCATCAAGTTTTTTAATAGCGCCTCTAACGTTTTGAACTGAGCTTCAGTAAAGTGGATCTTTCCGTAAACACAGACACCGATGGACCGAGAGTTTAAGCCTTTGCAGTGAGCCCCAGCCTTGGCCCAATCGCGGCCCAGCTCCATTTGTCCGGCTTTGTTAATGCCAACATGGTAGCCGACGTCCGACCAGTTTCTTTCATTCACATGCCAGTGGCGTATGATATCCATTGAATCGTGGTGGTCACTGTCGGAACAATGGACGACAACTCTATTAATCGCTCTCATCAAGATCACCTCTCTTTAGGCTATTATAAACGCTGATGTCATAGACGTAGCAAAAGCAGGCAAAAATGCCGACTATTAACCAAAATGTTAAGTTCATTTTTTGGGCCTCTCTAAGAGCATGAGAATCCTTCTCTGAAGCTCCAGCATTTTATTAAGTTTGATATCTACTCGTAAAATAAAGACGAGACTTATAAAGATGGGAAATCCTGTTTGTTCTATGAAAGTGATTAATTCTTTATCCATCCTTTATTTTAAAAGGAAACTAGTTTAAACTGCAAGAGATATATAAAACCGGAGTACAACACACGGAGATGCCCGATATGAGCAAGAAGAAAAAAAAAGAAGAAGCACCAACGAAGATGGATCACATTAAAGCAATCAAGCAAACAGAAGAAAGATATCTAATGATTAAGGGTTTGTTACTGCAAGGATTTTTTCCTGGCAAATCAGCCGGAGCATTGGCCGAGTCTCAAGCCTTTATAGAGGCACTTTTAAGGAGAGTGGAAGATGAGCGTGAAAAAGAAGATCCCGATTTCAAAAAAGAAAGTAGTGAAGAAAAAGCCTCAGCCTCCTAAGAGGAAGGCGTTTAGTTTAGAAGCTGTGACTGGGACTGAGTATCGGGTTCGTGAGTATCTAATCGAAGGCGACACAGTCTTAAAAGAAGAAGTCGTTTTCCAGGATCTTCTAGAGATGTGCCTGGATAAAGTAGATCAGTACGTCGCCAGGGGGGTAGTCGATGTCTAAGCCCAAAGTCATAAAAGAATATTGCTTCGAGGTTTGCCTAGAAGTTTTTCTCTTTTGTTTTATGATGAAAGCTTTCTTTCTTCACGCTGTGATGGCCATCCCCGACTTACTCGGTTTTATGGCCCTCGCCATACTGACGATGGCCTTTAAGTGGGTAAGAGTGAAAGATGAGACCGACACAAAGAAGCTAAACACTTTAGAGAATTCTTTAAACTCTCTTAGTGTGAGAGTCTTAGCAAACGAGACTCTCGTTAAGAAAGTATCGACAAAAGCTGAGATGCTTCACTTGGCTCGGAAAAGATGACAGATCGAAAGCGCTCCCACTGGGAGAGCAAGCTCCAAGTGGAGCAGGTTTCGTTGTGGCTTCTGGGGAGTCTTACACTCTCCAGGAACAGCTCTCGAGAGAGTCGAGAGGCTCTATTAAAGAGAATTCAGACAGAATTTAAAATAAGTCAAGCCGCTTCTGTGAAGGTCTTTGAGGAAGCCTGGAGAGTCCTTAAAACTGACTTTGATGATGAGAGGATGGTCTTGCTTAGGACCATGATAAAAGAACTTTCTGACATCTACTACAGATGTAAAGAAGAAGAGAAGTATTCCTATGCTCTTAAGGCCCTTTCTCAAATGGCTCAGATCATCGGCTTGGAGAGTCGGAACATTGTCAAAGTTGAAACTACAACTCGAGAGCTTGAGAGTGTAGAGTCTAAAGTCCTTTTAGAGGCGGTAGGTAGTGGCGAGAACGCACGTAAAGGTTAGGCTCCTTATCGAAGAGTACGAGATGGCCCAAGAGTGCGCTCAAGAATTTTTTGAGGGCAACTTAAGCAGTTTCATTCGAAAGGCCATTAGAGAATGGTACAAACATAAAGAAGACTATAGAAAATTAGATGACGAAAGAATCGAAGAGATCAGAAAAAAAATCGGCGAGTATAAGAGCTATAAAAGAAGAGTTATGGCGTCGGGGAATTTTGGAGTGGAAACTAAAGAAGTCTCAGAAGTTGATTGAAACTGAGTTCAGAAAAACTAAAGGAAAGCTTTTCGTTTCGAATTGTTCTCGTAGATTCGGCAAGTCCTTCTGGGCAGCTTCTAAGTGCTTAGAGAAAGCCCTCTCTTCTCCTAAGAGCAAAATTAAGTTTGCTTCAGCTTTTGCAAACGACCTCGAAGAAATCATTATCCCAGCCTTCAAGTTCTTAATGGAAGATATCCCCGAAGACCTGGAGCCAGACTGGAATATCATGCGGAAGAAATATACCTTCCCGAACGGCTCGGAGATCCAACTCATCGGGCTCGACAGGAATCCCGACGGACCCAGGGGGCAAGCTTTAGACCTGATGGTTTTCGAGGAAGCGGGCTTCATTAACCGACTCGACTACTTGTACTCTTCTATCATCGTCCCGACCTTTAGGGGAAGACCAGGGGCCAAGGCAATCATGATCTCCACGCCGCCAATATCACCCGATCATCCATTTAAAGTCTTTTGTGAGAAGGCCCATTCGGAAGGCGCGTTTGCTGAGTTCACGATATATGACGACCCAGAAATTAAAGAAGATGAGATCCAAGAGTACAAGAAAGAATGTCTTTCTGAGACAGACTGGCAACGTGAATACTTAGTTAAGTTCGTGATAGACAAAGACCGAAGCATTTGCCCAGAGTTCAATGATAGTTTTGTCGGAGAGTATAAGAAAGATGAATACTGGCAGTTCTACCACACGTACAGCTGCATGGATCTAGGAGTAAGAGACAAGACCGCTTGCCTATTCGCAGTATGGGACTTTCTCCAGGCTAAGCTAATCATCCTAGATGAATACATCATCTCAGGCCCAGACATGACAACAGATCTACTTGTTAAAGATCTTAAAAAGAAAGAAGCTGAAGTCTACCAGGAAAAAAAGACTTACCTGAGAATAGCCGACAACAACAACCTCCTACTTCTACAGGACTTGGGGACTCTCCATAAGATGCCCTTCATGGCCACCACTAAAGACTCACTAGAGGCGATGGTTAACAAGCTCAGGCTATGGATGAAGTCAGGAAAGATTTTGATCTCCCCGAAGTGCCGAGAACTAATCGGATGCCTTAAGTCTGGAGTATGGAATAAAAGGCGATCAGAGTTTGACAGGTCTCAGATCTACGGCCATTTTGATGCTTTGGCCTCACTCATCTATCTAGTGAGAAATATCCGAGAGAATTCGAACCCTATCCCTGCTGGCTACAAGATCAGCCACGACAGTCACTGGATCGACAAACTTGAGAAGAAAAGCGAAAATAACAAGGCATTAGCCAAAGCTTTTGGAAGGAGAAAAAGATATGGAAGATAGAAACCACTTTGCAACACTAGACCGTGATGAAATCGGGGCACAGATCTTTAAAAGAGTTGAGGGGTTTCAAGAGTACCTCATGACCTCAGGCCGCCGTCGCTTACTAGAAAGATCCTATTTCCAATACTATAGGGCCATGGACTCTTTCGGCTCTACTTATAGAAGTGGAGAGTCTGACGAGTTTGAAAACGTTTCGGTCAACCATTACAGAAACCTTCTTCAACATCTCCTGGTAATGACAACATCTCAGCGCCCAGCTTTTGAACCGAAGGCCGTTAACTCCGATTCTAAGAGTGCCGCCCAGGTTGTTCTCGCTGACGGATTACTTGACTACTATATGAGAGAGAAGAAAGTCGAGAGGCATATAAAACAGGCCGTAGAAACATGCCTGTGGTCCGGAGAAGGTTGGGTTGCACTAGGGTGGGATACTTCAGAAGGAAACGAATACGCCGCCCAGGACGGGGAGATTTTAAAAGATGGTGACATCGTTATTAAGAACTTTGCCCCGCCGAATGTCATCTATGACTTCAACCTAGAAAATATAAACGACTCGGATTGGTTTATCACGATTGAGTATCGTAACCGCTGGGAGGTGGGGGCCAAGTATAAGAAGCACGAAAAAGCAATCTTGAATATTGGCTCGCCCGATTTCATTTATAAATCAAATTCGAGCTTAGGCTATTCTTCAGCGCAAGACTCTGACCTTATCGCTGTCTTGACCTTTTACCACAGGCCTACTTTATCAGTCCCTGGAGGCCGCTTAATAGAGCTTGTGAGTGAAGACATTATCCTAATCGACACTCCCCTGCCTTACTCTAAGATACCGCTGACTAGAGTTGTACCATATGAGCAGTCTGGAACTCCTTTCGGCTACACAACAGGATTTGATCTCTTGCCTCTTCAAGAAACCTTTGACGGCCTAAGCGCCACAGTCATCACAAACATCTCGACGTTTGGGGTTCAGAACGTAGCAGTTCCAACAGGGCACAATCTGACCGTCGATGAAATAGCGGGAGGCCTTAACCTCCTGGAGTTTGATCCTCAGCTGGGGCCGCCCCAACCTCTTCAGCTAACCGCTACTAGTCCCGAAACTTACAACTATATGACAGCTATAGAGAAATCGATGGAAACAATTTCTGGGGTTAACTCAGTTTCTAGAGGGAACCCTGAAGCGTCCCTCAAGTCAGGCGCAGCGCTTGCCCTGGTCCAGTCGATGGCCCTTCAGTTTTCTAGTCACCTGCAATCAAATTATGCTTCTCTTTTAGAAGATGTGGGAACAATGATAATCGACATCTTAAAAGAGTACGCTTCAACTCCGAGAGTCTCGACGATCGTCGGGAAGTCTAATCGAAACTTGATGAAAGATTGGACTAAAGAAGACCTCTCGAATATCCAACGAGTCGTTGTAGACATGGGGAACCCTCTAACTAGAACAACCGCAGGGCGGGTTAACTTAGCTGAGCAGCTCCTCCAGGCAGGAATGGTAAAGAACCATGAGCAATTCCTCCAAGTCCTTTCTACAGGGCGACTAGAGCCTATTGTCGAAGGACAACAGGCTGAGCTTATTTTAATCAAAAACGAAAATGAAGATCTTGCAGATGGGAAAGAAGTAGAAGCAATTCTCACCGATGAACATCACCTGCACATCTTGGAGCATAAAAGTGTCTTGGCCTCAACAGATGCTCGAAATGATCCGGATCTTTTGGGCAGAGTATTGGGACACATCCAGCAGCACATCGATCTTTTAAAAGACGCTGACCCTGTAACTCTCCAACTCCTCGGACAGCAGCCCGCTCCGGCAGAAATGCCCCCAGGCGCTCCAGGCGCTGAACCTCCTCCAGGGGCGGCCCCAGACATCGAGGGGCTAGACGCCACTCCTGCAATCGAAAAAGAAAAACCGCGCCTCCCGAACATGCCAGAAAATCCGATGACCGGAGAGCGCTTTAACGCAATAACAGGAGGACTTATCTAATGAGTGAAGAAACAAGTGAAGCGCCAGCAGCTGAGACGGCGGACGACTTTCCATACGAGGAAGATTTCAGAGACTATAAGGGAGAGCCAGAGCCTGAGGCCGAAGCCCAGCCTGAGCCGGACCGACACGAAGTCAAATGGGGTGATCAGACCGAAAACTTAACTCTCGAAGAACTGAAAGCTGCATACCAAACCCGTCGGGCTTCGGATGAGAAGTTTAGAAAATCAAGCATGATAGAAAAGCAAGCAGAAGCCCTTTTGGATCGACTAAAGACTGATCCCGTTTCAATTCTGGAAAATCCTGAAATGGGGATCAACTTCAGAGAACTTGCTGAAGACTATCTCTATAATAAGATCCAGTATGAGCAAATGAGCGACGAAGAAAGGGGCCATCACGATACGAGAGAAGAACTAGAGAAACTCCGCGCCGAAAGCCAAAAGCGGGAAGACCAAGAATTCCAGTCAAAAGTGGACGAAAACACAAAGACTTATAACACTCAAATAATCCACGCTCTAGAAAAGTCTGGGATACCCAAAACTCCAGGATCAGTGAGAAGGATAGCCCAATACATGTACAACGGTCACAAAGCTGGCAAGGCCATTACAGCAGAAGTAGCGGCGTCTTTGGTTAAGGGCGATCTCATGAAAGAACATAAAGAACTTTACGGTAACCTTCAAGGCGACCAGCTCGGAGAGTATTTCGATCCTGAGACTCTTAAGAGGATGCGGCAGTTTGAAATAGCAAAGCTTAAAAGAAGCCCTAGCGCTTCGCCGTCGGAGAGTCCGGCTAAAAAGCACAAGAGCAAAAAGATTTCTATGTCAGACTGGAAAAGTCGAAATGAAGCAATCAAGCTTGGTCTTGCATGACGATATAACTTGGATTAAAATAGTGGGCGTAGGGTTTCTAGGCGAGCTTTCAAAGTTCCACCTTCGCCCTCAAAATTTTTTTACGACGGTCGGCCAGAGCCTAACCAAGTGAAGATAAGCATCAATTAAAATTAAAATTATTTATTAACAACATTTGGAGGATATCATGGCTCAAAATCAGTATACTGACGTATCTCAGCTTAACGGCCTATTTAAAGCCGTCTACGGCGACTCTGTAATCAATCTAATTCCAGAAGCGTCTCATCTAGTAAAAAGAATTAAATTCGTGGGTTCAGATAAAGAAACGGGTGACACTTATAATCAACCAGTTGTCTTGTCGAACGAACATGGAATCACATATGCTGCGGCGGGTAGTTCAGCATTTACACTAAATAATTCAGTCGCTCTTACAATGAAGAACGCTAGCCTTCAGGGTTCACAGATGGTCTTACGATCATCCCTGTCTTATGATGCTGCTGCAAAAGCTTCTAACAGCAAAAAGGCTTTTGTTAAGGGAACAGAGCTTCTCGTTGAGAACATGCTTGAATCGATCACGAAAAGACTAGAGCTTCAACTTCTATACGGAACTTCAGCTAACGGGCTAGGGACTCCGACAGATTGCGCCCTCGCAGGGGGGGTTTATACGTGTACGCTTTCAGCCGCAACCTGGGCAAGTGGAATCTGGGCAGGCTCTGAAAATGCAGAAATAGATTTTCATGATGGAAGCGCTACAGCCTTAAATACTACAGCCGCAATTAGTATTGTAAGTGTTGACCTAGACACTCGAACTATCACCTTCACGGGTGCAGATAAGGCAGCAATAAAAACAGCTATCGACGCAGATAGTGACGAATCAATCACAATCCATTGGAGAGGATCTTATGCTTCTGAGATGGCCGGAATTGATAAAGTCATCACTAACAGTGGAAGCCTATTCGGGATCTCCGCGGCTGACTATGGCCTTTGGAAGGGTAACTCTTATAGCGCTTCTAGTGCAGATCTTACGATGGCCAAGCTACTCTCAGGAATCTCCAGAGCAGTAGAAAGGGGCTTGAATGAGGCCGTTGTCGCTTACATGAACCCAGTGACCTGGTCGAAGCTAAATAGTGATATGGCAGCTCTCAGGCGGCTTGATAGCTCTTACAATCAAAGAGAGGGCAAGCAAGGTTCGGAGAGTATCAAGTATTACGGTCAAAACGGAGAAGTTGAGATCGTCAGTCACAACATGGTTAAACAAGGGGAAGCGTTTGTCGTCCCTGTTAAAAAGTGTAGAAGAATAGGATCTCAAGATATCTCTTTCAAACGTCCAGGGTCGAGTGATCAGATGTTTA
>Ga0098052_1002826_pt1 | contig 10441 bp, 13 predicted proteins | sample 15_taG_FD_81591 | JGI IMG/M metagenome (GOLD analysis project Ga0098052, IMG submission 81591) | Marine viral communities from the Subarctic Pacific Ocean - 15_ETSP_OMZ_AT15312 metaG | ecosystem: Environmental > Aquatic > Marine > Oceanic | place: Pacific Ocean | collected 2015-01-18 | reverse complement strand
GATGCACCTGTAAGGGTAATTCCATAACCACCGGTCTGTGGGGTGCCAACGAGGAATCGTATTTTACTTTCTGGATTTTGCATTTCTTTAATAGCTTTCTGTCGATCTTCAACGGTTGTATCACCATAGTAAGTTACCACAGACCCTGGATACTTATCTTCAATAGACTCTACAATTGTGTCGATATCATGACGCCAGTGAGCCCAAATAATGGCTTTACCTTCAACTTCTTCAAGTACGTCCATTAATTCGGTAATACGATTATTCTTGATATTTTGTATAGAATCATCATCCGCTTTAAAATGACCACAAGTAATTTGCTGTAACCGCATCAGCTGCGTAATAACATTCATAGTCGTCACCATTTTACCATTAAGTATGGCAAGAGCACTTGTTTTCATTTGTTGATAAACTCTTTTTTGTTCAGGGGTTAACTGAATAACTCTTTTCATAAATGTCTTTGGAGGAAGGTCTAAACAGTCATCTTTTAATACTCGATAGGAAAAAGCTTTTAATTTTTCGGTTAGCTCTTCTAGATTGTGGTAACCTACCACAAGTTGCACGGAACGCCCATTAAAATTAGCTGTTCTCATTATTGCGTATCTTGTTCTAAAGCTATAATAAGAAGAATGATCTAGTAGCCATGGGTCCAAGAAAAAACATTGTGTATAAAGATCAAGAGGAGACTTGGTAACAGGGGACCCAGTCAGGATTCTTCTATATTTACCAAATTTTGACAATCGCAGAATATTTTTAGTTCGTTTAGCCTGTGGATTTTTAATAGTTGTCGATTCATCAACAGCAAACAAAGCATTGTGACAGCTTAAAAACTTAGTGGCAAAACTTAATCCTTTTTCCGTACTAAAAGCCTCTACATTCATAATGAGAATATGAAGCTCAACTTCTGCCTTAAATAAAGATTCTAATTTTGATCGCTGTTTCTGAGAAATTAAAGCCTGCCACAAAATGGTTTTCTTTTGAATATGATCCACCATGTGAGTGGGTATTTCAGAGTCGTACCAATTTTTATACACGCCCTTCGGTGCTACAATTAAGACACCATTAATTTTACCCTTATCATAAAGCATGGAGATATTATCTAGTAAAACTTTCGATTTACCAGTCCCCATTTCCATGAAATAAGCAAAAACTTCTTTATTCCAGGACATTTCAAGCGCTTTTAGCTGATGCGCATATGGCTTCGTTTTAAATTTGTAATTCATTTTTACTTTCTATTGACATTATATACATAATATCCTATAACTTGTCAAGAAAGTTATGAGTGATTATAAAGATATAAAAAAAGATAAAGAGCCGATCGTTTATGTTTTGCAGGAATTGCCTGGAACGAATGTCGGACGTCCTAAGTTTAATATTATGGGCGCTTTGAAATATGGTAAACTAAAAGTTCTTTTAAAAGAGAACACACAAATTGTTTTAAGTCCTGGACCTATTGTGTTTGAATTAAGACGACTATTAAAAAATTACAACTCTAATGATTATTTACTTTTATCAGGAGATCCGTCTGTAATTGGTATTGCTGTTGCAATTGTATCTGATATAAATAGCGGCAGATTTAATCTATTAAAATGGGACCGACAGGAGAAAGTATATTATCCATTAGAAATAAATTTATACGAGAAGGGTAAAATAGATGAGTAGAAAAAAAACAAAATGTATGCCAAGATCAAAGTATAATTCTATAGATAATAGATTTTTAGATCTTAGATTCAATTTAGTTGAAAATGCTTTAAACACCTACAATCACAAAAAAATGAGTGTATTAGGTTCTACAAGTTTTCAAATAGGTAAAGGTATAGAAGATTTAAATAACTATGATCCCAATAAAACGTATTTAGGAGAAGCATCTCTTAAAATAAAACACATGTATCGAGGTAAAGAGCATTTCTTTAAAGTAAGTTTACAAGAAATAACTGAAGAAGAGGCACACAGATGACTAAACGATACCATAGACTAAAAAGTAGATTAAAATATACCGAAATCTGTATTGAAAATTTTTTAGAAGTAGAAAGACATAGATCAATTTCTAAAAAAGCTAGAAAAGCACTTAATAAAGATAAACCTTTCTTAGGACTTATTTTTATTGTTTTATATTTACCTACTAGAGTCCTTGGACTTATTTCTGACACAATTTGGTGGAATAGATATCGTAAGTGGTGCAAAGAAGTAGAAATCATAAAAAAGGAAATAGAAAGATATGAATGAAGATTTACAAAAAATGTTTATTGAGGATTCTCCTCAAGATGTAAACAATTTAGTTGGTGTAGAAAATTTATCTGATCTCGTTGTTCAGCTACAAAAATTGGAGGATGAGGTTAAAGATGATGAAGAAAGATTAAAACTTAAAAAACAAAAAGTAGATAAAATTTCAGGAATCGTCATTCCCGAAATTATGGAATCCATGAAGCTAAAGACTATGAAATTAGCAGATGGTTCTGGAATAGAAGTAAAAGAGATTTACAGCGCAACCATTCCTATAGCACAAAAGGAAGGCGCTTTTAACTGGCTTCGAGAGAACGGCCTAGGTGACCTTATTAAAAATGAGGTTACTGTTGCCTTTGGCCGTGGCGAAGACAACAAGGCGAGCGAATACGCAGACCTTGCACGAGGTCGTGGGTATCAACCAACGCAAAAGCTGAAAGTTGAACCCATGACACTCAAAGCATTGTTTAGAGAGCGATCTGAAAAAAAATTAGATTTGCCTTCTGAGCATTTTAACCTGTTCAAGGGCAACAGAACAAAAATAACAAGGAGTAAGTAACATGAGTCAAGAGACAAGCGACTTAACAACGAAGCAAGGTGGAGCATTAGCGACTTTAGACTTTGTTAAAGATTCAGGAATGGGTCTTGAGAACATTGATAAAAGCGATCTTGCATTACCTTTTCTGAAACTACTACAAAGTGGTTCAGATGAAACTAAAAAGAAACATGCTAAACATGTTAATGGCGCAGAAGCCGGCATGTTTTACAATACAGTGACTAAAAAACTGTATAGTGGAGAGAAAGGAATTGAAGTAATTCCTGTCTTTTACAGAATGACATATCCTGAGTGGGCTCCCTTTGAAAGAAGAGAAGGTAGACCAATTCATACAGATAGAGGTGTGGACATTTTAACGAAGACAACTCAAAACGAAAGAAACAAAGATATGCTGGAAAATGGTAATGAGATTATCAAAACAGCAAATCATTTTGTTATCATTAACGGAGACAGACCTGAAAAGGCTTTGATGACGATGAAGTCTACTCAGTTAAAAGAGAGTAGAAATTGGAATTCATTAATGGAAAATGAATTCGAAATCGATCCAAAGACTAAGAAGGCTGTACCAGCACCAATATTTTCAAGAATTTATAGATTAAATTCAGTCGAAAATTCAGGTAGCTTTACTTGGCATGGGTACAAAGTATCTTTGTTAAGAAAAGTAGACAACGCTGGCATCTACCAAATGGCCAAAGATTTTCATAACTCTTTAAAAGCAAGTCAAAAAAAGGCTGCTAGCACAGAAGAAGGAAATTCTAATTACTAGTTCTTCGAAAGAAGAATAGGGGCGGTGGAGACCTAGCGGCGAAACCGCCCTTAACAGGGATCATTATGGTAGATGAATTTATAAAATTATTTTCTGGTTATGATGGTGATTTTGGCATCGCTGACATGTCTAGCGCAAAGCTAGACGTAGAAAGAAATAAACTTAAACCCGATTATGAATGGGCAGGAAGACCCATCGCTTCTTCCGATTATCAAGACCATATTAACGGAAAAATATCAATTGGAATACAACCTTGCAAATTAAATAAAACAGCACAATTTGGCTGCATTGATATTGATCCAAAAAATTACTCAAATTTTAAAGTCGAAAATTACTTAGCACTATTTCAACAATATAATTTACCGCTCGTTCCTCTTCTATCAAAAAGTGGTGGGCTTCATTGTTATATATTTTTAACAGAACCTATTCCAACGATTGATTTAATAGAAGCCCTAAAAGCTTTTCTTCTTCCTTTAGGTTTAAAACCTACAACGGAAGTGTTTCCAAAACAAAAGGAATTAAAGAAAGATGAAAAAGGAGATATAAAACCAGGAAACTTTATTAACTTACCTTATTATGATAACGGGCAATCAAACCGTTATGCTATAGATAAGAATAATTCTAAATTATCCTTAGAACAATTCATAAAATTTGCTAATGAATCTAAAATAACGAGAGAAAAATTAGAAGCACTAGTAGAAGAAACACATAAAAATATTTTAGTCGGAACTAATCCTGAATTTTCTGATGGCCCTCCGTGCTTAGCTCTATGTTCAAAAAAGAAATTAGATGATGGTAGAGATCGTTTTATGTATAACTACATGGTTTTTGCTAAAAAGAAATATAAAGACACATGGCAGGATGCTGTATCGAAAGCGAACTATGCTTATTTGGAAGACCCATGGGATAAAGCAAAATTAGATTCAAAACTAGGATCATGGGAGGGTGAAACAGCCGGACACACTTGTTATGAAGACCCTATTCAAGATAAATGTATGAGAAGTCTGTGCTATTCCCGACCTTTCGGAGTTAAATCAGATAGCATTAATGTATTTCCTGAAATTACCGATTTTCAAGTTATAAGATATGAACAATCAGAATACAGATTCAATGTTGTTATGCCTAATGACGATAAAATTGAAGTTGTTGTTCCTAATCTTAAATTAATGACTACACAAAAAGAAATTTTAAATTTAATCTGGGATCAAACAGGTATATATTTTGAACCTATTAAACCAAAAGAATTTAGAGCTAAATTAAATGAATGGAAAAAAGGCGGTCAAGTAATTAAACCGCCTGAAGGAACTCATATCGATGATCGATTAGCGGATCAATTATACCAGTATTGCATTAATGGTGTCAAAGCAAAGGAAAGATTGCAAATTAAAACTGGGGGATGCTTCACAGAAGCTGGACATCATTATTTTAAATTTGCATCTTTTCTAGAGCATTTAGGAACCAACTGGAAAATTGATGAACAAAGAATCGCTCAAAAATTAAAAGATAAATGCAATGTAGAATTTAATCATTCTTTTAATATCGACGGCAAAACAGAAAAAGTTTGTAAAGTTAAACAATTAGAAACGAAGCAACTTACTCATAAAGTAACCAAAAGAAAGGAATCAAATTACTAGTGCACATAGATCATCTTGAAGATGTAATATTAATCACAATGTTTTGTATCCTTGTTTATAAAATAACTGGCTACTTAATATGAGATATAAAGTTATAGGTCCTCCAGGCACAGGTAAAACAAGAAGATTATTAAATGAAGTTCATAACTATGTAAAAAAGGGAATACCTTTAAATCGCATAGGGTATTTTGCATTTACTCGTAAAGCAGCCGGAGAAGCGAGGGACAGATATTTAGATGTTGAAACTCATTTGACTAAAAAAGATATTCAATATTTTCAAACCATACATTCATTAGCTTTTAATATCTTAGGTTTAAAAGAGGAAAACGTCATGCAAGAACTTAACTATAAAAGAATAGGAGAAGAATGTGGTATTCAAATTTCTTACGCTTCCTATGAAGCTAATAAGTGGAACGGTATTTTTTCTTCGGATAGCGAATATTTAAATTTAATTAATCTAGCACGAGTTAGACGAATTACGCCTTTAGAGCAGATGGATCGAAATGAACATTTAACACAAGTCGACAGATTTAAGCTAGACGCAATTGCAAGAGAGATAGAAGATTACAAAAAAAATTATGGTTTAATAGACTTCACCGACATGTTAGAAAAATTTTTGCATCCTAAAGTAACACCACCTAAATTTGATGTTATCTTTGTAGACGAAACTCAAGATTTATCCATCATTCAATGGGCTATAATAAATAAGATAGAACAAGAAACAGACTGCGATGTATGGGTCGCAGGGGATGATGATCAAGCTATCTTTGGCTGGGCAGGTGCTGACGTTGATTCATTTATTAATTGGCAAGCTAAAGAGATCCCTTTAACCCAATCAGAAAGAGTTCCAACTGAAATACAGTTGAAAGCTTTATCCATCATTAGTCGAGTTGAAGATAATCGATTACGAAAAGATTATTTACCTCGAAAAGTTAAGGGAGAAATTTTTGAACGATTTAAATTAGCAGATATTGATATGATTAAAGGAGACTGGCTAATATTAACCAGAACCAATCCGCTACTTAAACCCATTCCTGCATTTTTAAAACGTCGAGGTTTATTTTTTGAAACGTCCCAAGGAAATAGCATGGGTAAAACTCTTTTCGAAGATATCGGGTATTGGAATCAATTAAGAAAAGGAGAAAAAATTCCAGAGATACAAGAACAGAGAGTTTTAGAAAAAATAAAAGAAAAAGACGTTAACTATACTTTAGAGTGGTATGACGCATTTACCAATGTGTTACCTGCTACGAAAGACTATTTGCGAGCCATGTTAGCAAACGGAGAAGATCTTAGTAAAGAGCCTAGAATAAAAGTATCCACGATTCATGGCGCCAAAGGGGGCGAAGCAACCAACGTAGTCTTATTTTTAAATCAAACCATTAACACCCTGAAAGCAACAAAAAAATCCGTCGTAAAAAGAGATGAAGAATTTAGAGTTTGGTATGTAGGAGTCACACGGACCATACAAAATTTATATTTAATCAAATGTAACAACAAAAGAAAGGAGTTTAAAATATGAGTGTATGGAAAAAACAAGTCGGCGGAAAACACTATATAAAATATAAAATTCAGCCAAGCAAGTTTGTTGTCGAGAACAAGTTGCTTTATCCGGAAGGAAGTGTTATTAAATACATTTTAAGACATCAAGATAAAGGCGGAAAGCAAGATTTGGAAAAGGCTAAACATTTTATAGATATGATTATTGAAAGAGATTATAAATGATGTTTAAAGCTCAAACAGAATGGAATAAACCCGACAAGTTCCCCGATCTCCGACAAGCTCACACAATTGCAATCGACCTAGAAACTCATGATCCAAATTTAAAATCCCTAGGATCAGGATCCATTATTGGGAAAGGTAAAGTTGTTGGCATCGCTGTAGCTGTAGATGGTTATTGCGGATATTTTCCTTTCGATCATAAAGGGGGAGGAAATCTAGATAAAAATAAAGTTCTCAAATGGTTTAAAGATATTTGTGAATGTCCTGCAGATAAAGTTTTTCATAATGCCATGTACGACGTGTGCTGGATTCGTGCCATGGGTATCACCATTAATGGCCGTATCTACGATACCATGATCGCAGCTTCACTCGTTAATGAAAATAGATTTCGATATGATCTAGGCTCACTAGGCTGGGACTATGTTGGTTATGGTAAAAATGAAACAGAATTAAGAGCTGCTGCAAATGAGTGGGGAGTTAATCCTAAGTCGGATATGTGGATGTTACCCTCAATGTACGTGGGTACCTATGCAGAGCGTGATGCTGAGTTGACGTTGGCTTTATGGAAAGCCATGCAAAAAGAGATAAGCGACCAGGATCTAGGGTCAATCTTTAATCTGGAAACAGATTTATTTCCTTGCTTAGTAGATATGAAATTTAAAGGTGTCCGCGTCGACGTGGAAAGTGCGCATAAATTGAAACAAAAATTATCTGAACAAGAAAAGCAACTGCTGCAAGAAGTAAAAAAAGAAACACAAATAAATTGCCAAATATGGGCTGCACGTAGCATCGCCAAAGTTTTTGAAAAATTAAATTTACCTTTTGACAGAACGGAAAAAACGAAAGCACCTTCATTTACTAAAAATTTTCTTGCTTCTCATAGTCATCCGTTAGTTCAAAAAATAGCAAAAGCGAGAGAAATAAACAAGGCACACACAACATTTATTGATACCATTATTAGATATGAACATAAAGGAAGAATACATGCAGATATTAATCAAATACGATCTGACGCTGGAGGAACCGTCACCGGAAGATTTTCATATTCTAACCCTAACTTACAACAAATTCCTGCTCGTAATAAAGACTTAGGTCCATTGATTCGATCCCTATTCATTCCCGAAGATGGTTGTGTGTGGGGATGCTTTGATTACAGCCAACAAGAACCAAGACTGGTAGTTCACTACGCATCCTTGGATCAAGATACAAGCGTCTTTAATGTTAAAGATTCTTATGTAAATGCAGATGCAGATTTTCATACTATTGTTGCTAAAATGGCAGATATTCCAAGAGACCAAGCAAAAACAATTAATCTAGGTTTATTCTATGGAATGGGCAAAGCAAAACTTCAAGCAGAATTAGGTGTATCAAAAGATAAAGCAGAAGAATTATTTTCTATTTATCATGAGAGAGTTCCATTTGTAAAAAGACTAATGAGATCGGTATCGAATCGTGCACAACAAAGAGGACAAATTCGTACACTGCTAGGTCGTTTGTGTCGTTTTCATTTATGGGAACCAAATAGATTTGGAATAAATAAAGCACTTCCTTTTAATGAAGCTATTCTAGAACATGGGCAAGGAAATATTCGAAGAGCCTACACATACAAAGCACTTAATAAATTGATACAGGGATCTGCAGCAGATATGACCAAAAAATCGATGTTAGAATTATATAAAGAGGGTATTATAGCCCACATACAAATTCACGATGAACTGGATATTTCTGTAGAATCTGATAAGAAGGTTAAACAAATAATTGAAATAATGGAAACCGCAGTTGACCTGGAAGTACCAAACAAAGTAGACTATGAATCAGGTAAAACTTGGGGTGACATTTACGATTAGGAGGAAATATGGAACAAGCAAAAAAATTATGGGCATTAGCATTAGCTCATAAGAAAATTTCTATTGCTGTAGCAGTAGTAATTGTTCTAATAATCATAGCACAATAGGACTTTATGTTGGATGGCATACTTAAACGCGAACATTCCTGCAACGTACGCACAGGTCAGGAGAGAATATCTCTATGACCTTAAAGAACATCATGGAGAAGTGGAAGACTGCTTACTTTTTGGGATTGCATCGATTACAGGGCGTCCGATACTCTTTCATGCAATTATGGAAAATGGAGCTGTATTCTACCGTTTGCCGATCTCTGCATTCATACAAAGAGGGTATAAGCCAGAAGAGGTTCCTCGGTTGCGACTTGATGAGTTGGAGCTATGGAATTGCTTTAGTTACTATCCTAGCATTACTTCTTTTGATGTCTTAGACGGTCAGTCCGGTAAATTCATAGGTAAAGACAAAAAATGGCGTTCAGGTGCATACCTTTTTACAGTTGACTGGGCTCATCCAGAGAGTAATATAGTCGACACGGATCATTCGGAAATCCCGCAGGAGCATAAGTGCGCTCACATAATGGCCTTGGATGACGGCAATTATGCGGCTCAGCCAAACAATAGATTAATCTGGAGCATTCCATCTTTCACGGTGAAGGATGAAATCCCTTTTGATTGGAAGGTACAAACTTCCGAATGGAATGTCGAAGATAGTAGTAAATGGAAAACAGAAGATACCGATAAGTACTTCTATAATATTGAGGAGACCAAGGATGATTAAAAAATGGTGGAAAAAATTTTGTGATTGGTTGATGAAGGATCTTTATAAGTAATGAAATGTAAAAGTTGTTTATGTGATTGTCACTGTAATGTAGGCGAACATTCAGACGCTAATGGTGTATGTCCATGCGCAAAATGTAATTGTAATCCTCAAGGAATTACAGTAAATAATGACGAGTGTTTATCATGTCAGTAGACGAAACAAAATGTTGTAATATGCATACCAAAGAAAAAGAAGAATCTGGTACGTGCTGCCAAATAAAAGACGACGAAGAACCAAAGGAGCAAAATGAATAAATTATTTCTAGTGCTCGCACTGTTATTTGCCTTGAGCGCCTGCTCGGTAGGCAAAAAATGTACTTATACCCAAGAAGGAACAAAGATTTCATCTTGGATATGGTTTTATGGTAGCGACAAACCGATTGATTTAGACAAAAACAACTGCACTTAGGAGTTTATGGAAATTGATGAAGTATTTGTATGCATTTTTAATAATGACGCTATTGGTGTGTTCAACAAGAGCTATAGCAGGATCCACCCAATCTAACGTTTCTGGGTCCAATACCGCTATTGAAGGTGGATACGAATCTAGCACAACTTATGAATCAGGAAGTAGCTCTAGTTCAACAACTTCCAATTCAACAACTTCTAATATAAGATCATCACCTCCAACTGCGGGAGCACCTTCTTATAATTCTATGACACAAGATGTGTGCGCCGTTGGAGCTTCAGCAGGTGTACAAACATTTGGTGTTGGTATATCCGGTGGAAAACATTTCATTGACAAAAATTGTGAACGACTTAAACTAGCTAGGATCCTTAATGACTTTGGTATGAAAGTTGCAGCAGTTGCAATCTTGTGCCAGGATGAAAGAGTATTTGAAAGCATGATTCAAGCAGGAACACCATGTCCTATCGAT
>Ga0098052_1002822_pt1 | contig 10444 bp, 10 predicted proteins | sample 15_taG_FD_81591 | JGI IMG/M metagenome (GOLD analysis project Ga0098052, IMG submission 81591) | Marine viral communities from the Subarctic Pacific Ocean - 15_ETSP_OMZ_AT15312 metaG | ecosystem: Environmental > Aquatic > Marine > Oceanic | place: Pacific Ocean | collected 2015-01-18 | reverse complement strand
GCTGAGTTGACTATCTCTATTATTTTTGTTATTAAATCTTCGGTTTGGGGATTAATGGGCGTCATTCTTTAATAGTACTTGTTTCACATGTTTTTCAGCTATCTCCCAAGGTGCAGGTCCTTTTTCATCAGCGTAAGGCGCAGGATCAGGTCTTCCTAGTTTAATGAAGGCTTCAATTCGTTCTACACTCGATGCTGATTTGTAATCAGAGTACCATATACCTTGTGGTAATGTGTATTGAGTACGGTTATGTTTATCTTTAAAGGGTTTAAATCCTGGATGTGTTTCTATGTAAATGGGTTTATATGAAGTCATAGTCCTTAAGTAAACCGCGTTAAAATCGAGGCCTAATTCTTCACAACACCTCTCGCCATCTTTTAGAATATCTAATTTATCTCCACTTAAATACGGTGTATAATATGTAACTCTATCAGCGTCCCAATTACCCTCTAGGAATGCTTTATAATCCGCATCTCTAAATTCAGCTCTACAATCAGGGTAAATACTATGATCACCCGCGTGTATCCCCATAGCAATATGGACTTTGGTTTTCTTTTGATTTGCAATACTTAAAGCAATAGCCTGTATAATTGATGAGAAGATTTTATTACGATTAGGAACAACCGTATCTTTCATGTTATCTTCTTCATAATGTCCTTCAGGCACGTCTTTACCACCTTCAACTAGGTTGCTTGATATTAACTTTGATAACCCTCCCAATTCAATTATTTCATGGTTGATTGGTGTGAAGGGAGCAACATCATTTTCATCTTCAAGTGGGGCCATGGCTATTTGGTTTAAATACCCAACAAGCTCAGTTGCCTTTTCTAATTCTATTTTGTGTTTCTGCCCGTAATCGAATGATACTGCAGTAACAATATAACCTTCTGCTAGTAATCTAAGTAATAATGTACTTGAATCCATACCACCACTAAGGGATATAACAGCATACTTTTTTTCCTTCATATTAGTTTTCTTTTTTTGGTCTTCCTCTTTTACGTTTTGGTTGAACTGCTTTGGATGCCTCTTCTGCTTCAGGAGAGTACATATGTTCTAATGGTTCTTCAAAATCCCATATACCATCCACATTAAATTCATGCCATTTAATTCTTCCATTTCTAACCGCATCTCTAATGTTTGATTGTCGTGCGTTTAGTGTTGATGATCCACTTTTTATTTCTATGAAGTGAACTGTGCATTTTTTACGACTATTGGGGTTTGTGAATGCTATAAAATCAATTGGTTTTCCAAAAAACTTGGCTTCACGTGGGTCAACTGGAAAATCCTTCATGAAGGGAACAAAATGTTCAATTGTCTTTCCGAAGCTAACCGCCCTTGATCGTCTAAATGCGTCTTCTTTAATATTTCTTTCTTCTTTTTCTTTCCATTTTGCCAACATTGCCTCAGCATGTTTTGTAACTAAATCCCTATGTGAAAAATAAACATAAGCGGCAAATCCTAATGCACTAAGTGCTACTACTACTAAAATTGGTATCCAAATATTCATAAATTGTTAATTGTCCTAAACATATTCACATTATAATTCACATAAATTGATTGTTGTGGTGTGAGGTGAGAATCAAAGGAATTGTTCATGTTAGTTTTTGGTTTATCTCTTAAACCATATTCATCATATTTAATCCCTTCTAGGGCAGCCATTATTGGCGAAGAGGTATCAATACTTTCTATGAGAGATTCGTAAGAAGAATTTTTATGAAATCCAAACTCTTGTGGTAATGAGCATCCTAGAAGATGTAATCTATCCTTTCCAGGGATAAGCACACCTTCATGAACTAACCTATCAACTACCCATAACCTACCCATCATTTTTGAGTATGAGGGATTTGGGTGTTGGAGTCCATGATTAACGAATAAGTGAGAACCATAGGACAGTGCTACTTTTTTATAACCCATGGTTTTAAATGAAACCATACAAGTAACTATATCCTGATAGGATAAGCCTTGAGCTACTGCCACTTTAGTGGTATGTTTAGGCACAGACTTCTTAGACCATACCCTAGCATTTTCTATAGTTGCTTTTGGTTGTTCCCAAACATCGGGAACTATGAATTCATTTGGTTCTATTATATATAACCATTTATGGAGGATATCATCCCCCATAGCTGCTCCCAATTCATGGAGGGAGTTATCCATTATTATATATCTACCGTCTTTTCTAGCTTGTATAAAGTAATCAGCATATTCCTGATATTCTTCAGCTAAATGGGGTAGAAAATAATCATAATCATTTAACTTAGCAGATTCCCCTAATAATTTTAGGGGCAATTCATGTGAAACCTTCATTGTTTTGATATATCTTTTAATTCTTTGGTTAAATTATCTAATTCTTCTTTTAATACTTCCAACTCTTCTTTTAATACTTCCAACTCTGATGTTGATTTTTCTTCTAGTATAGCTTCTAGTATATCTTCTTGAAGCTTGTAAAACCTATTTACTAAATCTACTCTATTATCCCCCATTTATAATAATTTTAAATAAATACCCACTAAACTACTTCACATGCACCACCAGCACATGCTGCTTGGTCTTTAAGTTTGGTTTCATCTGACATTTCCGTAACTTTAGTCAAATCAATACTATGTAAATGACCTTCCATTTCCATAAATTTTTCTTCTGTAATGTTTTCAAAGGGTGCTTGAGTATAAGACCCATTATCATAAGGCAATACAGCTAAACCATTAAATGTATCTTTATTTTCCCACATCCAGTTTCCTACAACTTCCCACTCATCTTCTTTGACAGAAATTGTAGCTGAAACATTGTTAGTGTTGGATCCTTTTAAATGTCCGGGACGAACCCATTTTGTGTTAAATCTTTTAGTACGCTCTAATAACTCTAAGGCACTTTCTGTTCGGTAGATAGCTCCCTTAGGGGCACGTTGAGGTACCGCTACAATTGATTGTATTTCTGGTTTAAAGAAATCATCCTCAATCAATTCTGGGTGATTTTTAGTTAAATATTGGCATAGGGCTTCATTTTTACCTAACCTCATGCGTCTAATATAGAAATCTGAGTGCCATGCATGTATCCCTGATGAAGTACCTAACACAAGTGAACTTGTACCCGATGGTTTTACAGTAGTAGTACGTGCTGCTGATTTAATTCCTAATATTTTGGCTACTCTTTTGTTAGTTGTGATAACTTCTTTAGCAGCTTCGGCTAGGTTGTAATTACTGATAACATCACTACCAATTCCGGTTTGACCAACACCTATAAGTGCTTCCTTTTCTGTTGTTCTTTTCCAAATGTCACGTAAATAATGGAAATCAGTATAACTAGCTTGAAGAGTACCAATAAAAGCCGCAGCTCGGGCACGTTCATTTAAGTCTTCTTGTGATTTAATGTTTGATACATTAATTTCAGTTAAATTACAGAATTGAAATGGTTTCAATCCTATCTCACAACATGGGTTTGTTCCCCAATCTTTATCATTTGAAAAATATACTCCAGGTTCACCAGTAGTACCCGCAACTATCTTATCCCATAGCCCAAAAAAATCTTCCTTTTTAACCTTATGTCTAATAATCATAGCAGAGTTATTGGCTCTACCCCTTTGTGGGTTTAATTCCCACCAAGTTCCATGCTTAGAACTCAACATTTCATTATCAGTTAAATCAAATAAAGAAATCAAAGCCGCTCTACGAATACCACCTGACAATACAGCATCAGCAATATGACAAATAATATCATGAGCTTCAATAGGGGTTAAATAATCCCCATTTTGTTTACGGTCAAGTACTTTTTGTATTTGGAATAAACATTCTTTTAATGGTTCAGGGCCTGGTGCTTTACCACCTACAGTAATTAATTCTGCTCCCTTAGGTCTAATATCACGGAAGTCAAAAAGAGGTCTGGTTGTTGATTTACCAAAATAAGATTTCATTAAAACCTTAACGGCATCCGCCCAACCCTCAATGGAATCACCTACTAAAAATCTACGTGTCTTTTTAGGTATCCTAATTTCTGGTAAACGTTCTACATGATGAGTTTGAACACTGTATCCTACCCCACAACCTGATAATAATAGGAACATAATTTCACTAAATGCCCTCCAATCATCTATGGGTAAATAAGAGCAATTAAAAACTCTTGCATTGTTTATAGCTATGGGTTTACCTGCAAATTGTAAACTACGCATTGATGGTAGTACTTTTTTGGCATAAACCAATCTATAAGTTTCCTCTATTTCATCCTCTAAATGAGGATATTTGAGTATATGCATGTTTTTGTTTCGAGTTACTAACTCTTCCCAGGTTTCTCTTCTTTGTTGTTTTGGTAGATATTTAGCGTACTTGTTGTGTACTACAATATCTGATAGGATTTCTTGTGATATGTCCATTTAATTTATTAATTTTTTAATTTCATATTTCTAAAACTGTGAATATAAATAATATACCTTCCTATTTAAAGTTAAATAATTGCGAGGCATTTTTGAGTTGTTTTTTTTCAGTGTTGGTGAACCCCGTATAATCCTGTGATTCCTCGGCATTATCCTCAGCACTTGTTCTATCACCTATTTTGAATCTACCTATAGAAGCATCTACTAATGCCTCATAACTTAAACCATCAGGACCATATCTATTTTTTATAATATGAATCCTTCCAGTCCCATTTTCTTTATCTTCGGCTTTACGACTCAAAGACATGGCGAAATCAGCAATCATTATTTTACCATAACTTTCCGCGATTCTATCACCTTGGATAGTTTTTTCACGTGATGCTGAACGGTTAGCTTGTGATGCAGTCCAAACAGGTACTTCATATACTTTAGCCATACCTCTTAAATTAGTATAAATGTCATCTAAACTTTCACGTTTATCTTTTCCATTACTACCTCTAAGTAAATCAGCATAATCTACAATTATCATATCAGGTTTAAAACCATTGTTGATACATTGATCAATGTGGGCTTCTATAGTAGTAATTGAAGCACGACCAGCAGGATATTCCTTAATGATTATATCTCCTTCTAAATCCTTGGTTAATTCTTCTATTTTGTCCCTGTTTTCTTTTAGGGTGCTAATAGGAATCCCAGTAAAACAGGCATCGTATCTCTTACCTACATAAGTGTCTCCTAACTCCAAAGTATAATGTAGAACATTATAACCTAATTGGGCGGCATGAGCTGCTAAGGCAACTAACATCCATGATTTACCACCACCAGCACTGGCGGCAATAATTCCTAAATCTCCATTACCTAAACCTCCTATACCCCCTGTATGTAATAACTTATTTATGTCATCCCAAGGGGTTGGTATTATTTTTCTAACTTCTTCTCGATAGCGATCTTCTATTTGTAAGTTATATTCATGGCCAACATCATTTTCCAAACCAGCTTTGAGTGATTTGTCGATAAGTCTTCTAATATCGTTGTAGGCCCCCATTTGTAATAAATCAACCGATTTAAGCAGGGCTGATTTGAGGTTTTGGTTTTTACAGAAGTCAACAAAAGTATCCTTAATGTAATCAGAATCAGACATATCTGAAGTCTTATAAATCCCTTTTAGTTGTTCTTTTACTGATACTTTTAGAACATCTATAGGGATTTTTTCTAATTCAACCTTCAACACTTCGGGCGTTGGGGTGGATTTATGTTTCCTAAAATAGCTTAGAGAAGTTTTAACAATCCACTGGTTAGCTTCATTGTCAAAAAATTCTGGTTTTACTATATCTACAACTTGTTGGAGAAAATCTCGGTCATTAACTAAACAATTTAAGGTCTTATTTTGAAACGAAGGTCCATATTGTTTAAGTTTGTCCATATGTTTGTTTTGCGTATTGGTTTAATTTTAGGAAGTGTTCATCAAGCCAAAAATCTAGGACCTTGATAGCGTCTCCCATCTTATCTTCATAATAAAGTGTATAAAAATCTTGTTTGGAAAGCAAATTTGTTGGCAAATGAGAAAGATCGAGAATTCTGGCTTTAAGGTTCCCACTAATTAAAGGAGAATTTAAGTCCATTAGTTTTTCGTTCTTATCTAGTTGTTCTTTACATTCCCTGATTCTTACAGACATGGTATCATCCTTCCCTTTAACGTGTTGAGCAATATCCCATAAGTCTATTTGCCTACTCTCAGCCAATAAAGGTAATACCTTGTATATCTTCTTAGGACCTAAACCAAATACACCCGGAAGGTTATCGGATTTGTCCCCCATAAGTGCTTTATATTGGAGGTAGTTATAAGGCTCACACCCAAACTCATCTCGGATAGTTTGTTCGGTATAGAATTTCTTCTTGTTGAAATTCCACACACTAACTCTTTCATCAATTAATTGGAAAAAATCTTGATCAGCAGAAGCAATAACCACTTCCTCTTTATAACAACTCTTTGCTAAATAAGCTATGGTGTCGTCAGCTTCAATGTGATCAACAGATATAACCTGTATTGGGAGAGTATCAAAATATGTAAGTAAACGAGTAAATTGAATCTTCATTGATCTTTTCTCGTCATCTAATGATTTGAAAAAATCACTACGTGTTATTCTGTGGGGGGTTCTGTTATTTTTGTAGGTGGGTTCTATTTTTCTTCTTCTAGCACTCCCTCCAGCCCCATCGTAAACTATTACTACTTTTGTTGGGTTGGTTTCCCTTATGGTGAGAGCTAATGATCTAAAAAAACCAATAACTCCACCAACAGGAACTCCTAAGTCATTAAGGGCTCCGTTTACAGCAAAAACCCTTAAATATAAATTTAAACCGTCAATAAGAAGAACCCTATGATTAGGGCCCTCCTTTGATGTATCTAAATTATCCAGCAAATCTAAAACCTCATTATCTTTACTCATCTTTTGTATCTACTTCTATTTCATCTGGATCTCTCTCGATGGCTACTTCGTGACTATATAACATAATATAATTTTCACTAAGTTGCTTTAATAGTTGTGCTTTTAATTCCGGATCTTTTTCAAGTAATGCTTTAAAATCCCTAGCATAAAACGTATGTTCCTCACCTGTTTCAATGTTAACACATTTACTTACAGGACCAGATGCTTTTACTATTTTATACTCTTTTAAAACCTTGAGTAAACTATCCGCGTCATCAATTCCTGAATCATAATAAACACTATATTTTACTTTTCTATTTGGTGGTCCGAGTCGATTTTTGACTACCGTAACTTGTACCTGTTGACCAATGATTTCATCTACCCCATTAACTTTGCCTTTAAGCCTGCCAATATTTTGGAGTTTTAAGCGAACCGAACAGTGAAACTGTAGTGCTTTTCCACCAGGTGTGGTGTACTTTTCACCAAACGCCATTGCGTTCATTTTGTCTCTTAATTGGTTTGTGAAAACACATAGTATTTTCTGTTTCCCAATTAGGTTGGTTAACTTTCTCATTGATTTACCCATTAGGATTGCTTTGGCTGTTGAGTAGCCATCCCTTGAGTAATCGGCTGCTTCTTCCATCTTTGTAGTGGCTCCTGCAACTGAATCAACTATTATAGTAACTAGTCTATCTTTATCTTTTTCCCTGATTTTGATGATGATGTCTTCCATTGCTTCAAATATGTCTTCAATTGTTTGAAGAGGCACATAAAGCATTTTACTAACATCAACTCCAATAGCTCTCAGGAATCGAGAATCTAATGACATTTCGGTATCAATATAAACAACAATACCACCTTTCTTTTGGGTATTTGCTGTTATATGACCAGCTAGTAATGATTTACCACTTTGTTCCAGACCCATCAACTCAACGATACGACCAACGGGTAAACCACCTCCTACACGATTTGAAATCGCCATGTCTAGGTGGGTTACTCCTGTTGATACCCAATCTGTAATATTATTAGGTGACTCACCATTTCCATCAAGAAAATATACTGTTTGGTTTTGTCCTAGTGTCTTCTTAAATTTCTTATTTAAAGATTCAGTTAGGAATTCCCCTAAATTTTCTTGTTTCTTAGCCATTAGTCAAATAATTTATCGATTTTTTCTGTTGTAGCCTTGTTACCTTTATAAGATGTTTTTGGCTCACTTTCAACAACACTATCTCCATCACTATTAGATTCAATATACTTTCTAAGAGATTCTTTCATATCTTCATAAGAGTGCTTAGTGTAGAACTCTGTGATATTCATTTGTCCCTCTAAGTAAGTCTTTAATGATGCTTCATCCTCAGAAAGAGGTGTTTGCTTAGGTTTAACACGAACTGTTGTTGTTGGGTACATTTTACCTGATTCCTTTGTCATTTCAACAGCTACATCACGACCACTAATAATATCTGTGATATCACCATAATCATCATCTGCCATTACTCCTAACAATTCAGAGTAAACAATTTTACCAAACTCCCAGAAACGTACACCTTTATCTTCCTCACCACGTACTAATACAGGTGCGAAGTAACGCATTTTAGGGTATAACTTTTTAGCTAACAACTTGTTGTCCTCATCTCCTGTTTTACGCAACTGTGTTGCAAATTCTAAAATAGGATCAGATTCTTCAAAATTTACTAGGGAAATCATACGTGGTTTGTCGATTCCGAAGTAAAATGAAAGCTCTGTGAATGGAAAGTCCTTATCATGAGTGTAAGGTACAATACGAACTATTGCCTTTTCCCCTTCTTTGGGTTTCCAAAATTTTGTTTTGTAATCAGAGGTACCTTTAGTAGACCTACCTCCGCTGTTTAAGCGATCTAGTCGCTTACGAACTTCATCTAAATTCATAATTTGTTTTTAAGGATTAATTATTAATACAGATTGTATGTAAAAAAAGTCTTTTAATAGACCAAATTTTTGATTAAGATTCTACAATCTCTTTTAACTTAGTATTAAGTTGTTTGAAACCATTTTCGTCATTTAATAGAAGACTATTTCTATAATCTTCCCACGGGATTCTGAAACGAGTGTCTAAAATTCCATGATTTAAGTAAATAATTAGTTCATTTAAGGCATTAATTGTGTACAAAGTGTTGGTTTGTTTTTTCCTATGAACCAAAATGGTATTGGGAATTGTAAGATTTTCTTTATAATTGTTGTGATCAATGTTATAAGTAAGTACTATCTTATCTTCGTTTGGGATAGATAAAATAAAAACTTTTTCAAATAATATTGGGTAGTTTTGGAATAAAGATTGGGCAAGTTGTACTTCTTCTCCTGGTGAGACGAATGTACAGTATAATTTGTTGTTCATTTATTTTTCATAACTTTTTGTCGGGTATACATATAAAATTCACCCCAAAGACGCATAATCCCTTCCGGTCTTTTCATGGACAGGGAACGTCTTTGACACAATATTCTTTAAGTCTCCCACCACATCTTCACTCACATCTATGTCAAAAAGAAATGCATCATAGTTATAAAGAATCAATCTTGATTTTTTATCTTCCAAATAGTCAAATATATCTTCAAGTACTAAAACATTATGTTCCGTTTCGTACGCTTGTATATAGTAATTTAATAATTTTTGTCTGCCTAAATCCCCTAGATTTTTGGGGGTTAGTGGTCTTTTAAAAAATGGTGTTTTTAGCTCACCAGCATAGTAAATTTGCTCGATTTTCTCCGCGTACTCTTGCGATAACTTAAAGTACTCTATATGCTCATATTCTGCCATGACTCCACCATAAAGCTGTTGAAATGTCAATTCTTTCGCTTGAATGTAGTTTTCATCTGTTGCTTCACCAAAATACAACTTTGCCATCTCTTTATGTAATGACTTATCCTTGGGGAAGTTGTAATCAATTAAGTTCCCTAATATCCTTGGATGAAAACCATCATAATCAAGTTCCATTAAGTGATCATTTGTTGGAATTATAAAAGACCTTTTATTATCCTTTTTGCTTAGAGATGATACACTCAAACCATTAAAATTACAGACTGGTCTAGAGGTAACACTTGTAGGTTTGTATAGAGGATACATTAATCCATCTTTAACATTATGGTTAATTACCCTATCGTTAGTGTGGTTGTATAGGTCTTTTTTTCCTAACACTCCCATGGGACTCATTGCTAATTTATAATAAGTTTCGGCTAAAGTATCAATGGCTATTAAGTCATCAACATTACCCTCATCAAATATATCTACCCTCGCTTGTTCAAATACAAGATCATCAAACCTCTTCAAATGCATCTCTAAGGGAATGAATCTATTGTTATGGTCAGTTTTATGTATATTGTAAATAAACGAATATATTGGAGGGTTTTTTAATTCAGGTAAACCCTTATTATTATTAAAATAATATAACAGGTTTAAATCATGAATGTTATTATTAGGGAATATATGTTTAGTTGCAACATAATTCCTTGTCCATCCACCAAACCCCCACTTTTCTAGATAACCCTTTAAATCATCAATATTAACTTGTGAGGTGTCAGGATGGCTTATATTTACTATGTAAGAGCTAAGGTGGTCCTCAATATAAACCGCAACCACTTCAGCCAGGGCTGGGTGATTATATTCATTATCTAGTAAGATTTCAAT
>Ga0098052_1002821_pt1 | contig 10445 bp, 19 predicted proteins | sample 15_taG_FD_81591 | JGI IMG/M metagenome (GOLD analysis project Ga0098052, IMG submission 81591) | Marine viral communities from the Subarctic Pacific Ocean - 15_ETSP_OMZ_AT15312 metaG | ecosystem: Environmental > Aquatic > Marine > Oceanic | place: Pacific Ocean | collected 2015-01-18 | reverse complement strand
TCTAATTTCTCTGGTTCTTCTAATTTCTCTGGTTCTTCTAATTTCTCTGGTTCTTCTAATTTCTCTGGTTCTGAACCCTTTTTTGTAAACCACTGTTTAATAAAATTTAGCATAATTGTTTTTCCTTATTTCAATAGAGAAAAACAATTAGATATCGGTAGAAATTGTTTACTGCATTCTAAAGTAGTAGGTGTCGTCAATAATATGAAAATCTTGAGCTAGATCTTCCCCGTATCTTGTAAAGTCAAAGTAAAATTCTAAGTTATCTGGAATCGTTTCTATGGCTTCCGCTTGCGCTTTCCCGAAATCCTCAGCACAAGAGTACTCTCCAGCATAACACTCACCAGGATTATCCATAGTATCTAAAGCCTGCATTGCTATTTCAAACGAAACGTCTATCTGATCAGCTAGTGCTTCAGCATCCTCGGCGGTGCTTATCAATACGTTGGCATAATCTTCTAGAGTTTTCTCGGATTGATCCCCTACACATTTTATCACTTCCAAAATGTTAAGTGCTGACAATTCATTAAGGCTATCTTTGAGCCCTTCCGTTGCGTCTATGAAGTCGATTACTTCTATGGCTCTTAAAATTGAGAAAGGTTTCCAGTCCAACTCGACCAGACCAAGATAATAAATATTCTGTTTTGCCACGGCTTCTTTGATTTCACCGTAAATTTCTAAGTCTTGGATTCCCCAATTCTCCAGGTCATATTTCTCCACCATTTTTAGAAAGTCTAAAATTACAGGCTTTCCGTATAACTCGGCTGCATCAATAACTTGCTCTATCTCTTCTGTGTTCATGCTAACTCCTTACAGCCGATCTTTTTTGGCTGCACTAATTAATTTGTTAGGGGAAATACCTGTATTCAATACTTTGGTTAAAAGCCGTTCTTGAGATTGAACGAACTCCTGGTCATGCCAACTTATGTCGATATGAGCTAACTCGTGAGTACAAGCGACTAACATACTCCAAAACTTTTGTCTTAACGAGCCTTGGAATAAACTAGAAAATGGGTTAATCAAATAAAATGTCCCGTTATTCTCGGTGACAAATCTTGTTGCTGCTGCCTTGGGGTCTAGTGTAAAACCTATGCTGAAAACCTCGGAAATATCGTTGATCTCCATACACTTAATAATCAGTGCCTTCCAGAGTAGCGCTAGCTCTTCGTGCTTCCTAGACATATTTCCAGGACGGAGCTTTCTAGGAATCTTATCATCTGCTCCGGGTACGACAAGAAAATCGTTGCAAGATTTCTTGTCTATAATATCATCAACTAAATTTCTCATTTTTCCCATGGAACCTAGGTCTGTATTTCCAGGTTCGGACTTTTCTAGCGTAGAAAACCGCACTGAGTTTTCTGGGGCTGAGCCCGGAATATCAACGGTACAAATAGGACTCTCTTTAACAGTAGAAAGCTTTCCATTTTTACCAAAGAATATTCTAGGGCAAGAAGGTTTAGGCTTAACTTTCTTCTCGATCATTAATTCCTGAATTAAAGTATCGAATTTGGATGATGCACTATACTTTCTAAAGCCATCTCTACTAGAGCTAAGCATTCCTACGGTGTCACAAAGGTCTAGAGAAAATTGATCCTTAGTCGTACCAACATATCTCTCGAACATGAAAACCCCGTGGTGTCTCACCCAAATAGATCCGCAGCTTTCTTCAGACTTTCTTTTTCTGATAACTCCGAACTTATCTACCATTCCTACAAATACTGAATTCTTGGGTTGCCGGATTAGCTCGTCGTTTACATAAATTTTTGTTTTAGTTTCGCATTTTGAAATAAATCGTTTTGCTACTTCGCTCGTGGAATGCCCGTAGAACCCTGAATCATATCCGAATTCCCCAGTAATAAGAGTGCCTTCAGTATTTTTTACTTCAGACCAGCTATATTGTAACTGCTGTCCTGTAGCCATTATTCCGTTAGAACTAATTGTAAAGCTCTTCATAGCAAAGAGTAAAAGAACTTTGGCCTCACCAAATCCGCCTACGCTTCCTTCAGACTTAACAGAGCCACCCATAGTGAGCATGGCCTCTTCCATTCTCTGCTTGCTCATTCCGTAACCGTTATCCCAGCAAGAATAGCCGGAGTCACTAAAATTGAGCCTTATTTCAGTAGCCCCAGCATCAATACTGTTTTGAACAAGTTCCCGTGTTAATGCGGTGGTGAAATCAGAATACACATTTTTAACGTGCTTGAGAAAAAATCCTGGCGGAATTGTAACTGTTTTTTCCATCTCAAAGCTCCTCGGTTAGTTCATCTTGAATAGACTGTAAAACATGCTCTAAGGCTTTTCTATAAAATAGCTCTTGCTTATAAATTCCGTGAGTTCTGTTTTTTTCCAACTCTAAATAAGCCTTAAACTTGGCTTCTAACATTGGAACTCCTGTTTGAAGCAGAACTTTAACTCTGGAATTAAAAGAGTTTTGAAAAGTTTCCTTAGTATGCTCTTCTAGATTATCACGAAGCACCCTAAGTTCGTGTAAGCCTCCTGCAAAATCTATCTCTTTATTAGAACACTTTTGCTCTCTCAAATGGTAATGTATCAAAGTGAGGTCATCATCTATCTTCTCCTGTGCGAGACATACGCTATCCATGGAATGGTAAGTACCCTTAGAGTGGTTTAATTCATTACACCTTAAGTAGCCGAATGCTTCTCTGAGTCTAGAGGCCGCTTTAAAAGCTTTTAATCTTACACTCATCTTAAATATGTGCTTTCTCAAGGTATTCTTGAGAATACTTGTTAACAAAGCTTATGAACCCTCGCCTTGTCCACGTTTCAGGAAGCTCCCCGGCTTCAACGATTTCCTCGCTTTGCGTGATCCTATAAATAATGGGGTCACCTGGATCAGAATAATAAAACCACATGCTCAACTCTAAATTTTGATCTTTAATCGTAATTTCCATTTGTTCCTCCTTATAATTAATAACTGGGGTATCAGGTCAAGTGAGAAAAATTAAGTGAGATGTTTTGTTTTTGCGTCTTCGTATTTCCACCAAGCCCGTACAAACAGAGAGTGAAGCTCACAGGTTTCTAGCTCCATAGCATTAGCTATATCCTCCAGGATTTCTTGAGACAAATCAGCTTTCTCAGAAATCTCAGATAACAGTCTAGCAAATTGTATTTCATCAGACTCCATTAGACCCTCCTAAGGCTCTCATTTCTCTGTAGTATTCATCCAAGACATTATCAAGTCTAAAAGTAGCTTCATTCCATCCGGATTCATAACCACCCATGCCCCCTACTGTGTTTTCCTCACCCATCTCGTCCAGTGTTTTAATAATAAGTTTCAAGTACTTATCACCAATACTGTTCTCTACTTCAGGGGTTCTTATAAGCTTAAGAGAGAAATACTTTCTTCCTTGAGATAACTTGTAACCTCGTTTCTTGGCTAGCTTATTCATTTCTGTGGTTGTTAAAGCAAAAAACTCGTCTGTTTTACAGAGATTTCTCACTTTAACTATAGAAAGTCTAGAAGTTTTATTTACCAAAAATTGCATAACAAATTTTGAAGTTTTTTCAGGTGTATTTTCTTGTGGCATAACGCCTCCTTATATAACTAGTATCCCAGATATTAGGTCAAGTGAGAATAATTAGGTGAGATTATACTTTTATTAGGGCACAAAAAATTGGTAAATAGTACATCCACCTATAAAAACTTGTTGGCTATCTTCTTTCTTTATCTTGTCAAAGATTAAAGTATAGTCTACAAATTCTTCTATGTTCGCAGGGATACCCGGATAATAAATTGAGGCCAACTCTTTTCCTGCTTGCTCCTTGGTTTCATAGGTTCGCATAGTTTTTAAAGCTTCTAGCAAAACATCAAAATCATCATCGCAATAGCCCTGATATAATTCAAATATTACGTGACTGCAAGGAAGCTCGTCAAATTCGTTGAACCCATTAGCTATTTCTAAGATTCTTTTAATTCCTAAATGACTAAGATTTCCAAATGCCCGGTCTAAATCAGCGTATACTAACTTGTAGTTATTACTTCCAAAGTGCTCATCTAAAAAAGTTAAAAACTCCTCATGGCTAAACTCCGGGTAATCCGATAAATCGAATTCTACGTAATCCCTATGAAAGCCTTCTATCTCTTGCTCCTGTAAATATGGATTAGGTAATTTATCTTCTGATATACAATCAACTTGAACGTGCATTCTAACTCCTCATTAATATCTAAATGGCGGGTGATTAATAACTAAATGGCGATCTTTATATAGACTGCGTGGAAAGTGATAATCCACAATTGTAGCAATTCTAGTCAGACCCAGAACTATTTTATCCATTGTGTTCTCCTCTATTGATTTTTGATAAAATCTGTAATTGTCTTAATTTGTCCATTTGAAATAAATGATGACTGAATTCTTGTTGGTTCTTGTTGCCCTACAGGTTTGTAAAGCATATCGCCATTCCCCAAAAGATTCTCGGCCCCGTTTTGTTTTAGTATAATTTGACTTGCGATTCTGTCAGCCACACTAAAACTAATTCTACTCGGAACATTATCTCTAATTAATCCGGTCATAACATCGGCTCTTGGTGACTGAGTAGCAAGTAGCAAATGAATTCCTACTGCTCTAGCTTTCTGAGCGATTCTTACAATTCCTGACTCAATAGGATGTTGCTGTCCTCTTGGTTTAGGGAAAGCTCCCATCATATCCGAAAACTCGTCCACAATTATTAAGTAGTAAGGAAGAACTTTGTCTGCCTTCCCGTTGTACTCATCTAGGCTTCTGACTTCCAAATCTTTGAACAAGCTATACCTGCTCTCCATTTCTGCTACAGCTTTTCTAACTAATCCAGCGGTTTCACTCATTTCGGTTATAACATCGTCACCGTATAAATGAGGTATACCCTGATACATATAGAATTCAGCTTGCTTTGGATCAACTAAACTAAGTCTCAAAGTTTCGGGTGTATGCTTATACAACAAAGATACCAAGAGCTGATTGATAAAAACAGATTTACCTGACCCTGTAGTACCAGCAATAAGTAAATGGGGCATCTTAGAAATATCCATGTATTGAAGCTTACCTTGAACATCAACACCTAAAGGAACTTTTAAATCTGACTTCTTGGGAAGCCTTTCCGCAATTTGTTTGAACCTTACGATTTTAGAATCTTTATTAGGAACTTCGACACCACTAAATTTGGAATTAGGAATAAAAGGAATAATCCTAACTTTTGAACTTTCAATGGCCCTGCTGATTTCTAGTTCTAGGTTTACTAACTTTGCTAACTTTGTTTCAGGACTCGGAACAAATCTATACAAAGTAACTCTAGGCCCTACTATTTCGTCATGAGGATCTAAAGTCACGCCGTGATGAAAAAAAGCTTTTGCTATTTCTTTTAATATACTCATTATTTTTCCTCCAGTAAATCCACACTAGGTAAGACATAATTCTTAGATGTTTTTCGACTGCCAGTTTTCGGTGTTAACAAGGTATCCATGAAAGCCCTGCTTTCCTTGGCACGTTTAGCCTCTTCCCTAGCTTCCTTCTTTGAGTTTACGGGTTCTATTCGCCTTTCTATATATGCTTGCTCTTCTTGTTTTCGTTTTGCTCTTGTTCTGGCTAGTCTGACTTGAAAATTTTGTTTCTCTTTTAGGTTGGCTAAAATGTAAAACAAAACCGGGATCGCAAAAAATAGAGCCAGTTTTGTTACTCCAGAAAAAAGCGAAAGAACAAAGACTCCCAGAATTCCAGCAAAAATACCTAAACTCTGAAAGACTCCCAGTAAAGAGAGATAAAAGACAAACCCTATTAACTGTCTCCTTATCCCGCTTATCTTCTTATCTTTTATCAGTCTTAGCCCTACATAACCCAAAGCACTAAGCAACAAGATTATACCCGCTCCATTAGCTTCGTATAATTCTCGGGTTATCAGGCTTATGTATTGTAGATCCACAAACCAGCCAGCAATCAAGAGGCCGGTAAACAAAAGATATGCAAATCCTGTTATTCTCATATCTCTATTATACCACATTTTTCCTCCTGACATCCCATAGATTTTTGGGTATTATAGACTTTCTCATATCTAGTATTCGAGATAACGGGTCAAGTGGGAATAACCGAGTGAACTTAAATCTTTTTTGGTGAAATTTACACGAGTTGACCTGGATTCATAGAATAAGGTAACTCCAAGAAGCTTTTTATATAGAAATAAAAAAGGCCGGGAAACATCCCGACCAAATTTTATTTCGATTCTAGACCTGTTTTACTGAACCTACGAATTTCCTCTGGTTCTCCTAAATTATTATTTCTACAAGAACTAACAGGAAATCCTTCATCCCTGTAATCTACATTAAATCCATGAGGAACGCCATCTTTGAATTCGGTTTTCTTTATGAGGTTACCTTTAGCATCAAAATATTCTGTGACCCCAGATCTCAACCCCCTGGAATCCTTACTAGATTTCTCAGTTAAGAAACCTTTGTGATAAAGATAAGTTACCTCGGAAATAAATTTACCTGTTTTTATATCCTCAGTTTTTTCTGATAACACTTTACCAGTAAACAAAGAATATTCTGTAGTACCCAGGATATTAGTCCCGTGTAACACTCTAATTGATTTGGTTAACACATTTTTCACATAAACATCAGTGTCCACATGACCTAGCCGGGGAAGCCTGAGATCTTCGAATACTCTGGTATCTCCAGTAACTGTTTCGGTTATTTGAATTTCTTTGGTATTAAAATCTATGTATTCAGTGATCACGGATTCTCCTAGTACATGTACATTTGTATACCAAGTAGGATTGATTTCCATGCTAACCTCCCAGAGGCTTAACAAAATTTTCGTAGTAGTCGCTGTAGCAATAAAGAATATCAGTAAACCCGCTGGAGTGTCCATTATCCCATGCTAACCTCCACAAATTATCTTTGACATCCTGATTTTTTGTGGGAAATACTTTTTCCAGGTCTGCTCTGAAAACTAAATTTAATGCACGTTTATCTTTGTTTCTAATAGTAAGAAATGCTAGAAATTCTTCTCTGTTTTCTTGCCTGTCCCCTTCAGGGTAAGGAATCAGGGTTTCATATGCTCCGCTGGCTATTTTATCGTGTATGTCTTTTTCGTTCATAACTACATTCTCCATTTCTTCCTGTCGAATTTCCCCTTCTAATAACTCTGGATCATAAAGATCTGGGTTATGTCGAATTTCATCTACTTCACTTTCGATATTCTCAATTGTCTCTGTTGCCCATTTGTTAAAACCTTCAATATAGCTACCTCGTTGAAGATACTCCCATTCATAGGGACCTACCTCAGCTTCACAATCCTCAATGATTGACCCCATAGAAAATACGGGACCAAGCTCTTTGGTATTTGTTATTTTTAACCAAGCCCCGCATTCCGTGCTACCGTATAAAGCCTTTTCAGCTTCCTCTATGGTTTCAACTTGAAAATAGTTTAAGACTAGTTTCTCTAAACATATCTCCATCTCTTGCTCCTTTTGTCTTCTTTACGTTTATGGGACCTTAACTCATCTTCAATCCATGCAGCTTGAAAAACTCTATGTCTCTTAGCATATTTTCGTTTTAGTTTAGTAATCCCGGTTAAATTATCTGTGCAGATTTCTGGCCATATATCATGCCAAATACAATCCCACTTCTGACCTTTAGGAATTTTATATTCATAAGCACAGTCACAAATAATTGTAATTTTAGGATCTTGAAAATAGGGGCCTACTAAATCTATTACGTCTTGACTTTTTTCAATGACAGTAATCCCGGTAACCCTAGGATTCTGAAGGAGCCCGTCTAGCAGCATCCCCATTCCTAAACCGTTTACTAGAACTTCCCCGGTAGCCTCAGAAGCAAAGTTAAAGTTAGTCCTCTTTTCCATGTTAGTATTGCTCATTACTAGTTGACCATTAATATTAAGACCTAAATACTTTCCAGGGCTGCAATAACTACCTACGGGACCTCTATCCATAAACGATAGTAAGCCTTGATCTTTGGTGACCTCGATGTCTACTATCTCGGCAGAACCGTGTTCACCCGGTTTAACTCTAGGATTTTTCATAGCTTCTCGAATTTTACAATTAATTTCGTGCATTTCTCGTATATTATACATTGAGTTCCTTTTTTAATACCTCAAGAGTTAAAAGGCTTGGAAGTTTAGGGCTAAACATGTATTCCACAATCTTGAGTAGATCGCTTTTGTCAACTCTGTAAAGCTCCTCCATGATATCAGTAAACATCATGTCTTGAATGGCGCCTTCTCCAATATCATAACGTAAAAAATCTTTGGCCATCTTATAAGGGAGATCGTCCTCCCAATAATTTTCTAGACAAGCAATATTATCCAAAGGAATAAAGACTACGTCCTCATTTCTTACGGTATGACTGCCAAGATTTGAGTCCAGGATTTCTACAGACTCCTCATTCTCTGAGATCACATATCCCAGTTTCAAATGATCATTGTCTGAAGGATCTGGAAAAGCAGCTATATAGTATTCTGGCTTAGGTCTAATTTCCTTGCTATCTCTAACGAGTTCAAAGTTACTGTGCTGTTTTTTTTAATGCATTCCCGAATTACAGCTTCCATTTCATCTTCAGTTCCTGGATCAATGTCAATAGTTATTTTAAAAGATATTAAACTCATTTGTTCTCCTGAGTAGATATTGCTGTAAAAGTATGAATAGGATCTTCGTCTTCTTTATCCCTTGGATATGCTGATACTTTGATCCCGATGTCACTAGGTATTATATTAATTGAGATACCGTTATACTCAACCCATATTGAGTCTTCGCTCAGAAGGTAATCTCCCCCTAAAATAGTGGGCACTTTGTTTTGGTCAAAAATTACTCCTGCCATCTAATTCTCCTTGTTAAATCAGTAATCTTCGTTTTCTTGTTCAGCTTGAATTTGTTTTGCCAAGATTTTCGTACACTCAGAATGGAAGAGCCTAAGAATGAACTGTTTAAAAGAAGATTGTGTGACCGGAACTAAATCAAATCCAGCATAATTTAAATACATCAGAACCTTATCTAATTTCTCAAGCTCTGTTCTAAAGAAATCAAAGTGCTCCCTAACATAGTGATACCTGTTAGCACCTGGAAGTAAAATTCCCATTCCATAAACATCTGTGGCTTCAAACAGTGAAGCATTGGTAAGCTCCAGAGCTACCTCATCAGAAATAGATCCCTGCTCTTTATAAATTTCTAAGTAACCATCAAAAACTTTATCGAATGTTTGGTTCCTTGGTGTCTCAGAATCTTCGAATGTTGCCATCATCAAATCAAAAATATCGTTATGAATAGCATAAAAATACAAAGGATCTTCTTTATTCGAGAAACTGAAGTGTTTTATCTTCAAGGTTCTTTCCTCTAAGATATAATTTAAAGTTATAGGAATCTCTAGATCTTCCAGTCGTTTTCTTTCGTTGTCTTTTCCTATGATCCCATCTTTCTTCACAGATTCCAGCAACCATTCATACATAGGAGTTTTATCACATCTCAATCCAGTTTCCTCGTTATAGGAAACATCTAAAGGAGTTGTGTGAGCGTCGAACAGCCCTCCCGGAAACCTGCTTGCACTATGAAGAAACTGGGTTTTGATTCCAGTTAAAACTATTAATTTAAATTTTGTGTTGAACGGAATTTCAATTTTACTTGCACTACAGATAAAAGGTGCTATACCCATATTAAACAATTCCTTTCTATAAAAGTAGGGGTGGATGGGAGAGTGAGGAGAATTTTCTCTTCTTTCCAGTAATAAAAAGGTTCCCCGAACTCAATAACCAAACCACTAATCGAACAATTTAATTCTCTAATTCCCATTACTTCTCCTCCAGAATAAGATCCAATGGACTGTCTTCCGTAAATACCGCATACCCTTTTTCATCCCAAAGCATTCCTATTGTTTTAAGGGGTGATTTCTTGGTAACAATAAGGCCCGAGATATTCATAGAAGCTTGGGTTTCCGTATCCCTTGTTAAATGCGTAACCCTTTTCCCAGAACGGGTTACATAATTTTTAGTAAGATCTAATGTATATCTAACATTATTCTTAGCAGCCCAAGCAACTAACTTATCTTCTTCGATTTCAGCGTATAAATGTAAGCTCCCTCTATTCTTATGGAGAAGTGCTAATTCATGATACCTACTTGAAAAATTGTATAGTTCTCGGAATCTCTTTATATAATCAGCTTCAGTAGGATTTTTATTTTTTCTATAAAGAAACTTAGAAATATAGGCACCTAAAACCGTAGGTCGAAGAGGGATATCTGTAGCTCTTTTGATTTGATCAGGTGTAAGAAGTTCTTCTAAATCAAATTCAAATGGTAGTTGCTCTACTATTTTTCCTGGGACATGCTTAATTGATAATCTAACTAGTAACATAAATAATTCCTTTCTATAAAGTAGGGGAGGAGAGGATCGAACTCTCGACCTGCCGATTATGAGTCGGATGCTCTAACCGCTGAGCTACTCCCCTGT
>Ga0098052_1002818_pt1 | contig 10448 bp, 9 predicted proteins | sample 15_taG_FD_81591 | JGI IMG/M metagenome (GOLD analysis project Ga0098052, IMG submission 81591) | Marine viral communities from the Subarctic Pacific Ocean - 15_ETSP_OMZ_AT15312 metaG | ecosystem: Environmental > Aquatic > Marine > Oceanic | place: Pacific Ocean | collected 2015-01-18 | reverse complement strand
TCAGGTTTAGAAGTAAAGCAATTATTTGAAAAAGAAGAATTAACAGAGTATAGTGATTTTCAACAAAAAAGACTACAACAATTCTCTAATGTTGAAGAAAAATTAAACCAAATCTCACCTCTTCTTTCAAATGCTAAAAATGAAACCGCAAAATACTACAACGAAAATCCTGGTTCATATGAAGTTGTTTACTCAACAGACATGATAGGAAGTTTAGTAGATGATATTATAGAATTATTAAAACAAGAAGAATGAAAAGGACATTAACAGAACAATATGGGCTAATAAAAAAGGGAAAAGGCCATAAAGATGTTTTTCTAAAAGAAGCTAAAAAATTATATCCTAATCTTATAAGACCAGGAGCAGCTTTTAACGAGGCATCAACCATTCTAAAACAAAAGAACATTATTAATGAAAATTTTGTTGGGATGGAACCTATTAATAATCCTTTTGGAATTAAAAAGAAAGAAGGATATGAAACAGCTTTTGAAAACTTTTTAAAAGAAGCTAAAGCTGAAGAGAAGAAAGTATCTAAAGAAGTAGAAGAAGACCAAAGCAAGGCATATGATAATAGGGATGAAAAAAATCCTAACAACATGATTTTTGGTCAAATCCAAATGGGTTACTACTGTGAATTAAAAAATCCTAAAAATGCTGACAAAACGGAAACAGAACTTCTAGACATTGTTCATAAAAACTTAGTTAAAGATCCTATTTATTATACTAAAAATGGTCAATTCGGAGAAGAAGGAATTGGTTATACTGGTGAATCCGTAAGTTTAGGTGAACCCAAAGAGCCAAAAGGACCACATAAATCAAGTGGATACGGTACTCTAAAAGAAAACAAATATAGAAGAAGAAAATCTTTAAGAGAAAGTAAATATACTGAATTTATAGATGATGGAGAAAATAAATACATAGATTTTAATTATGCTGCTTTAGAAAAAGTTTTAGATAAATATGGAAAAACTTCTGATGATTTAGAAGATTGGTTAGACACTAGAAATGTTGAAGTTGAACCAACAGATAAAGAAGCAATAAATTGGCTAATGCATTCCGCTATTTCAAGAGAAAGTAAATCATTAAAAGAACACTCAGTTTCAATGGCAGGTGGTATTGTAACCGGTGGTGGATTTGTAAATATGAATTACATGGACTACTTTGGATTAAATGAAGCTGAAGGTGATCCTGATGATGCTACTAAAGTAGCTGATGAAACTGAAAGAGCTAGAGATGCTGCTAAAGAAATTTCAGATATGGAACTTTTTCAAGAAGATGATGTTAATGAAGCTATGGTAGCAGATGAAGCTGAAGATGCTATGTATGAAATAGCAGAGGATTTATATGATAGTTTGGGTAGTGTAGATGAAGTTTTAGATTACCTAAAAAATACTTTACCTAAAATTGAAACTCATTTAGGTCTTAAATTTGGAGATTATTAAGATGAAGCAAGTACTTATTGAAACACAATTATTCAATCCTACTAAAGGTATACTTTTAGAGGGTAAATCTGAAAGAGGTAATCCTTTAGTTGAAGGTATTTTAGCAACTGCTGAAGTAAAAAATGGAAATGGTAGATATTATTCTAGAGACTTGTGGAATAGAGAAATTGATAAATATAAGGAATTAGTTAAAGAAAATAGAGCAATGGGTGAGTTAGATCATCCTGACTCCCAAGTTGTAAATTTAAAAAATGTATCACATAATATAAAAGATATGTGGTGGGATGGAGACAACGTAATAGGTAAAATAGAAATTCTACCTACCCCATCAGGAAATATTTTAAAAGCATTAATTGAAAGTGGAATTACTTGTGGTGTATCATCTCGAGGAATGGGCTCATTAGAGCAAAATGGTGATTTAATGGAAGTACAAGATGACTTTGAATTACTATGTTGGGATTTCGTCTCAACACCTTCCAATCCAGGCTCATATATGAAAACAATTAAAGAAGGAAAAGAACAAATTATTAACCCATACACTAAAATTAACACAATAGTAACAGAAATTTTATGTGCAAATGGTAATTGCCCAATATTTTAATTATGAAAGACTTTGATTTAAAAAAATACCTAGCAGAAAACAAGCTATTAAAAGAAGCAGATAGTTTTATGATTCCTTCAGGTTGGACTGATGGAGGAGATGATTACTCAGATTGGGAAAACAATCCTGGAGAAACTGTAATCAAAGTATTTTCTGCACCAATGGAAGGATGGGATACAGAACATGAAGATATGATTATGATTAAAAAAGGAATTGGAGACTTCAACCCAGATAATGAGGAGAAATTTTTTGTAGATGGTTATATTTCTTATGGTGACTATGGAACACCTGATGGTCCATTTGACTCGTATAATGAAGCTTTTAAAGTAGCCGTTGAAGCAATGGAAGAACTTAAACAAGATTGGAAATAATAATTACTACTCTGCGACTTTAAAGAATACTTACATACGTATACCCGCAAATATGCCATCGCCCTCATTTATATGGTATTAAAATAACAAAAATTCTATTACGTTTTATAATAAACGTATTTTCCCAAACAAAAATTAAATTTAGGAACAATGGCAAAACGAGATATTCTCAAAGAAGCTATTGCTGATGCTAAAGCCGTAAAAGAAGTTGCAATCGCAAATGCGAAGGCTGCTCTTGAAGAAGCTTTTACACCCCAACTTAAATCTATGCTATCCGCAAAATTGGAAGAAATGGAAAAAGAAGATGATTTAGATGAAATGTCTAACCCAATCATGAGACATGGTATGGAAGGTGACACAGACCCAGAGGAACGTGAAACTGAATATATGCGTGATGATATGATGGAAGGTGATGATATGTCTTATGAAGATGATCTAGATGAAGAATTTTCCATAGAAGAAATTCTAGCTGAGCTAGAAAGAGACACTCTCAATGAAGCAGAAGAAGAAGAAGAAGAGGAAGTAGAAGTTGAAACTGAAACTGAAGAAGACACTGAGGATGATGACACAGAAACAACTGAATTGGAAGACATGACTGATGATGAATTGAAAGATTTTATTGAAGATGTTATTTCTGACATGGTTGCTGCTGGAGAATTAGAAGCAGGAGAAAGCTTTGAAACTGAAGAAGGTGAAGTTGACATAGATATGGATATGGATGTAGAAGTTGAAGATGATGAAGAACTTGGATTTGAAGTCGAAGACGATGAAGAAGAAGTTGAAGTCATGGAAGCTAAAATCCGTAATAAAAACATCGCAATAGGAAAAACAAACAAATCTCTAAGAGAAGCTAAAGCTAAAATTAGAGACTTAGAAAAAGCAAATAGAATCTTATCAGAAAGTAATAAAGAAATTCAATTATTGAATGCTAAATTACTTTACACTAATAAGATTTTTAAAGCTAAAAACTTAACAGAAAGTGAAAAAGTAAAAGTACTTGGAGCATTTGACAATGCATCTACAATTAAGGAATCTAAATTGGTATTTGAAACTTTAAGCGAGGGACTTAAAGCTAAAAAATTACACAAAAGACCAATTAAAGAATCTTTAGGTAGAGCATCTAAAGTAACAGGTAACTTTAACAGAACTAAAAAGCCAATTATTGCAACTGATCCCATGGTGGAAAGGTTTCAACAATTAGCCGGTTTAAAATAATTATTAAAACTTAAAACTTAAAAACATGAGTCAATTAAATTCTCTTTTAGAAAGCTCTGCAAAAGGTTGGAAAAACATGCAGAGTGATGCTGCTAGATTAGCATCAAAGTGGGAAAGAACAGGACTATTGGAAGGTTTAGGAAAAGAAGTTCATAAGAACAATATGTCTATGATACTTGAAAACCAAGCTAAGCAGCTTGTTGTTGAAACTAATGCTACCAACCAAGGTGGTGCTACTTTTACAGCAGGTCAAGGTGCTCAGTGGGCAGGTGTTGCCCTACCATTGGTAAGAAAAGTATTTGGACAAATTGCTTCTAAAGAATTTGTTTCCGTACAACCAATGAATCTTCCTTCAGGTCTAGTATTTTTCCTAGATTTCCAATATGGACAAGACAAAGAACTTAACTTTGGTCCCGCAGGTGATGTTTATTCAAGCCCTGCTTCAATGTATGGTAATACTAACCCAGGTGCCGGTGTAGATCCTTCAGATGGTCTTTATGGTGCAGGTAGGTTTGCTTACTCTACTAACCAATTCTCAGCTTCTGTTGATTCTGTAGATTCAGGTTCAGCAACTTGGGCAATGGTTGATTTTGAAGCAGAAAAATCAGCTTCAGTTGCCGCCGGAGATACTTATTCTTATATCACTGTTTCAGGTTCTCAATTAACGAGACCAGATTTAAAAGGTGTTAGAGCATTTGTAGCTACTTCAGGTTCAAACTTTGCTAATGCCGATTTACTTCCACAGTATACATCTACAGATGGTACAAATATAACATTTGTATATGCAGTAGATCCAGCATCTTTAGGTGCAGCTGCTCCTACAGTAGTATTGTATAACCAACAACCTGTTGATAATAACAGAGGTGACTTTGAAGATGCTAGCGGTGCTGGTTTCCCAAATAACCAATCTGCAACTGCACTTTCAATTCCACAAATTGATGTGAAAATGAAGTCTGAAGCAATTGTTGCTAAAACTAAAAAGTTGAAAGCACAATGGACACCAGAATTTGCTCAAGATTTGAATGCTTACCAAGCACTAGATGCTGAGGCTGAGCTTACTTCAATCATGAGTGAGTATATTTCATTGGAAATTGACCTTGAAATTATTGATATGCTTATTCAAGATGCATCAGCTGCTGATGAGTATTGGAATGCACAAAATAACCAAGCTCTTAATTCTGCTGGAACAGGATATACAGACTTGAATTTCTTCAATTCTCAAGGACAATGGTTCCAAACTTTAGGTACTAAAATGCAAAAGGTATCAAACAAAATTCACCAAAAGACCCTTCGTGGTGGTGCTAATTTCTGTATGATTTCCCCAACTGTTGCTACTATCATCGAGTCAATCCCAGGATTTGCTTCAAATGCTGATGGTGATGCTACAAAAGGTAAATTTGCATTCGGTATCCAGAAAATGGGCCAAATGAATAGTCGATACGACGTTTATAAAAATCCATATATGACTGAAAATGTTATATTGATGGGTTATAGAGGAAATCAATTCCTTGAAACAGGCGCTGTATTTGCACCATATATTCCTTTGATCATGACTCCTCTAGTATACGATCCAGATACCTTCACTCCAAGAAAAGGTCTCTTAACTCGATATGCTAAGAAGATGATTCGACCAGAATTCTACGGTAGAGTATTTGTTAGCAACACTGCGTTGATATAATAAATCTTAACATATAGATTCAAAAGATTAGGCCTGGCTTTTTAAGTCAGGTCTTTTTTTATTCTAATTAAAATTTCTAATATTTATAACCAAAACCAATGGCTGATTTTACCCTTTTAATAAGAGAACGTGTTTTGATTGAAGGCACAGAGCGAGGAACTGATTATAATCTTACAATCTCAAATATTGAAAATATTGATAATAGAATAGTAACAATTCCATCAGGGAGTGAAACAACAATTTTTAAATATAGTAATTTACCTGGAGCAGGAACATTCCAAACTGGAAGTTTTAAGTATGGTAGAATTTCAAACTACTCATCTACAATACCCTTAAATCTAAAAGTATCATCCTCCTCTGAGTTATTAAACTTTTCAATAGCCGCAGGTGGAACATTTATGCTTTCTACAAGTGACATTACAGGAAGTTTAGCTAATACATTCACATATGATGATATAATGGCAGTATCAGTTGAACCATCAGGTAGTAGTGCTAAAGTTGAGTATTTTATAGCAACAACTTAATTAAACAATTATGAATATACCTATTTGGACAGGAACATCAACATTTCTCCCAGGTCAAACACCCTTTGGCTTTTATGATAATGACTTAGATTTTAAAAATGATGCTGATAAAGTAGCTGATTTTTGTGCTAGAAGATTAGGTTGGCCCTTAGCTGATGTCGAACTCCAATCTGGTTCATTTTATACTGCTTTTGAAGAAGCAGTAACAATATATGGGAATGAATTATATGCTTACAAAGTTAGAGAAAATTATCTATCATTAGAAGGTTCATCAGACAGTGAAAATGCTAATATTCAACTTATATCACCAAATTTAGCATCAATTGTTAGAATTTCAGAGCAATATGGTGTTGAAGCCGGTGTTGGAGGAAATGTAACTTGGTACTCAGGTTCATTAGATTTAATTAATGGCCAGCAAGAGTATAATATGAATGATTGGGCTGCGGCTAATGCAAATTTACAAGCTAATGACTCAATAGAATTAAAAAGAATATTTTATGAAGCTCCTCCAGCTATAACAAGATACTTCGATCCTTATGGGGGTACAGGAACAGGAATGATAAATTTAATGGATAATTTTGGATGGGGTTCAATGTCACCTGCTGTTAATTTTATGATGATGCCTATTAATTATGATTTACAAACAATTCAAGCAATTGAATTTAATGATCAAATACGAAGATCTAATTACTCATTTGAATTAATAAATAATAGATTAAAAATATTTCCAATTCCACAAGATAATGTTAGTAAATTAATATTCCAATATATTAAAAAATCAGAAAGAAATAATCCATATGAAAATGGAACAGGAAAAGTAACAAATGTAGCTGAAGTCCCATTTTCAAATCCTGATTACAATAAAATAAACTCAATAGGTAGGGCTTGGATTTTTGAAATGACTTTAGCAATAGCAAAAGAAATTTTAGGATATGTTAGAGGTAAATACTCAACCATACCAATTCCAGATGCAGATGTTACTTTAAATCAATCAGATTTAATTTCAGCGGCAACATCTGAAAAAGAAGCATTAAGAGAAAAATTAAGAGCTTACTTTGATGAAACATCAAGAGATAAGTTATTAGAAAGAAAATCACAAGAAGGTGATTATTTAGAAAAAGAATTAAATAAAGTTCCATATACAATTTTTATAGGATAATATGGCATTATACGGTGGTCAAAGAGATATAAGTTTATTTAGGCATCTCAATAGAGAGCTAATGGGAGACATTATTTCCCAAGAGTGTGTTTATTATAAATTTAAATTAGGTGAAACTAAAGTTAACCTATATGGGGAAGCTGCTGGAGCTAAATATTATTATACTGGTATTATATTAAGTTGTTTAATACAAAGATCAGATCAAGAATACCCAGATGATGAGTTTGGTGTACAATATCATCAATTAATTGATTTTAAATTCTTACGTGATGATTTACTACAAAGAAATTTAGATTTTAATGAAGAATTTGATCAAGGAGATTACTTTGGAGCTGACTTAGTTCCAGAAGTAGGAGATATAATTTACTACTATGGAGGTTATTATGAAGTAGATGATGTAATAGGCAATCAATTATTTGTAGGTAAAGATCCTGATTATGATTTTGCCCCAAATCCAATAAACCCAGGTTTAAGTAACTTTGGTAGTGATTTATCAATTATTTGTAAAACCCATTATACTCCAGTTGATAAAATACAGTTAGAGAAAGGAAGAATAAATGGCTAAAAGATATAGAAAACCCATACCAAAATCTCAAAAGGAAATAGCAAATGATTTAATAACTCCTTATGATGCTCAAAGGGGCAATCCTAATGATGCTAGTGAAGGAGCACAATATCCTCCTACAAATGAAGCAAATGTTGATTTTAATAGATCAACTAAAATGTCTTTTAAAGATGATACTACAAAGCCATTTGTAGTTAGTATTAAAGACATTGATGAGTCAATAATGTATTACTTTGATAATGTAATTAGACCTCATGTTATACAAAATGGAGAGAGAATAGCTGTACCTATAATTTATGGCTCACCTGAAAGATGGAAGTCAGTTCAAAAAGATGGATATTATAGAGATAAAAAAGGAGCTATAATGAATCCCATTATTATGTTTAAGAGAAATTCAATTGAAAAAAATAGATCTTTAACTAATAAATTAGACTCAAATCATCCTAATGTTTATACTTCTTGGCAAAAATCTTACAATACTAAGAATTTCTATAGTAATTTTAACTTATTAAATAATACAATCCCAACCAAGCAATTTATGGCTAATGTAGTTCCTGACTATGTTACATTAACTTATGATTGTATTGTTCAAACTTACTATGTTGAGCAGTTAAATAAAATTGTTGAAGCTATAAATTATGCTTCTGACTCATATTGGGGTAATCCTTCAAGATTTAAATTTAGAGCTAGAATTGATAGTTTTAATATAGCTACTCAATTAGATCAAGGAAAAGACAGATCAGTTAGAAGTGATTTTTCAATCAAAATGTATGGATATATTATTCCGGATGTTGTTCAAAAAGAAACAACAGCAGTGAAAAAATACAATGCAAAATCAAAAATTATATTTTCTTTAGAAACTGACTCTAATCCTGCAAGATATGAAGCTACCCCTCAAACTACAGATGATGGAAGAAGTAGAGCAACTCAAGGTGGAAATATAAGTTTAACAACTCCTCCAACATCAATAGCAGCCCAACCTGAGGCACCTTCTTTAATATCTTTAAATGATTTACCAACAACTGATCCTTTAATAGCAGGAGTATTATGGAATAATGGAGGAGTACCAACTATATCAAATGGATAATATTTATAATAAAAGAAATTAAATGGCTAATCAAGTTAGATTTTTAGATCAAGTAGCAGTAAGTGCTTTTGGAAATACTGGAGGAACAGAAACAACCAACACTAGCTCTTTACTATTAACAGCATCTGCAGCTACAAATGTGATAACTTTTACAAAAGGTGATGGCTCAACATTCCCAGTCACTATAGACACCGGAAGTGCTATAACAATATCCACAGGCTCTCTTATGACAACGGCTTCTGTATCACTTAATACTATTACTTTTACAAAAGGGGATGGAACAACTTTTCCAATCTTAGTCAATACTGGATCAACTTCAATTAGTTCTTCTTATGCTACAACTTCATCTTTTGCCCAATCTGGTAACGGTATATTTAGTGGCTCATTTAGTGGAAGCTTTGAAGGGGATGGAAGTGGATTAACTGGAGTTGGAGGAGATACAGGTTCCTTAATGACTACAGCATCTGCAGCTTCAAATGTAATAACTTTTACAAAAGGTGATGGGAGTACATTTCCAATAACCGTTGATACAGGCAGTGGTGGGGGTGGTGGAGGTTCCTCAGTAGGAACATCAAATGAATTTCAATTAACTGATAATAGTGGGGGATTTACTTCATCCTTAATTCAACAAAGTAGTAGTAATATTATACCTACTACAACCGCAGGAAGTGGAGCAGTAGGTACAAGACTAGGTTCTGCTACCAATTATTTTTTTAAATTACATTTAGGTGGTCAAGCCGCTAGTGGAAATCCAATATATAGTGCAGGAATTGAAGTACAAGAAAATACAGACTTCTTCATACAAGAAGAGGGTTCTCCTTTCACTTCTACCACAATGCTTCATATTACAAGAGATACTGTTAGCTCACCCTATTTAACTACAAATAGAAGTATCCAAACTAGAAATAATGGTACTCAGCATTTTAGAATAGGTAATTCAGGTGAGATGAAATTTGGTGCTAGTGGCACTAATAAAAATTACATTCAAAATTTATATACAAAATTTGGATTTTGGAATACTGGGACAGGCGCTGTATTAAGTTCTAAACAAAATTGGGGAAATAGTGACTTTGACTCCTCAGTTTTACTAAATTTAAAAAGTACTACTCAAGGATTTATGCTACCTTCTATGACTATTGCTCAAAGAACTTCAATAGCATCTCCAATAGCAGGATTACAAATCCACACGGAAGATGGTACAGATAGTATTCCTTATTACAACCACTCGGTTAATGGTTGGATTCCAACTGGAAGGTATGCTCTAAACGGAACAACCATAAATGGAGGTTCTGCTCCTACTGTGAATCAAATATTTACCTCTGCTCAAATAGATGGAAGATTAAGCTATGCTCCGTTAGGTTGGACTTACTCAGGGGGAATATCCACTGTTTATCCTGTAAAATATTCAGGAACAGGGGGAGGTGGTTATGCTAATGAAAGAGTAAATCTTGGCACAGGAACATATAGGTTCAATGAAATAAGACAGAAAATAGCTTATATGTATAATACTATATCAGGACAACAAGCTATTAGGATGATTTCTGTTGGAAATTATAAATCCACACTGCACCCTTGTGGTACTTCAGCAGGAACAGATTATGGAGGAACTGCTATTGGTTCAGATGAAAATGCTTTTGCTAAGTTTGTTGATGAAAGCACTGTAGGTAAAGTGTCAAGAGGTTTTGTTGTAAATGACACTTATGCAGTAGGGTCATCAGCAATTGCTCAAATGGGAATGGAGGAAACGGCTGTTCTTCAAGCAGATTCTACAACAAGAGGGTTTTTACCTCCTAGAATGACAGGAGC
>Ga0098052_1002812_pt1 | contig 10460 bp, 9 predicted proteins | sample 15_taG_FD_81591 | JGI IMG/M metagenome (GOLD analysis project Ga0098052, IMG submission 81591) | Marine viral communities from the Subarctic Pacific Ocean - 15_ETSP_OMZ_AT15312 metaG | ecosystem: Environmental > Aquatic > Marine > Oceanic | place: Pacific Ocean | collected 2015-01-18 | reverse complement strand
TGTATGTGTTATTAGAACCTGTTGTACCATTATATCCCGCATTCCTTCCTAATGCACTATTACTATCACCATCTATGTTGCTATAGAGTGCCCTATATCCTAATGCTACATTACTATTACCTTCTGTATTGTTATAGAGTGCCTGATATCCAGATGCAATATTATTATCACCTACTGTGTTGGAATAGAGTGCCCCAAGTCCAGATGCTACATTACCATCACCTTCTGTGTTGGAATAGAGTGCCTGATATCCAACTGCAACATCCGAGCCACCTCCAGCAAATCCGCTTGTGTTGTTATAGAGCGCCTGATATCCAACTGCGGTGTTGTAAGTAACATCTCCACCACCTTTTCCTACAGTTAAGTCGTTTACACTAGGGGCACTAATATTACCACCAAATGTTGCACCACCATCCAAAGATAGTCCGGCCGCACTATGAATCAGAGTAACATTAGAATCACCTAATACAATTTCGTTAGATACTGTTGGGCTTGAAGGTTGTGCATCGTGTCCTAAATATGTGTTATTAGAACCTGTTGTACCATTATATCCCGCATTATATCCTAATGCACTATTATTATCACCATCTATGTTGCCATGGAGTGCCCCCATTCCAGATGCTACATTCTCACTACCTTCTGTGTTGGAATAGAGTGCCCCCCATCCAAATGCACTATTATTATCACCTGTTATGTTGCTATAGAGTGCCCTCCATCCAGATGCTACATTACCATCACCCACTATGTTTTTATAGAGTGCCTGATATCCATGTGCAACATTATTATCACCTTCTGTGTTGTATCGGAGTGCATAATATCCAAATGCAATATTACCATCACCAAATGTGTTGGCATAGAGTGCGTTCTGTCCAGATGCAATATTATTATCACCAAATGTGTTGCTATAGAGTGCCTGATATCCAGATGCAATATTATTATCACCTTCTGTATTGTAATAGAGTGCCCTCCATCCAAATGCTACATTGCTTTCACCTTCTGTGTTGGAATTGAGTGCCTGATATCCAACTGCGGTGTTGGAAAACAAATCTCCACCACCCTTTCCGATAGTTAAATCATTGACTTTGATATCATCACCAAATGTTGCACCACCATCGATAGAAATTCCACCAAAATGAACGGTACTAGATGTTACATCAACAACACCAGTTAAACCATTCCAAGAACAAACTACGTAGACATCACCTGTTTGACCACAAACACTGTTTACTACTTCTACCTCACCAGTACCACCATTAATAGTAGCAACACCTTGTGAACCTATTTCTGATTGCAATTTAACTATACCAGAATCAGAATCTATTGAGGCAGTCCTGAATACTCTCTTAGGATAAGTACCAGTGTCACTAGTGGTTATTTTACTGGAAATCTCATCTAAGATTTCTTTCTTGTAAGTAACAATAGCATTTGATTCTGTTTCAGTTAATTCACGCTTTGATGTAACTACTATTTCAGTATTGTCTTCTTTGGACATAGACAGTTCAACACCAGAACTTTTTAAGTTGGTTATAACAGTATTTGCTATTTCTTTGTTTGATTTTACCTTTTTTGATTTTGCCATAATTTATTCCGAACCAATTGGAAGCCAACCCCCAATTGGGGGTCCCCCAAATTCTACCCAAACATAGGTATTTCCGTCCGAGTGTGTATGTACCATTCCATCGCTTGGGTTTGGTGGGAAACCAGTTTCGGGGTCGACTTCTTGTAGAGGTTCTAAATGTTGCGTCCAAAGGTTACCCTCTTCACCATCAGGATATAACCATCCTTCTGGTGGTGCTATTACTGTGGTTTCATCAGAACCACCACTAGAACCACCAAACACACTAGAACCCGCACCACCACCGTTTAGGTTAATACCAGTAGAGTCAATATTTATTGACTTTGGATTCATATCGATATTAGAAGCACCATTACCGGCGTTGAGTGTTGCTTTACCACCGACATTCAACTCATAGTCACCCACTACATCGATTCTATGGTTTAAATCAGTCCTAGTATAAGAATCACCCTTAATATAGACGTTTGCATTACCTTCTACTGTTACATTTTGAACACCTTTTACATGCACATATTGGTCAGTTACAGTAACCCAGTCTAGTCCGTTTTCACCCACAGATTTTCTAACCATAGAACCATCTGGTAGTATCTCAAAGAAAGAACCAGACTTATGATGTATGTTTATTCTCTCTTGGCCTGGGGTGTCATCCATTTGTATGATGTGACCACTTTCTGTTTCAGTTACATGAGAGAATGGATACAAGGAGGCGCTATCAAAATAAGGTTCTTGAACGGTGCTTGCTACACCTGTGAATGTAGCCTCATCCATTATATCCAAGTTTTCCATCTTGTCTTGAACAATAGTACCTTGGGTAATACCCCTAGCAAGTCTATTTGTGTCTGGTTCGTTAATATAATCCTCTAGAGGATATTTACCATATGGGTCGTTAAAACCGAATTTTGGGTCGGACACTTCCTGTGGAATACCAGGCAGAGTACCTATTATTACTGGTTGTTGTTTTTCGAACCCATCACGGAAGAAACCCACTACCCATGTTCCTTCTACCATACCCAAAGGTGTTTGACCTATACCATTCATAGATGCAGTTGTGATTGGACTCATCGGATGTGCCCACGGTAAATCTTTTGTGGGTAGCATGTTTTTATCCTGAGTATGGAAACCAAGACACCTGATACGACACCTACCAAGCATTAATGGGTCGTGTCTATCTTCAACAACTCCTTGAAACCAAGCAAATCCCAATTCATCAGTTAATTCTTGTTTCACTTGCTTCATAAATTATATCCCTAACCAATTACCTTGTTGTAATTCTTCTACTCTACGCCATCCAGATTCGTTATAACCTTCACCCAAATCTAGATTCTTTTTGTCTGGTATTTGTGTAGGTAATGAATCTCTAGATAATTCTAAACAAGTAGTGTATCCACCACCAGTAGTGTTGTCAATTGAATGTCTAATTGCAGTAATCATATATTTACCACTATAATATTTATCCCACCACTCAACATCATCTTTGTTTAAGGGTTCATTTGAAGGTATTTTTATGTCTACTATCATACCAGTTTGTAACGTTGAATCACCTGCTACCCTTATATTGACCCTAGTATTACCAAGCAAACCACTGGTCATTTTATTATTTAAAAGATATTTTTCTGGATTGAAATTATTTGGATTGTTTTCATTTTGTAATATAATATCTAAATTTTCGTCTGACTGGTCAAGTAACTTACCACCGTCGCTATAAAAATATTGCCCGTTTTCTTTATAATACCAGTTAGGGCTGGTGTTATCTGGAATCGGTTGGCCCATATCCGAAGTAAATGCATACAATTGTTTAGGTCTAAAATATGTTGGGCCTATATGGTCTAGACCCATATCCCCGACAGACACTTTAGTCCATTTACTTGTTCTGGGTAGTATAGAGTGCTCGTTAATGCTATCGCTACTAGATTCGCTATAACCCTGTCGATAGGTTTTTATTTGTTTTGTAGTTATATCATGGGTAACTAAGGTACTCAGATAAAGACCATTGGATGCATCTTCACTTCTATTGAAATCACCTATTAGTTCAAAATCTTGTATATTAAATCTTTGTTTAAGAAGGTTATCCCCATAATAACCACTGGTTCTCATTTCGTAATTTCTCTGGGTAGGACCTTTTGCAAGTAATCCTAAAGACACAAACGTTTGACCGTGAATAGTTGCATAATGCATATAGTTTGTATTATGTGGTGGATTAAAAGAAATTGCCCTCTTAGAGATAAATTCAATCGCATCGAGTGGTTTTAAATTTGGTATTACAAAGTCGAATGTGTCGGCACTGGTTTTTTCAATTGTGCATTGTGTATCTTGTGGAAAGACGTTGCTTATCAGTTGACTAACTACACAGGAACAACAACCTTTAAAGTTTTTATTTATTCTTACTTGTTCGTTAATTTTTTGTATTGGTGAAGAGAAGTTTAATTTATACATTTCCCCTCTGTCGTTTTTTGTTCGGACTCTATCGGTGATAGAAAATACATCAAATTTAAGGGTAACAAACTCCGAGTTCTCTATACCAGGCGTTTTAAAATCTATTAATAATGTTTCATGTCCATTAATGGGAAGATGTTGACTAATATTCATAGCATCTTGTACATAAACATAACCAGATAAATATGGTTTTTTTAGGTCTTCATAAATGCTAATATGTTTTATTATGTCCGTAACATTTAACGTAGAACCATTATCTGAAATCAGTTCAATCTTACCAATTAGAACATCATTCAATCTTTCATATGTGTCATATTCTTTAGTAGTCAAAGTTATCTGTTCCTCATTAACTCTTCAAATTCTCTAATTACTGTGGCCATATAGTCTGGTCTAATTAGTTTGATTGTTCTTTTCTTTTCATTTTCTTCTGTTTCATATTCAAAGTTGGTTTTAGTATATGTGTCGGTCAAATCCACAATATAGTTTTGTAATACAGTGTCATCAAAGGTTGCAATACTATCTTGAAGAGATAAATGCAATGGAGCACTTGAGGTATGACCGGCAATCGCTTGTTCTCCAGTACCACCATATGGTGGTGCACCAAGCGGGTTAAGTATAGTTTTATCTATTGAATTTTCAAAATGATGCACTGATGCATGATTTTGGTCAACGGCCCTAGCAAGATATGCACCAACATTATATGTAGAACCGTCTGCGGAAGTACCAATAGCAACAATATAATCACCTGTAGAAAAAGTACCTGAAACACCTGTCACTTCCAATTTTGAAAGACTCTTATCCCATCTATGTACCAAGGCTGCATTTGTTGAACCATAAGATGTGTTTTGTAAATTACTGTATGTGTTACCATTTATACCAAGAACAGTCCAATTTCTTTCAAAGTGAACATCAGCAAAAGTTCCTGTTCCACCGCTTTCATCTGTAACAAAAAATGCTTTGCCTGGATATTTTTTCTTGATGAAACTTTCTAGTTTTCTACCAGACATTGGCCAGTCATAATCAGGGTTAATAATATCGTTAAAAAGCAAAATAACCCAATGCAATTCAGAACTACCATAGGCCTTATGTGCTAACATTTCAGGTGTATCACCATCCATAACATTATGTTCTGCAAATAACCTTGAGTTGTCCTTAGTAGTGCTTTTAAACCCCACTCTTTTCAGGATATCAATAGCCATTTTGTTGGTTTTACCATTATCAAAAGTGTAATTTACTCTTGGAAATTTATTAAAATAAGCCATATTAATAACCCAATTTTATCGCTGCCCTGTCCATTTGGTGCATTTCTTGGAAGGTAAGACTAAGATTTACTGCAGTAGGTGCACCATTTCTAAATGTAGACATTGCATCATTCGGAAAATATTCTACGTTTACACTAGTTAAAACACACCTACCTATCCGATTAATCCAATAATTTTCTTGTATTTGTTCAGCATCATCATCTCCTATACCAAACAGACCTTGTATTTGCTGCCACGGACTTGCTGTGGGAACGGTTAAATTTACAAATTTTATCTCAAATTCTGAAGGGAATCGCCAAAAAGCATTGGCACCAACAGATTCTGGATAAGCATGGAATCTAAAAACATCACATATTTTTTTAACTAGTTCAGATTCATTTGAATTTTTGGGGAAAAAATTAAAAGCGAAGTCAAAAGTTCTGAATCCAACACCATTAAATAGTTGTTCTTGTCTAGGGTTTCTGACCGCACCTGTTATTGCATTTATTGCAGATGATGCATTTAACTCGGTATTAGTTATCTGAGCAAGACCATCAACAAGACCTGCTGCCTTTTGTGCCATGCCTGGAATTAAAGATGCTAAATTCCCTTCCATAATACCTTTAATAAGACCAAAATCTACATCAGAGTAGTCAATAGTGTCAGTATTTTTAAGTCCTCTGGGCATAAAAAGTGCAACAGAGTCTTTAGATTCTTCTGTTCCTTTACCTAACCTAGTATCTTCAACTAATTCTCTTTCTTGTTCAACAACTGTTTCATCGGTAGCCAAATTACAATGTATACCATAGTCGTGCATAAACATGTGACCTTCCACATATTGATGACAAGCGGGACACGCCATAGCATTTAAATCATCTATTCTCTCAGCATCAGTTTCCACCAAATTTACGGTAGAGTAACTAGTACCACTGAATTTTGCACTCTTTTTATGGAACATTTTAAATAAAACAATATGACCTTCATTAGGGTTAGCATGCATTGTTGGTGGATATTCTAGATTAGTAGGATTTTGACCATCCCAGTTATCTAAGTTACCTGAGGCAGCCATTTGGTCTAAACCGGCCATATTACCTAAATCTGCTCCCAATCCAGTAATAGCATCAGACATTTGTCCCCAAATACCACCACTTGCTTGTACGTCTTGATTATCTACCATTAATAATAACTCCCAGTTTATTTATAAAACACACACAGAAATACTTATAGTTATTTATAAATAATTTATAAACTATGGCATATAAAGGAAAATACAAAGTAAAAAACCCTTCAAAATATTTAGGTGACCCAACTAAAGTAGTATATAGGTCTTTGTGGGAAAGACGATTTATGGTTTTTTGTGATAGCACCAATTCAGTTTTAAATTGGGGTTCAGAAGAAGTAGTTATTCCATATAAATCACCGAAAGATAATAAAATACACAGATATTTTGTTGATTTTATAGTTGAAACAATAAATAAGAGAGGTTTTAAGGAAACAACTTTGATTGAAGTTAAACCAAAAGCACAATGTAAAGCACCAGAGAAGAAAGAAAGACCTACTAGAAAATATATAACAGAGGTTATGAGATGGGGTGTTAACAGTGCTAAATGGAAAGCAGCCAGAGAATTTGCTGAAAATAGAGGATGGAATTTTAAAATTTTAACAGAAGACGTGTTATATAAAAAGAAAAATAAGAGCAAAAAGAATGGCTAAAAAACGAAATCCATTTGGTAAACTCCAAGGTCTTTCCTCTATGTCTGGAGTAGACCCAGATGCTAAGCATTCTTGGAGATGGTTTAAAGACACCGTTAAAAGAATCTCTAAAGGTAAAAAATATGGATATGATGATGTTGCACAGGCATCACATATTAAGAAAGGTGAACAACACTCTTTAAGAAGCACTATGTCTGATGACCAGGCTGGTAAAATGTTTACCTTTAGATACTTACCTAAGGGTAGAGATACATTGGAATACTATGACACATTTCCATTAGTAATAACCATAGATGTAACCAAAAAATATATCACTGGTCTTAATCTCCACTATATTTCACCAAAATACAGACAAATATTATTAAATCACTTGGATGATTATTCAAACAACACCCAATATGATGAGTTCACAAGACTCAGAGTTACATATAAGTGGTTAAAGAGTGCATCAAGGTTAAAATGGTATAAACCTTGTTTTAAAAAATATCTAAGGACTAGGTTCAGGTCGGAAATGTTGTTAATACCTTCTCCCGACTGGAACTCAGCAATACGATTACCAACTGAACAATTTAAGAAATGGCCTAAACAAAGAGTATGGAAACAAAGTTATGACGATGTTGTAGACAGTTTGCGGTGATTGTTATAAATAATCAGTAGAGGACTAATATGCCAAGAATAGACAGAATGATAAACAACATAAGGAAGTTTGGCGTGTTTACACCAAACAAATACCTAATTGAATTTAGTGGATTTTTAGGTATTTCCGACTTTGCTCAGGGTAACAGGATGAGTTTAATGTGTAATTCGGTTTCAACACCCGGCAGGTCAATTGCTACCGCACCTGATAAAAATTATGCGGGGCCTTCAAGAGAGATGCCGTACGATTCTCTTTATGGTTCAGAAATAACATTAAACATGTATTTAGGTAAGGACATGTGGGAGAGAAGAGTCTTTGAAACTTGGATGGATGGTATAGTAGACCCAAGAAGTGGTAGACTTGCTTATTATGATGATTATAAATGTGATATGTACATATATGTACTCAATGAATTCGATATGCCCATTTATAGGATAAGGGTAGAAGAGGTGTTTCCTAAAGCAGTTGGTGAATTAACGCTTAGTAATGAAGGTGGTGGTGCTGTTGCACAACAATCAGTTACTCTAGCATTTAGGAGATACGTACCTACCATTATTTCTTTTGGTGGTGCTGTGGCTGCGGAGTTTTTATATGATGTACCTGCAGTAAGAAATTTTGATGAAGGTCTAGGTGGTACTCTTCAGGAGTTGGGAATCCTAGGTGGAGAATATGGTAACCCATTCAACTTTTCACAGTTGTTTGAGGTTTGGGCAGATGGTGGGGCGGCTACTTTACAAGAGATAACTGGCTTCAACATTGGGGGTATTGGTAATTGGTTATAATTTATAGGAGATGATATAGTATGGCACTACCAAAAGTTGCAACACCAAAATATAGTCTTAAGTTACCGTCTGACGGTAGAGCAGTTAACTATAGACCGTTTTTGGTTAAAGAAGAAAAAATTTTGTTGATGGCCGTTGAATCGGGAAATGAAAAAGAACTATCAGATGCAGTTAAAACCATCATTAATAACTGTATAGAAAGCAGTGATTCTATTGATGTTAAAACGCTACCTGTTTTTGATATTGAATATTTATTTTTAAACTTGAGAGCGAAATCGGTAGGTGAATCGGTTAAACTAAAGTTAAAATGTAAAAATGAAAAATGTGAGCATGAATGTCTTGTAGGGATAAACCTTTCTAGTGTTGATGTTACTAAAACTGAAGGTCATGATAATAAAATCCAATTGACTGACGATATTGGTGTTATTATGAAATATCCCACCTTTGGTATGCTTGATTTACCAGATATAAAGAAAAACCCTCTTAAAGTGGTAAATATGTGTATAGACAAGATTTATGATTCTAAGTCAGTTCATGAGGCAAAAGATTCTACAGATGAAGAATTATCGGAATTCGTAGATAGCCTTAATCACTTGCAATTTGAGAAAATACAAAAATTTTTTGAAACAATGCCTAAAATGCAAAAAACAGTCGATTTTAAATGTGATAGTTGTTTAACTGAAAACTCACTCACAGTGGAGAGATTACAGGATTTTTTCGAATAGGTCTTTGTCATGATACATTAATCAATTATTACCAAACAAATTTTTCAATGATGCAACATCATAACTATTCATTGAATGATTTGGAGAACATGTTACCGTGGGAAAGACAAGTATATATAACTTTATTAATTAAATTTATTAAAGAAGAAAACAAAAAGAACGAGAAAAACAAATTTTAGATTATAAATAAATCGTATGGCTAATGACAAAGACAAAATATCTGTAACAAAAATATTCACCCAGAGTATTATGCTTGCTAATGAAAAAGCACTCAATGTAGAAGATACAAAACAAACCAAGGAAATTAAAAAAGTTTCTAAGGGTATTGACAACCTAGGTAAAGAATCAAAGACCAAAGCGAAAGAAGAAAAAAGAGAACGTGAAAGTTTTATGGTGAACCTTCTTGAAAACTTTCAAGATGCATTTGTCGATGCTAAATCAGAATTGACAAAACCATTTAAAGATGCCAGTTTAACTGGTCTTTTAAAATTAGTTCTAGCGGCATTACCCGCATTGGCTGCAGGTATTATTGCGGGAGTATTTGGTGATGTCACCAAACTTCTTGGCAAATTGCCTGGTGCACAAAAACTTCACGGTCTATTCAAATGGTTTGCTGAATTTGGTGGTGGAAAACTTGGAAAATTTATGAGTATTTTTGCGAAGGGTGGAAAACTTCAAGCAATTGGTACATTCTTTAGGGGTATAGGCAGGCTTTTTGGGTTTATTGGTAAAATGCTTAAACCAGTAAAAGAAATTTTAAAATTTGGTTTCAAATTTATTAAACCTTTTTTCACACATTTTGGTAAAATATTTAAGGTATTTTTCAAACTAGGTAAGGCCTTCTCTAAATTCCTACTACCTATTTCTATAGTATGGTCATTAGTTGAAGCAGCCTTTCGTTCTTGGGACAAATTCGCAAGCGGTGATATATTAGGTGGTATTGGTGATTTTATAGGTAGTATTGTCGAGTTTTTCACCTTTGGACTGATATCAATGGATGACTTTGGTGCATTGTTTGAAGGAATCTTTGGTAATTTAATTGGTACATTCGAAAAGTTGTTTTCTGGTGATATAGTAGGTGCACTCAAAGATTTTGGTGGGTTTATACTTAATTGGTTTATCGGTTTACCAGAATTAGTTATGGATTCAGTGCTTAACTTACTTGCAACCGTTATGGACTGGGTAGGTTTAAGTGGTGCGGGTGATTTCTTAAGAGGATTGGCGGATTTCAACATTGTTGATGCAATTGGTGATTTCTTTAGTAATATTTGGTCAATTTTAAAAAGCGGATTTGATGTGGTCATAGGACTTGTTGCTATTCCTATTGAAGCGGTTGGTGATTTCTTTAGTTGG
>Ga0098052_1002809_pt1 | contig 10464 bp, 15 predicted proteins | sample 15_taG_FD_81591 | JGI IMG/M metagenome (GOLD analysis project Ga0098052, IMG submission 81591) | Marine viral communities from the Subarctic Pacific Ocean - 15_ETSP_OMZ_AT15312 metaG | ecosystem: Environmental > Aquatic > Marine > Oceanic | place: Pacific Ocean | collected 2015-01-18 | reverse complement strand
GCCAAATTTATATATTGAACATTGGCACAACGACCAACCTGGCGAGACATCATGCCAAGTAAACCGACACAATTCAGAGTGACCACGCGCCCGCGTATGGAACTCAAAAGCAAGGCGAAGCCCGTGCCGCGTCAGACGATGGCGCGCGGCATTCGCGATACCTGGCGGTGGAAGAAATACAGCAAGCGGATGCGCACGACCTACCCGCTCTGCATGGCACCTTTTTGCAAACAGCGCAAAGCGGGGCAATGGCCGGCGAGCAAGTCGGTGCATCATATTCAGCCGCTCGCCCGCGCGCCGCAACTGGCATTTGAGGAGGGCAATACCGTGCCGGTTTGCGATCAGTGCCACGGATGGATAGAAGCAATCGAGCGGCGCGGATATGAGACCGCGCATCTTTTTGAAAACTGGGAAAACGAACAGGGAAAATAACATGGGCAGGCAACGAATACCGAAGGCGATACTAGAGGCGCGCGGGAGTCGCATCACGAAATACGGCGACCAGCGAACCGGCGACAATCGCGAGCATGAGTTGCAGGCGCCGGTGTGCAAACCGCGCCGACCTGCCGGGTTGTCATCTTACGCGGCGCGCAAGTGGCGCTACCTAGTCGGCAAGCTGATGGAATTGCGGATACTGTCAGAAATCGATGGCGACGCGCTCGCGCGCTACTGCCGCGAACTCGCCCGGTATCGTGATCTAGAAATCGCCTACGACCGGCACGCGGCCGAAATGGCCAAGACGCCGGTGGCCGATCGATGGCACGATAAAGACTTAATCACTCTGATCCACAAGTCATCGACCCGCTGCGACCAGCTAGGCGGGCGCTTCGGGCTATCGCCGGCCGACCGCACAAAGATTCAAGCCGAGAAACCACCGCCGGAGAAGAAGAAGAAAGCGCGGCCGGCAGGCCAGGCGCGGCTATCGATGCTAGATGGCAAAGTATCAAAGGCGTCAGGAAGTGATTGACACCCGTCAATATTTGAGCGGCTACGATGCGGGGCGCGATGCGAAAGGATTCTACTTCGATCCAGCGCGCGCGGCGCACGCGATCGATTGGATAGAAGAGCATTGTACTCACGTCAAGGGATCGCTCGGCGGTGACCCGTTGTACCTGGAACCCTGGCAGCAGGCGCTAGTCGGCACGCTCTTTGGGTGGTACTCGGAGCAGACGCACCTTCGGCGATATCGTGAAGTGCTGCTATACATCCCGCGAAAAAATGGCAAAACACCGCTGGCGTCTGCGATCGGGCTATATGTGATGGACAACGACGGCGAGCCAGGATTTGAGGCAATCAGCGCAGCAGGAACAGCAGACCAAGCGAGCCTCGTTTATGATTGGATTTGCGGCATGATTCGCAACGACGAACACCTGGCAAGCCGCTACCGAATCTACAAAACACCTAAATACATCGTGCCGCATTTCGACCCGTCAAGCCGCTACAAGGTCTTGAGTGCGGACGCAGGATCGAAACACGGCGGTAACGTAAATTTGGCACTTTTCGACGAGCTTCACACTCAACCTGACCGCGAACTCTTCGACGTGATCGCGACCAGCACCGCAGCGCGCCAGCAACCGCTATTTATCAGCCTAACAACTGCCGACACTTTGCGCGAGCGTTCTATCTGCAACGAAAAGCTGGCGTATGCAAAAGCAGTCATAGCCGGCACTATCGAAGACGCCACCTTTTTGCCGGCGATATTCGCGGCGAATCCAAAGGCAAATTGGCGCTCGCTGAAAGTATGGCAAAAGGCGAACCCGAACTATGGCGTCAGTCTACAGCCGGAATACGTCAAAAAAGAGATCGCGAAGTGCGAAGTGACGCCGTCGCTGATCCCGAATTTGAAACGCTTTCATCTCAACATTCAGACCGGAGCCGCCGATAATTGGCTGCGAATGGAAGATTGGAAAGAATGCCCGAAAGAGTGCGAGTTTACCGGCCCGGTCTTCGGCGGGCTGGACCTGGCGCAGACTGACGACATCACCGCTTTCGTGCTGTACTGGCCGGAGACTAGCGCGATGCAATGCAAGTTCTATTTGCCCGAAGATACTGCGAGCCTACCGAGTCGGCGCCACTATCAGCCCTGGATCGAGTCGGGCGCGCTGACTATCACCGAGGGCAGCGTGACCGACTACATGCAGGTTCGCGAGGACATCGTGCGCGCAAACGATGAGTGGCAACTAGCCGCGCTCGGCTACGATCCGTACAACGCAAACGAGATCGCGACCGCGCTCTACAATGACCACGGCGTCCCGACTGTTAACGTCGGTTTCACGATGCGAAATGTATCAGAAGCATCGAAGAAAATAGAGGCGCAGGTACGGCGCCGGAAGTTACAGCACGGGCATAACCCGGTAATGAATTGGATGGCCGGCAACTGTTGCGTGCGCACGGACTTCGGCGGCAATATTCAGCCGAGTAAAAAGTATTCAGCCGGCAAAATTGACGGCATCGCGGCACTGGTCACCGCGCAAGCGGTCGCAATCAATCAGCCGGACCTCAAAAGTATTTATGAAGAGCGGGGGATGATATCAATATGATTCAAAAACTTACACCGATTGGCGCATTGCTTGCAATATTTGGCGGCATTGCGTATAGTTATGATATAGCGGCGGCTTTTGTAGTAGTCGGGGGATTGATCTGGGTGGATTTAACGATAGAGGGCATAAGTAGCCGACATGGTGATCAGTAGACTTTTCACGCGCGCGAGTCTCGAAAATCCGAGCGTATCGCTGGCAGAATGGGACGACGAAACGCTCACCGCATCGACCGGCGAAAAAGTGACGCACGCGGCCGCTTTACGACTGCCGCCCTTCTTCCGCGCTCTGGATCTGATCAGCGGCGACATTGCCAAGCTCCCGCTGAACGTCTATGCGCGTGCCGGGGATGGCAAGCAGCGCGCAACCGGGCATCAATCCTACAATCTGCTGCGATACAAGCCGAACGCAGATCAGACCGCATTCGCGTTCAAACGCGCGCTCGCATACCAGGCACTACTCGGCAACGCATACGCGCTGATTGAGCGCAGCGATACCGGGCGCGTGCAATCGCTGATGCTACTCGACGCCAAGCGCACGCACCCAGTAAGGATGGGCGGCGAGCTATGGTACGTCTATGAGACTGACAAGGGCGGGCGCATGAAATTTGAGCGCAGCGAGATACTGCACATTCGCGGACTCGCTTGGGATGGCGTCACCGGCCACAATACTCTCGACGTGATGCGCGAGACTCTCGGCGCCGGGCTAGCGGCTCGCAAGTACGGGTCGCGATTCTTCGCGAATAACGGGCGACCGTCAATGATCCTGGAGCATCCCGGTAGCTTTCGCAATAAAGACATTGCCGACCGACTGCGCAAGGATTGGGATCGGATTCACAAGGGACTCGACAACGCGCACCGCGTTGCCATCCTCGAAGAGGGCATGAAGGCGCGGCCGATCACCGGCAGCGCCAAAGATTCGATGCTGATCGAGGCTAGCGAATTTTCGCTTATCGAGGTCGCCAATTTCTTCGGAATCCCACCGCACAAGCTAGGCCACACCGCGCGCACGTCATACAGCTCACTTGAGCAAGAAAATCAGGCGTACCTAGATCAGTGCCTGGACCACTGGCTCGTGCAGATCGAGCAGGAATGCCGCGACAAGCTGATCACCGAGCGGCAGAAAACGACCGACTCACACGTCATCGAGTTTAACCGCGAGGCGCTAATCAGCGCGGACATGGCGAGCAAAGCCGACTTCTTCCGCACCGCACTAGGCGGCGCGCCGTGGATGACGATAAACGAAGTCCGCAGCAAGCTCAACATGGCGAGCCTCGAAGACATCGGCGCCGAACTGATTCTTCCGAGCAACAATTTTCAGCAGGCGCTAGATGCACCCGAAGAAGAACCGGCGCCGGCACCCGACGAACCGGTGCCGAGTGCGGACGATGACAACCGCGCGCAACTGGTCGCCAGTGCCGAAGCGATGCGCGCGCAAGTAGTCGCGCGGATGACGCGGCGCGTTGCTGGCGACGCGCGCAGAGCATCGAAAGACCGGGCCAAGTTCGCGGCATGGCTCGACGAGTTCGCGGCAAGTCACCGGGGAGTGATAGTCGAAGCGCTCGCGCCAATCTGCGGAATGCTGCGGGCGCTAGGCATCGACACCGACACCGACACCGAAGCCGAGGCGATCTTCGGCCGCTTTTCGGTGCTGGCAGAACACTTAGACGAGCCGGGCGAGATCACGCAACGAGTCGCCAGCTACCTACACGATTTGGAGGATATGCAATGAGCATCGAACGACGATTCACCGCAGCTTGCGAACTACGCAACGCAGAAGACGACCCGCAGAAAATCACCGGATATGCCGCAGTTTATCACCGTGCCGACGATGACGGCACCGAGTACAGTCTCGGCGCGGACATCGTCGAACATATTATGCCCGGCGCGTTTGACGATGCCATCGGGCGGGACGATGTCCGCGCTCTTTTCAATCACGACCCCGATCATGTGCTAGGGCGCAACCGTGCGGGCACGCTGCGGCTAACTGCTGACGCGCGCGGGCTGCGATATGAAGTCGATATGCCCGACACGCAACTCGCCCGCGATCTCCGCGAGTCAATCAATCGCGGCGACATCAGCGGCAGTTCGTTCGCGTTCACGATTCCCGAAGGCGGGCAAGAATGGCGCGAAGATGGCGACCGCGTCATTCGCGAAATTCGGGCCGTCGAGCTGCACGATGTCGGGCCGGTCACCTATCCCGCGTATGAGAGTAGCACTACGCACGCGCGTGCGTGTTACACTAAATGGCGCGAGGGGCGTGCGGTCGAAGACGCACCGGCACCAGCGGCAGAACCAGCACCGGAACCGCAACCGGTGCCAGGCATCCCGGCTGACGTGATCATCGCGACCGCGCGACTGCGCGAGATCGACGCTGCCGAGTAGGCGCGGCAAAAAAAATCCCCAAAAAACGACTTTCGCGCCTTTATGCGCTTGCAATACTACGTTCGGCGCGTATCTTTACCCCATGAACAACGCAGAAACAATCAACAAGGAGGCGCAAGCCATGAACATCAGCAACCCCGAATTTGGCACGATAACCTGGCAGTCATTTAAAACCGCTAACGCTGAATGCTTGACAGTAGCAGAGCTGGCACAGATGGAACGCGAACTGGCGGCGACCGGTCGCACAGCCAGCGAACTAGGCGACATCGTTACGGTGAACGCAGAAACAACCCAAACACAAACAGGAGCAAGCACCATGACTAACCTCGACCCAAAACTAACCGCCGCCCTGCTGGACATGATTGCTGGCCGCAATCCTGGCCGCGCAGGTCGCACTGCGCAGGATTGCGGCTTGTGCGACTACAACCGCTGGGACGGCTGGAAGATTAGCCCGCAGGGGCTTCTCTGGCTCGAACGCGCAGGCGAATAGCCGCCGCGAGTGAATAGCCCTCAGTGCTTCGGCGCTGGGGGCTTTTTTGTGCCGGGGGAAAAAAATCGGCTTTCGCGCCTTTATTGGCTTGCAATACTACGTTCCGAGCGTATCTTTACCCCATGATGAACGCAGCAACAGCCCAAACACAAACAGGATACACCGACATGAAAAACGCCGCACAATCCCTGCTAGCACAGACCTCCGACATTTCCGCCGCAATCGAAATATTGCAAGAAAATCTCAATTCGATTACAACGAACATCAATCCCGATTCGGCCGGCTGGGCCGACGTGGCAATGTTCGCTCATGTCGCTTCTGCCGCCCGCGACATGACCGCCCGACTCAGCGAATCAGAATAAACCGCGAACAACACAAACAGGAGAATGCACATGTATTTCGCAGCCTACAATTCCCAAAATTTCGCCAACACCTGGGACGTTTACGCATTCAGCGACAAGACCGACCGCGACAGTTACGTCGAGGACAACGAGAGCCGCTACACCAGCACCGGCAACCCGATCCAGTGTATGAAGATTCGCCGCGACGAAATCCCGCGTTTCGTCGCCGCCCCGGTGCCGTTCTCCGGCGAATGCCGCTTAATTAACTGGGATCAGCCCGCAACCGGCGAGGCGCACGAGCAGTGTACTGGCGGCCGCGTGACCTGCGGTTATTCCGACGAATGCGGCTACGACACTGAGCGACTCCGCAAGTAGCCACACCCGCCGCGCCCGGCGGCTAAACCGGGCAAAACCCCAAACAGGAGACAGCACCATGGACAACCTCGACAGCTTCATTGCGATGATGCACGACAACGAGCTTAACGCCGCCATCGCCGACACAACGGCAAACGGCAGTACCCGCACACTCGCCGCCCTGCAAGACGAAAAAGCGCAGCGGGACGCCAGCGACTACTGCAACCTGCGCGAACCCATCATCAAGAACTAACCCCACCCGCCAACCCGCCGCGCCCGGCGGCTAAACCGGGCAAATTAACGCCGCAAGTTGCAAACGCGCTTGCGGCGTTTATCTTTTGCAGTCCGGCGCCGTTGCGCTAGGCGCTCCGACATAGGCCGCGAGGCCGCTTAACTTTATCTGCCGTTGCCGATTCGCACGCGCCACCTGGTGCAGCGTATCGGCTTTTTTATGGCAAAAATGGACAGAAAAAATGCCCACCATCAAGCAACTCCAAGAACAGCGCGGCGAAGCGTTGTCTGAAATTCAGCGCCTCCGCGACGTGATCACCACCGAAGACCGCGACTTTTCCGCAGACGAACGCAGCGCCTGGGAAGCCAGCAACGATCACTTCGACCAAGTGAGCGACCGCATCGCGATCATCGAGCGCACCCGCAGCATCGAAGCCGCGCAGCCCATCGTTGACGAGCCGGCAAAAGCCGACGCGCCCGATCTTCGTTCGGTGCTGATGAGCAATTCGCAGATCGACATCCCGCTCAGTCGCACCGCTCCGCGCACCGTCGCAGAAGCTCGCGCCAACTCCACGACGACCGACAGCGAAGGCGGCTACCTGGTGCCGACTACCCTTGGCAATGCCGTGGAAGTCGCGCTGCTCGAATTCGGCGGCGTCCGCGAAGTTGCTACTGTCATCCGCACCGAAAGCGGGGCGCAGATCGATTTGCCCACGGTCAACGACACCGGCAATACCGGCAGCGCCCAAGCCGAGAACTCCGGCCTGTCTACCACCGATGTGGTCTTCGGGGCCAAGTCGCTGAACGCCTACAAGGTCTCCAGCGATCTGGTCAAGATCCCGTTCGAACTGCTCCAGGACAGCGCCTTCGACTTGGCTAGCCTTCTCGGTCGCCTTCTCGGTGAGCGTATCGCTCGCAACGCTTCGGCGCTGTACACGACCGGCTCGGGATCTTCGACCGTCAACGGTGTCGTCACCGCTTCTGCTGCCGGCGTCACTGCTGCCGGTGCTGCCGCGATCACCAGCGATGAACTCGTCGATCTTTTCCACAGCGTTGATCGCGCATACCGTCGCAACGGGACCTGGATGCTGAACGACAGCACCGCGAAATATGTTCGCAAGCTGAAGGACAGCGACTCTAACTACTTGTGGCAGCCCGGTCTGAGAATGGGCCTGCCGGACACGCTCTTCGGCGCTCCCGTCATCACCAACGACGACATGGCTGAGATTGCCACCGGCAACAAGACCGTGCTTTTCGGTGACTTCTCGCGCTACTACATCCGCGATGCCGGTGCCGTGCGACTCATTCGCCTGAACGAGCGTTTCGCCGATTCCGATCAGATCGGCTGGGTCGCAATATTGCGAACGGATGGCGAGTTGGCTAACGCCGGCACCAATCCCATCAAGCACCTCGTCCAAGCGTAGGCCGAGACAACACACACTGCGGCCCGGTGGAGTTTCCCTCCCTGTACTTCACCGGGTCGCCCCTTCGGGGGAGGAGATGAATATGACGAAGAAAATTAAACTGCTCACCGGACGCTGCGGGCCTGGCGGCTCATTCGCGCCGGGCGAGATCATCGAAGTCGATGCCGACGAGGCCGTGCGGATGCTCGCCAGTGGGCAAGCCGAACCGGTCGCCGCCAAGAAGCCGAGAACTGCAAGCAAGCGCGCGAGCAAGCCGGCCGAATGAGCGAGCTTGTAGGGCGCACCCTCGCCACCGCGCCGACCGGCGAGCCGATTACGCGCGACGAGTGCAAGACATTCGCGCGCATAGACTCGACCGCTGAAGATTCGCTGATCGATTCGCTACTCGTTGCCGCTCGCGAATTGGCCGAAGAGTACTGCGACCGGCAGATCATGCAGGCGACCTACGACCTGACCTATGACGCTTTTCCCGGCGCCGGATTTATAGAGATCCCATTCGCTCCGACATCATCGATCGCCAGCGTCAAGTACATCGACTCAGACGGTGTACAGCAGACGCTCACCGGTGCCGACTATGTCGCTGACGTAGACGTTGACCCGGCGCGCATCTACCTGGCGTACAACGCTACTTGGCCGACCGTGCGGGCACAACGGCACGCGGTCACGGTGCGCGCAGTCGTCGGATATGCTGACGCGGATGAGGTGCCGGATGCGATCAAGACCGCGCTCAAGATGATCGTCACCGCTTGGCTAAATGACCGCGAAGGATGCGGCGCGATGCCCGACGGTGCCAGGCGCATTCTCGACCGTTACCGCTTTCGCTATGGAGCCTGACGATGTCCTGCATGAGTTGCAAAAAGAAGAACGCAGCCCGCGCGAAGCGGCTGACGACGCTCGACCTCACCGATCGCGTAGAGTTCGAGTCACATAGCGACACCTACGCGGACGACGGCAGCATCACGCGCACCTATGCCGTGGACTATGCGCGATGGGGGCGACTAAAGCCGCGCGGCGCCGAGCCTGACCAATTCCGCGAGATCGAGGGGCACACGACCTACAGCGTCGAGGTTCAATATGACGCCACCCTGGCCGCGAATCTTAAGGACACGCACCGGATCGCGCACGACGACGGGCGCTATTTCGACATCTTGCGAATTGAGAACCACGCGCCGGACAAGCTGCTAATCGTCGCGAACGATTACGGTGCCGTGATCGTCACCGACGGACTGCTTCACGACTCAGTTAATTATGACGTGATCCTGCGCAACGAAAAGCGCGCGCAGGAGTACACCGACGCCGGATTGGAAAAGACATTGCGAACCGTCGCCCTGGCGCGCGTTTCTGAGTTCTCGCCGGCGTTCTCGGCGCTAAATGAAGACGTGACCGTTCGCGGCGAAGTGCTGCGCGTGATGGAAGTCGAGAAAGCCGAGCGCAGCGATTGGCTGAAGCTGACGCTTCAGAGGGAGTTTGACTGATGCCGATCAATAGCAAATGGAGTACTGAAGAAGCGGTAGAAAGCGCCTGGAGCTATGCGCTATCGCAGAACACTCAAATCAGCACGCTTGGCGTCAGCACTATTCACCTGGGACAACTGCAAAGCAGCGAGCTCGCGTTTCCTTTCGTGATGGTGAGCGCGGCGAACATCGTGCCGGCAACGCGCAAATTTCACGATAAAATCGAGATAGCTACGACCGAGATTATCATAAAAGTGAGCAAACGAAAAGACCTCACAAAGCAGACATTCTATGACCTCTGCGGCGCCGTTCGCGCGGTGCTGCTCGCTGATGATCTCAAGGCATGGCTAAACAGCGATCTGACTAATCACGAAGTCTATAATGAGCTATATCAACCAGAACTGATTTCGTCCATTGACTCAACTGACGCGCTATATCATGGGCGCACATTTGATGTCGCCATATCAATCGGCCCGGTGACAACATGATCAGCGCAAAAATAACGCAATCCGGCTTGAAGCAGCTCAAGCGCAACCTCAAGCGCGTGCATCGCACCGGCAAATATGGCATTATCAACACAATCCACTTCGGTGCCAAAGATGGAGTTAGAGAACTAGTTAGAAAGACCGGCACGCCGATACAAACCAAGACGCGATATGTATGGGCTGACAAGGCAAAGACCCGCGTGATTGACTTAGGTGCCAAAGGCAAGGTGCCAACGCCCGGCGCCGGGTTCGCGCGTGCGGGATGGGCGCGAGCAGCACAGAAACTGAACATGAGCAGCGCCGCGAAGTATGGCTACGGTCCAGGCTCGGCGGTGGTCAGGCTTAATGCAACGAATCCGATAGTTAGCGCAACTAATAGCGTGTATTATGTTGCCAACATGGACGCGGGGCGCGCCTTGCCAGGCATACCGCACGCAAAAGAGAGTTATCGAGGACCGCACGTTCACGCTAAGTCAAAGGGCATAGTGCGCAAGGGCATGAAAAAAGCCCAAAAAACTTACGACAAACAGATCAAGAAAACGATCCAACGAATGCAATCAAATTGGAGATAGAGCAATGGCCAAAACCACTGATGTAACCTTAACTTTTCCGGTCGCGGTCACTGACTTCGGCACCGTAACAAGCTGGACAGTCACCAGCAGCGGCAAACACATCCTCGGCCACGATGAAGATGGCGAAGTGGACGCCGAGGCATACACCGAGCGCAAATGGGAACTTGACATCGAGGGCGAGTTTGAGGATGG
>Ga0098052_1002806_pt1 | contig 10470 bp, 14 predicted proteins | sample 15_taG_FD_81591 | JGI IMG/M metagenome (GOLD analysis project Ga0098052, IMG submission 81591) | Marine viral communities from the Subarctic Pacific Ocean - 15_ETSP_OMZ_AT15312 metaG | ecosystem: Environmental > Aquatic > Marine > Oceanic | place: Pacific Ocean | collected 2015-01-18 | reverse complement strand
GAACAATTTGGATGTGCCAAAAGGCTACATCTCACTTTATGAATACAACATCGATCGACCTGCAAACAATTATATTTACCCTTTCCTTATAAAAGATGGGATGAGAACCTCATTTAAGACAGTTACTGGTTCTGCATTTAATAAGCTTCAATTTGATACAATCATAACTTCATCGTACAGAATGTCGGCAAGTATCTCTAGGAACTTTTACAACACCACCACGAGACCATTCGTCAGTGCGTTACAAAATGTTTTCAACCACTACTCTTATTTATCCCCACAATATCAATATTCTTCATCCTTTGGAAACAAGGCGACACAAACGGTCAACTTGATTTCGATACCCTCCATTCTTTATGGATCTTCGATAAAAAAAGGTACTGTAAACCTAAAGTTCTACATGTCTGGTACGCTCATCGGAGAGCTACAAGATAGAAATTATAATGGTGAACTTATTCAAGTGGGCCCAGCAGGTTCAACAGGCTCTGGCTCTGTTGCTGGCGTTGTATTATATAATGAGGGATTCGTTGCTCTAACCGGATCATGGTCTTTGAATCCAGATACGATTGCTTATGATGTTAGTGATTCGTCAAAATGGATTTATTTTAACTATGGCGCTAATGATGGCAATACTCCGTCTTTAACCTCTTTATCTTCCAGTTTTCTAATGGAATACAGCGGGACCACACACATACAAACAATGACGATGTTTGCTCATGCGAAATATTCTGAATTGAACTATTCAAACAACCCAACATTTATTTCAAGCTCAACATCACATGCGTACGCTTCCGGAAATGTAAAATTCTATGAGACACCCAAAGAAATTAAAAATATTGTTTACTCTGAGTTTGCTGATGAAAAACCTGAATTCAAAAAAGTAACTTACATTTCTAAGGTTGCTATTTATGACAAGGACAAAAATTTAATTGGAATTGCTAAAGTTGCAACCCCTGTTAGAAAGACAGAGGAAAAACAATATACTTTCAAATTAAAACTTGATTTATAAGGAGAAAAATATGATTTTGACAACTGAAGAAATACGCGTAATTATCAAAGAGGAACTTCAAAAAGTTCTCAAGGAACAAAAAAAGCTAGACGAGGGATGGATCAGAGATACCATTATCGCAGCAATTATCGGTGCAGGTATGGCCAGTACTCCAGCCGAAGCCGGAGAGAAAGGCGCTGATATGGACAATAGTGAAATAGTGCAGGTGCTGGATAAGGATGATTCACCACAAGCTCATAAAATTATTAGCATGATAAAATCCTCCTCCTCTAGCTCGGCTGATGGTGTTGATAGTAGTGTTGAACAACAGTCCCAAGTCACAGATTTAGCAACGGGCGATACTATGTCTATGTCCAATTTAGAAGCTACAATAGACGATTGTGAGGTCTCGATTGAGTCTATATTCAACCAATCTAAAAAAGAGGGGTTTGAAGAGGGCGAACTTAGTATTATTTGTGAAGAGAACATGAGTGTTAACTTTATCTTCACAAATTATGAGCCCGGAAATCACGAATATACTCTAACGGTAAAAAAGAAAGGGGAAAATCAAATAGACCTTAAAGGGCAAATCGCCCTTAGTGCAGCTAAGGTGGCGCTCGCAGAAATTAAAAAGTTAAACCCTAAGCTTGAAGGACAAATTAAATTATTCAAGACAGCTAGGCAAATGTCAAAAACAGGAGTTGATCGGTGATGAAAATAAATACAAAACGAATAAAGCTATTAATTAAAGAAGAAATTCGAAGCGTCCTATATGAACAAGAGCTTGAGGAAGCTTTTGGATCTAGTCTCGCCTTGTTAATGGCCATGACAACCTCCCCAGCCCAAGCCGGTGTGGAGGGATACTCCGACTTTACCGTTGATGTGGCACAGGCTTATTCTCAAATAAAGTATGAAAAAGCAATAGATAATAGAGATACAGATGAGGCTCTAAAATATGGAAAAGCGCTTGAGGACTTAAGAATAGTCAGCAACACCCCGACAAAAGAAAAATTTGGAAACCTCAATGTAAAAGCGCAGGCTATGTTAAGCGCAGCAAATGATATGGTGATTTCAGCAACTGAGGGCAAGGATGAAGAAAAATTATTATGGCTTCAAGATTTAGTTGAGCGGGGATTAACCGTTAAGGTAAGAAAAAAATAAAAAACTTGACATTTAAAGATTTGTGTGTTATAATAAGATAAGGAGTTTTTATGATATTGGGATTAGACCTGAGTACTAGCAGAGTTGGTCTCGCTGTGTTAAAAGAGAATGGAGATTTGGCTTTCTGTGATAATATTAAAATGGATTCTAAATCTACGCTCGAAGCAAGATGCTTAAATTTAGAAGAATATATAACAAAGCTGCCTTATGAATTTAAACATGTTTTCATTGAGGCACCATTCATGATGTTCTCCAGCGGAAAAACTACTGCAAACACAATGGCAAAACTGCAAAGGTTTAATGGCATGTGTTCTTATATGGTGATAAAGAGCTTAAACCTTCATCCTGTCTTGATTCCTGCCAATAAGGCACGAAAATTGGTAGGTATTATAACTAAGAGGGGTACATGCACCAAGACGAGAGTCATTAACTTCATAGAGGCCAAATACAGCAACTTTCAGGTGTATTATACAAGACATGGAAACCCCAAACCAGGAACAGATGATATGGCGGATGCAATTGTCATTGCTCTTTCTGGTCTACAAATGGAGAAAACAAACAATGAGTAAGAAAGAAAAGAAAGGTAATGTTAAGCTTATAGATAAACAAGAGCAGAAGATTGAGCCTCCGAAGAAATTTAAAGTTATTTTACACAATGATGACTTCACCCCAATGGAGTTTGTATCAGAGATGCTACAGCAAATTTTTCATATGGCATCAGACACAGCAGTGGCCATAACTTTGAACATTCACAACAAAGGAAAAGGAATTGCAGGCGTATATTCAAAAGAAATAGCAGAAACAAAAGCCCACATTGCAAATGAGACCGCTAGAAATTATGGTCACCCATTGCGGGCAGAATTTGAACCAGAATAAAAATTAAAAAAATACTTGACAAATTTATCCGATCGGTTATATTATAAACATCGGAGGAAAGATGGAAGAAAAATTAAGAATTGTAAAAGAAATTTTGGGAGATTGTCGGAGATCCTCAAATGAATTTCTTTTTCACTGTCCTTATTGTGATCACCATAAAAAAAAGATGTCTATTAATTTTGAGCTAAATGCTTGGAAATGTTGGGTTTGTGATGTTAGAGGTAAGAATATATACCGAATAATTAGGAAATTTGGCAATTATCAACAGAGGCAAAAGTGGTTGGATGTTGATGGTAGGTTAGATTTATCAGAATTTGATCAGATGTTCATGGATATGTATGATATAGAAGAAGAGCAAACAACAGAACTCCCACCAGAGTTTATCTCTCTTTGTAACAAATACCTTCCCAAACATTCTCAATCTCCAATTCGATATCTTAATAAGAGAGGAATCTCCAAAGAAGAAATTTTGTTTTGGAAAATTGGATATTGTAAAGAGGGAAGATACGGAGGAAGGATCATAATTCCTTCTTTTAATAATAATGGAGATTGTAATTATTTTGTCTCTAGATCCTATGTTGGTCACAAGATGAAATATCTCAATCCACCGGTAGAGAGAGACATCATTTTTAATGAATTATATATAGACTGGGATGAGTCGATAACGATCGTTGAAGGAGTCTTTGATGCGATTGTTGCTGGCTGTAACGCTATACCAATACTTGGTTCAACACTAAGAGAAGAGTCTAAATTGTTTCAGGCGATTGTTATTCATGACACTCCTGTTTATTTGGCCCTAGACGCTGACGCACAAAAGAAGCAGAATTATATGATTCAACTCTTTAAAAAATACGATGTTGATATGAAAATCATAGATACTCAAAATTCGGAAGATGTAGGTTCTATGTCCCCAAGAGAATTTGAAAACAGAAAAGACAAAGCCTATAAGCCAGACTTAGATGAAATATTATTTTTAAAAAAACTAAGGAGTTTATAAAAGCATCAGCGTTGTAAAGAAAATAACCACAATGATTCCAATCACTGCGGGCATCCACAATTCGTCCCCACCAAACCTTTCAACGCTTTCAATATATCCAACTTTTGCTTGGATACTCAACCATGCTATTACCACCCCCGCCAATACAATAAGCCATACCACATTTTATCCCCCTTTAAAAATAAATAGAAAAAAATACTTGACAAACACTAAAAACATGATACAATACATATACAACGGAGGAAATATGAGTTTTAAAAGAGGAAGATTTGTAAGAGGAAAGGTAAGCGTAAAGGAACACTTATCCAAAATAGATCAAAATAAAACAGTAGGGAAAGAAGAGTTAGTAGCTCTCTTCCCTAAAGTCAAAGCAGCATTGATTGAATGCGGTTTTCACAAGGCGTCAAAGAGATTCAAAATAATAACTGAATATATAGATTTAATCTTTCAGACACAAGATTATAGATGTACCCATTGGCTTCAAACCAAAGAAGGGGAACTAAATGGAGTATGGAACAATCCCGGTTATGAATATAAATTATGGAAAATAGAACATATTCATTATCAAGTAGACCATGTTATTCCAAAGAATTGTGGTGGAGAAGATAAATTAACCAATTTACAATTTTTGTCTCCCAACAATAACCAGTTTATGAAATGTTCATTGACTTATAATGACTTTTTAAGACGAATAGATATTTCTGATCGACTTAAAGAAAGAGTATTAGAAGTCTTAGAGAAAAGGGAAGAACTGTTTACCTCACAGAGATGGGCAGATTTTATAAAAAAAATAGAATTAATTGAAAACGCATAAATATACAACGGAGGAAACATGCAAGACTATTGGGATCAAAAATTCGATCAACTAAATGAAAAACACTGGAACGGGACGCTTAAAAAAATACCGGTTATACCTATGACCTTAGACGATACATGGGGAGAATACTATCACCCCACGAGTAGCTTTCCAAATACAGAGCAAGAGATCTACATCAATTCAGAAATGACAACTTATCAAAGAGAAAATGTGCTTCTTCATGAAATGTGTCACCACTTTATCTATGAGACACATGGAGATGACTTTTACCATCACCATCACAAACTTTGGAGACAAGAAATGAAAAGAGTTGGATTCAAGGGAAAAATCACAAGATTCTACGGTCGATTTAAGACCAAAGAGGGTGAATGAAAAAGGAGATGGTTGATCACCCTGATCACTATAACAAAGGAAAAATAGAAGTCATAGATTTTATAAAAGATCTAGGAATGGCAAAAGACTTTTGCATCGGAAACGCAATTAAGTATATAGCCAGATACAAACATAAACAAAACCCAACAGAAGATATCAAGAAAGCAATTTGGTATCTTCAATATTTAATCGAAATTTTACAATCGGAGGAAAAATGACAAATAAAAAAGAAATACGCGTGGCACACATATCTGACACACACATACGGAACCTTAAATATCATTATGAATATAAGATGGCATTTAAGGATTTATACAAAAAACTTAGAAAGATGTCTCCGGACATTATCGTACATACTGGTGACCTTGCTCACACAAAAACACAACTCTCGCCGGAATTCTTTCAAATGTGTTCATCTTTTCTTCATAATCTTGGAGAGATCGCTCCAACCTATATAATATTGGGAAATCATGATGGCAACCTTAAGAACAATACACGTCAAGATGCCATTACTCCAATTATTGAGGCTCTAGAGCACCCTAACCTTCATTTACTTAAAAATTCTGGTGAAATAGAACCGATACCGGGCTTGACATTGAGCGTTTTATCTGTATTCGATCGAGAACAATGGAAGAAGCCTAGTGATGATAGCAAGATAAACATTGCTCTTTATCATGGATCTATTCACGGATGCCAAACCTCTCAAGGTTGGATAATGGACGAGGGAGAAGACTCGGTTGATATCTTTAAAGATTTTGACTACGGGCTTCTCGGAGACATCCACAACCCTCAAGCAATGGATAGAGAAGGGCGAGTGCGTTATGCTGGTTCAACAATCCAACAAAACTTCGGAGAGTCCATCAACAAAGGATTCTTGATGTGGAACATTACAGACAAGGATACTTTTAACGTACAACATGTAACTGTACTTAATCCTCGTCCGTTTATAACCATTAATCTTAACAATGATGGAACTTTTCCCAATGCAAACGTTCCAAAGGGGTGCCGTCTACGTATCAAAGCACATTCAAATATTTCACCTATTAGATTAAAAATGGCGTGTGATTTGGCAAATGCTAAGTGGTCCCCAACTTCTGTATCTTTTATGAACGACGGAACAAACAATGCTTCGTCAACTTCTTTAATTGGAAAAGCAGTAAGATCAGAGAATTTGCGTGACCTTGTGATACAAGAGAAATATATTCGCGCTTATTGCAAAGATGGCAACCTCAAAGACGAGGTCATGGAAAAGATCTTAGAATTAAATAAAAAATATAACAAACAGATTGAAGACAGTGAGGAGGTATCTAGAAATGTTATTTGGAAAATTAAAGAAATTGAGTGGGATAACCTCTTCAACTACGGTGAAAAGAATAAAATTAATTTTGAAAAGCTATCCGGACTTGTCGGAATCTTCGGTAAAAATTATTCAGGAAAGTCTTCTATTATCGACAGTGTGTTATATAGCATTTTTAACACAACTTCTAAAGGAGAACGGAAAAACGTCCACATAATTAATCAAAATAAAGATTATGCTAAATGCAAAATAAGCTTACAAGCTGGTCACGATGAATTTAATATAATTCGCAATCTTAACAAATATACCAAGAAATCTCGTGGCGGAGAAACAATTGAAGCAAAAGTGGATTTGGATTTCTCCAAGACCACAGGAGGTGTAACAGAGTCTCTCAATGGTACGACTCGTAATGAAAGCGATGCAAACATTCGCAAACGTTTTGGAAACATTGACGACTTCTTTTTAACCTCAATGTCCACTCAAATGGATTCAAAGGCTTTCCTTCGAGAAGGCTCCACAAAGAGAAAAGAGATTGTTGCTAAATTCCTAGATCTCCAAATCTTTGATCAGAAACATAAACTCGCTAAGAAAGAAGCCACAGAGATCCGTGCCGTTATAAAGCGAATGGAGTCGAAGAAATTCAACCAAAGGATTCAGAAAAAGTCCGATCTTTTAGAAGATATCCGAAGAGACATTGACGAACAAATTGATAAATGCAAAGTGTATAACGATAGCATTGAAAGGTTTGATGGAGAACTTGCGGAGATTAACGACCTAATCTCTTCAATTCCTGCGGAGATTATTAATATCAACGATGTCTTGTCCGAAATTAAAGGTAAAGACCAAGTTAAAACTCAAATTTTGAGAGATAACTTAGAGATACTTGCTAAGATCCAAAAGGACCAAGAATTTATCACGAATTACGCAAAGTTTTTGGAGGGTTATGATTTTGATAGGCTAACAGACCTTAAACAAAAACATACCCAAATTCTTGTAGAAAAGCGGCAAGTTTCCGACCAAGAAACGCAAACCAAGACAAAGATCCAAAGACAAGAAAAGAAACTCAAACTTCTTGATGGAATTCCATGCGGAGACAAGTATAAGACATGCAAGTTTATTTGTGATGCAAACAAAGCAAAAGATAGTTTGCCGGCAACCCGAGAAGAATTAAAAAACCTTAAAGCGGATTTATTGCAAATACAATTAAAGGCAAACTTCTTAAATCTAGATGACATCGATAAAAAGATTGAAGAATATACTCAAGCGACCAAATCAAAAGAAAAGTCCGCTAGATCTTTAGAGAAAAACAGAATGATGCTTGAACGAAACAGAACGAAAGTTGAATTACTAAAAAATCAATTGAATTCTTTATCGGAAAAGAAAAACCAATACGATGAAAACCGTGAAGCCATTGAGAACAAGGAAACTTTATTTAAAGAACAGTCCGCTCTTACAAAAAAGAAGTCCAAAGTTCAATCTGATCTTGATAAATGCAACAGCCTCACACAAGAATATCTTATCGAGGAGGCAACAGCAAAACAGGTTATTAAATCTCTTCATGAAGAAAAGAATGAATTTAAAGAGATGCAAGAAGAATGGATTGCTTACGATACATTTATAAACTGCATGCACCCCAATGGAATTTCGTATGAAATCATTCAACAAAAGCTTCCTGTTATAAATGGAGAGATTGCTAAGATTCTTGCCAACATTGTTGACTTCGAAGTGTTCTTTGAGAATGATGCCAAAAAACTGGAACTGTATATCAAACATCCAAATTATGGCAAACGGCCTCTATCTATGGGTTCAGGTGCTGAGAAAACGATTGCCTCAATGGCTATTCGTCTAGCAATGATTGCGATAACGAATTTGCCAAAATCGGAGTTATTTATCTTAGATGAACCGGCAACCGCATTAGACCAAGAACACATGGAAGGTTTTGTTAGGCTGCTTGGAATGATAAAAAATCAATTCAAAACAGTTCTGATTATCTCTCACCTTGATCACCTAAAAGATGTGGTGGATATGACCATTGATATTGACAAGATTGATGGCTATGCCAAAGTAGATATTTAACAAACAAGAACCTATTTAGTGTAAAAGCTAAATAGGTTTTTTATTTGGAAAAAATAATGAAGTTAACAACAAAATTACTTAAGAAGATTATCAAAGAAGAATATGACAAAGTGGTTGAGAATCAAGAAGAGTTCGGATTGTCTCATAGATTCTCAGATGAAGACTTGATAGAGGCTACAAAGGAATTTTCAAAAAACTATACTCCGGAAGATAAAAAGAAAGGAATGCGTCTTCTAAAAATCCTAACAAGAAGAATACAGAAGGCAGTATCTCATGATCATGGTACTGGCTGGGATCAGGAGGATCCCGATCGAGAACCGCGAGATCCAACCTCTGACAAAGAAACCAAAGATATGGAAACCATCCAAAGGAAGCTAAAAACTGCAAAAGAAGAACTGCTCAAAACACTTGGTCAATATTGGTCGTACAAAAGCAACAAGGAGAGAATGGCCGCTATCTCTCGCAGTCACCAAATCTTAGCTAGGATTAGAAGCGAGCCTGAATTTAAAAAAGGAGAATAAAATGAAAAAAGAAAACACAGAATGTCAAGGCGTTAACGATCAAGGGCTGCCAAAATATGGAGTTCTCGACCAATTCCAACAGAAGGTTGTAAGCCGTAAGTTACTGGTATTTATTGCTGCTACATGTTTGATGATTTGGTCCACACTTGACCCTGAAACATGGGCGATGATTGCTACGATGTATATCGGCGGACAATCTGTTATCGATGTCGCAAAAGTTTGGAAAGGCATGTGATAATCTGGTGGAAGAAAACTAAGGCTTGGTGTTTAGCACATTGGAGATGGATGATCTTCGGTATTGCTTCTCTCTTTGCTTTGGTTTTTGGTTATTCCAAATCTCGGGCATGGAAGATACAATCCGAAGTGTCCCGCAAGAATTACAAACGAGAGAAAGAAATAATTGAGAAAGCCAACAAGGCTCATGTTGAGGATGTCTTTGAGGCCCATGAGGTCCATGATAAGGCCCATGAAGAAAATGTTTTATCTTTTGAAAAAAAGAAAGAAGAGTTGAGAAAAGAGAAGTTGAGGCGTTTGTTGGATAAACCAGAAGCAGATCCCAAAGAAATTGCCGACTTTTTAGACGAAATGGGAATAGATGAAGAATGAAATTAGAAATCTCACAATTAGTAACAATCGGAACAGTTATCGCTGTTCTCGCAGGGTTTTATTATACGACCCAACATCGGCTTGATCATTTGGAAGAAGAGGTCGAGAACCTTAGACGTTCTATAAATAAAAAAAATAAAGGAAAAAACAAATGAAATTAACAATAAAACTATTGAAAGAAATGATTCTAAAAGAATTAGAAGCAACATGGTCTCCGGAAGAGTTGGAAAAGATCAAAACACTCTTGATTTCTGGTGATCTTGAGCAAGCATTGTTTTTAGGAGAGGTGCTAGAAATTTCTCTGGAGGATAATCTTACTGAAGAATTCATGATGGCTCATGTTAAGCGACTCGTTGCCGATGATGAAGATATTGAAATAGAGAGTTTGTTTCCGGAAGACCCCATGCTCAACATTCACAATGATCATGAGAACTACGGAGAAACCATGAGAACAAAGGATTATAATTTAGAATATTTGGGAAATGGTAAGTATCAAATCTATAACCACGACAATCTAGAGTTTTCGCAACCTTATGATTCAATCGGAGAGGCTATAGAAGCATTAAGATCAAAGTTGAGCAAATAAAATTATGTTATTATTATTAACCTCAATGGTTTCGGCTGAGCCATTATATACAAAAGTAGAAGCCGGAGAATGCGTTCTGTGGAACGGCACATTGCTCAATGATGAGGCAATGAAGAAGCTTGTTGTCGAACATCAAACCTCCCAAATGACATGCGATGTTCGTATTGACTTCG
>Ga0098052_1002804_pt1 | contig 10471 bp, 10 predicted proteins | sample 15_taG_FD_81591 | JGI IMG/M metagenome (GOLD analysis project Ga0098052, IMG submission 81591) | Marine viral communities from the Subarctic Pacific Ocean - 15_ETSP_OMZ_AT15312 metaG | ecosystem: Environmental > Aquatic > Marine > Oceanic | place: Pacific Ocean | collected 2015-01-18 | reverse complement strand
TAGAATCTTGTCCAGACGAGGCCCCAAATTAGGATCGGTCTTTTTCTCCTTGCGCGCATGATGATCGTGAACCGAATTGGCTCGCGGGTTTGCGTAAAAGCGTTGTCTAGCGTAAATTTGATTAGTCCCAGTCATAAAGCCTCCTAACAACTTATGTCCTAATCCTAACATTAATAAATACTCAGGTCAAGAACTATTTTTGAGTAAGGGTTTATCCTAATAAATTGACTAGGTATGCCCCCAGAGACCCCACCATCATGGACAAAATGAGCCACAAAATTTTGGCATTAGACTTTTTATCGTTTTCCACCACTCGTAAACGTGCATACAAACCGACATCAGGATTATATACAGCTTCTTTAATTTTAGAAATATCGGCACCCATGGAAGCTTGATTGGTATTGATGTTTTCAAGCCCAGATAATAGCTTTTCTTCTAGTGAAGATATGCGCGCACATAATTCATATGGATTAACTTCGGTGGGTAATTGGTTTGGGTCAGACATAGTGGATACCTATAAATAGTTATGAGGAAGTCTTTTCTTCAACGATACCCACATCAGTAGTCAACAAAGTTGAGGCAGCCGAAGCCGCATTCTGTAAAGCACACCTGGTCACTTTGAAGGGATCGATGATTCCATACGCAAACATATTGACTATCTCTCCCGTGGAAACATCCAAACCCGATTCAGCATTAGTGTGGCTCTCCACCTTCTCCAAATAAATATCCGGAGATAACCCAGCATTAGAAACCATCTTCCTGAATGGCTCCTTCACAGCTTGTTTAATGATATCTACACCGATTTGTTGTTCGTGCGTATCAGCCTCTACCTCGATCTTGTGAGCAACGCGCAAAAGTGCTGATGATCCACCCGCCATAATACCTTCTTGTTGCGCCGAGTGTACGGCTTCCAAGGCGTCTTCCACGCGATGTTTCTTTTCCATCATCTCGACTTCGGTAACACCCCCTACTTTAATCACGGCTATTGCGGAAGCCAATCGTGTAATCCGTTCTTGTATCTTCTCGCAGACACTTAAACTACTTTCCTTCTCGATCTCGGACTTGAGAAGTTCAATTCTTTTCTCAACTTCTACATCATCTTGGTTGCCTCCCACAATAATCGTAGCTCGCTTATCCGACTCTACATTTTGGGCTGTTCCAAGGTGATGAAGCTTTACGTCCTTCAGTTGTAATCCGCTTTCGCGTGACACAAAGGCTGCTCCCGTAGAAATGGCTAAGTCGGCTAAAATGTTTCTTCGTTCTTCTCCGTACCGAGGAGCCTTAATCCCAGCCACCCGCATTGAGCCCTTCATCGCATTCATGATCATCGCAGCTAACGCTTGACCCGATATATCTTCGGCAACAATAACAAATGCGCGGCCATCTCGTGCTGCTAATTCCAGCGCAGGAAGTATATCATCAATAGTCGTGATATTTCTATCCGTTACCAGAATTAAACAGTCTTCGTGCTTCATCACGCCGCGACGTTCATCAGTGATGAAAGCATTAGCCAACAACCCTGAATCGAATTGAAAGCCTTCAGTCAGCTCTAAAGAAGTCTCATTGGACTTGGCTTCTTTGATTGTTATGGCTCCACCTTTCCCGACTTGATCAACTGCATTAGCAATCAATTTTCCAATTCCCTTATCGCCATTCGCAGAAATAGTAGCTACTTGTTCAATTTCTTCTTTAGTAGAAACAGGGCGCGAGTGTTCTCTGAGTTCCGTCACAATCGCATCCACAGCCAAATCAATTCCCCGTTTCAATTCTATAGGAGAGGCACCCGTAACCAAGTGCGTCTGTGCTTTCTGAAGGATTGCCCTAGCCAAAACTGTTGCCGTGGTGGTTCCATCCCCTGCCGTGGAGTTAGTTACTTCGCTGGCTTGCTTAATAACCTGAGCCCCTAGATCCTCAAAGGGATCTTCGAACTCCACAAACCGCGCAACTGTAACCCCATCCTTTGTGATAAGGGGTCGTTGATTGTGGTTTTTTAATATCACATTCCTTCCACGAGGACCGAGAGTTGCGCCCACTGCGTCGGCTAACTTATCCACACCATTCATTATGGCTTCGTTTAGTTTTCTTCCTGATTTATAATGTTTCATTTAAAACTTCTCCACTGTTACCAATCCTCTGGAATCCAGATCCTCCACAATTTTCATTGGACTATCTTGCTGAAATTTAATACATAAAGCAGAACTGGAATTCGCGGACCATTCCTTTCCTGCTAAAAGCGAAGACATTCCATTATTGAGACATACACGCAAACGCAGGTTAGTATCATTACTCCCACCATGAACAATCGCACGAGATGCCGATGGTCTTCTGGGTTTCTTGAAGACGTGTACGCAGTCTTTCCTTTTCAAGTGTTGGTAGATGGGGTGATTGCTTATATTAAATAAATAATCTTGTTCTTGCTTGAAGTGCGAAACAATCATTAGTTGCTGCTTTAGTTTTTCCTGCTCAAACACTTCCCGCAACAGGTCGTCAAGTACATTTGAGGGAACAGCGTCAAGCGCAACATCCACAAGCCTTAAGAATTCTTTTTTGAGGGGCTTGATAACATTTTCCTTGGCGGATTGAGAAGGCTCCCATGATATTTTTCCGGTTTTTGTTGAAACTTTCCTTACCCTGTTTTCTTTCGCATACTCCTGATATGCCCCAGACTTTGAATCTATCCAGGGATATACATCCGTCAAGTATGGATCAAAGAGCCGACGCACAGCCGAACTGTTCAGGTAATCAAAGGATCCTGCGCTAGAAGTCTTCCGTTTAATTGAAACACCCAGACGCGCCTTTTCATAATGAAGGCGCATGTCGTCTTTCTCTTTGGTTCCGCCTATGTGCTCTACTCCCATCAATTCTCCTAAGTTCGCACCTAGTCCAAAGAGGTTGCCGTTGTTTCTAAATTTTTCTACCACGCGCCATTCGTTTTCAATGCCGGTGTAGTGAACGTTTTGTTTTGTTGGGAATGTCATCGTGTCTCCATTATAACCCCCATTGAGGGTAGCGTCAAGCATTATTTTAACTGCTCTCTCATTATTTTCACTGCGTCGGGGTTAGAATCTATGAGAATAAAACGCCGATCAAGAAGCCTCGATGCTTTGCCGGTGGTGCCCGAACCCGCAACCGGATCTAAAACCCAATCTCCTTTGTCAGTGGACATTTCTATAATTCTCTTTAACAGGTTAATCGGTTTTTGCGTAGGATAAATACGCGGCTCCGATCCCATCGCTATCGCATGAATATCATCCCACAAATCAGTGCATGGTTTACCAAGCGACTCGTGACGATATATTTTTTTATAAGGATTAGCGCCAGACTTAGTGGGGAAATAGATCCTATTGTCCTCGATCAGCCTTACCAACTCATCCTTAGAAAGACGCCATCCACTCTCGGGGGCGTAAGTGGTGCCTTTGTGTTCTAAAGCATACAATCGCTTAGGATTCTTTGTAGCTTGAGTTTTTGTATACACAATGTGCCCTAGAGCAAAATGACCGCGTTCGTCTTTATTTTTGTAAGAGTTCCTAGCATAATATTCATCCAGTGGTTGATATACCATATTGAATTTAGATTTAGAGGACTCCGCACAGCGGAAAATAATATCTATAGTAGCCCCAATCTTGTGACGTACATTATTTTTGGATCGGGAACGCTTCCAGAAAATTGGGGTCACATTTTTAAAATACTTACGACACAGCATTTCCGGAATAAACATATCTTTGGCGCTAATGTGAAAAAAGAGATTTCCATCCGGCTTCAACACTCTTTTGCATTGAACAAGAAGGGGTTCAATCAAGCTAATGTATTCGTTATTATCAGCAAAAATATCAGAGAATCCCAAAGTTGTGGAAGGAGTGAGCGTATAATTATGGTTGCTATTAAAGGGTGGATCTAAGTAAACAGTTTGAACAGACCCAGCCTCAATGTTCTTCAATTCTTCTCGGGAATCTCCCAATATTATATTGCCCTCCGCTTCCATCTATTCTCCCCTCTCTCTAGGATAAGCCAACTCTAACACCCCTGGATTGTGTATGTCAAATAGTTTTTTCAATTTCTTCGTTTCTTTCTTGGTGCGACCAAGAATATAAATATATTTATGTTTTGGTTTCATGTCGCGAACAGAACAGCTCTCGCGATATTTCTTTTCTTCTTTCTTAATATTAATTTTTATATCCTCGGGAATAATTTCCCAATTAGGGGAGTATTTTTTCATATAACCTTTCCACTCCTCTAGTGCAAGCCCGATATTCTGAGCGTAAAGTTTATATTTTGATTTTTTTCTAAAATCCCTATCACTAAACCATCCTAGGTCTGGTCGCTTGGAGTCAAAATACTGCTTTGCTGTACCTGATTTTTGCCCTAAATAGATGAAATTACAAGCTTGATAGATCGTCCCTAGCTCCTTTGCTTCGGGATCTGAATAGGCTGAAAATACTCTGAATTCTGTATGTTTTACCATATGTTTGATAGAGTTCATTATGAGCCAAGATCCAAGATTTTTTGGAGCCCAGGAGATACAAGCACCACGAGAGATTAGTTTTTCTTTATCTCTGTTTTCTTTTCCCAAAATATGTGAAAAGGCATTGGGGGTCGCCATGACAATAGCCCCCGCGACTTGACCGCTTTTTTTCAATCGAGCTACAAACCTATGTGTGGGTCTTGCCGGAAGTTTGCCAAGCCATTCGTGACGTTCGATAAATTGTTTAATTTCGTCGCATTGTTCTTTGTTGGTTTTATCAACATAAGAAAACTCAAAGTCTTCAATTCTTAAATTATTATATTCTTCCTGGGTAAGTTCGGCTTCTTGGAGATCTTTTATTAAGTTTTGTTGCCGGATCTCGTATTGCCAACAATGATTCTTTTTGTAATCTTTAAATCTGTCGTAAACTTCTTGCTTCATTCTTCGCTCATGAGATTTTCTATCATCTCACTAAGCATGTTATATGAACTACGTTCTATTGTCAAGGACTCTTTTTGTTCTTGGGATTCCATCAAAAGAGTAGCCGGAATATTTTGATTCTCTAGTTCCTCTAAGCCATCGATGGACTCAACATAATCCTTAGCTGAAATGCCTAAAAATGAAAGCACTCCGCTAGCACCCTTAGTGACAGCAGCTTTCGCAGAATTTGTTAGCGCCTTCACTTTGTCAAAAATCGAAGAAAATGTAGATTGAGCAAATTCAACTATACGGTTGAAGGCATCAAAAATAGCCTTAATAAACTTAATGCCAGCCGCCTTAAGTTTTCCCCACCCCTTTTTAATCATAGCCCCCAACTCAAATTCATTCAGTTGGTTTTCGACTAATATCCCTTCTTGGAGCGCAGTTTTTAATTTATTTTCAAACTCAGCAATATATTTTTTTCCTGCCGCCGTTGAACTCTTTATTTCAGCAACTATGCTTCCGCGCATAAAAGCCAAACCAGTTTTAGATTTCTTTCCTCCCACCTTTTCTTTCATGCTGTCCACGCGGACCTTGGCTCGGAAACTCCCAGCCTGGGCTACGTCCCTCACAACCCGATCATTTATGGGCTTAATCTCATACAGCCCTGCCGCTGCTTCCGGGTTTGCCTGGAGTGCAGCCAGATTTGTTTCCATCATTTTCTTATCTTGCGTAATTAAAAAATGGTTAGCAATTTGTGGATGATTTAAATCAATGACCAACTTTCCACCTTTAATGGTTCCGCCAAACTTTGCTCTGCCGGTCAGCCCCTCTCTAAAAAACTCTAACTGTAGTTGGGGATTAGTCTCGGGATCTAAAAACTCAATAAACTCTGTCTCTAAAGTATCTAAATTTTTATTTACATTTTTGAATTCCTTTAAATACTTTATTAAATCTTTTCCAGTTTTTACCGTTTCTAATAAATTACGTTGAAGTTGCTTTCGCGATCCTTCGGTTGCAGTTCCCTTTTCCACTTGACCCCTGGCTTGCTTAATCTGTTGAGGGGAGGGATAGGGCTCTTTCATTCCTTTTGAAACCTGGGTGAAGGTTTTTTCCGGTGATTGTTGCGCGATTAAAGCCTCATTTTCGTCCATTAATTTAATGGACCGTTCCAATATTCCCTTTTGAGCCAGAATCATTTTGTTGTCCATACTGTCAAGAACCCCCATCATTTCGGCGGTTGCCGGATCAGCCCAACCACCTTGCTTTGTCTTTCCTCCATATCCGGCGCTCAATGCCGCCGCATACATAGAAGCCTTTGCATCCCCAGCTTGCATCCCAAACAGCATCGCGCTCGGACCCATTTTCATCGACAACTGATACTGGTGGATATTAAGATCTGCTTTGGAGGTGTTGTTGCGAGCGCCAATATCTTTCCACACCGTAGATGGTCCCTCATTACCAGGCTTTATTGCACCACTACGAGGACCAGGATTATATCGAGACTCAATAGAGTCCGCTAACATCTGGGCTACGGTGGCAAAATATGGCACCTCTGGTGCATCTTCATTCCAGGCATCTCGCAGAGCTATTTCTAAATCTTCTCCTTTTCCAGCCCATTCCTTTTGTGTGCTTGTTTTCTTGGTAGAGATCTTTTCGTTGGCTTCGGCAATCTCTTGCATAATCATTTCTTTTAATTCTTTATTAGTTAGTTTCACTTTAATACCTCATCCAATTTTAGCCCCGCGCAATCGATCTTCGCGAGAACCACGCACCACTACTGCTTCGCAACCTTTAGCAAATCAATCAATCCCTTTTCTTTTTGGACGTAATGACGAAACTCCTTCAGTTTGTTTTGGTCATTGATGCGAACTTTGGATCTAACCGAAAGAAGATTTTTTCCAGTTGCGGCATTAAAGATTCGCAGGTAAGGCAAGTTCTCGTCATAAGCACCACCGGGATCATCGAAGTCAACTTCAATATCAATATCCAAGTCTCCAAATTTCTTTTCTATTTCGGAAAAATCTAATTGCTCAAAGTCTCCCCTGTCCAAATGAATCAAGTTCACGCCTTCTTCCTCTAAGACCGCTTCGTGCTTAATTCCTTTCGCAAGCGTTTTCAAAAACTGTGCAAACTCGTTAGGGTCGTCTCGTTCATACATGCTATTGATTGTTTCAAACGCCGCGTCATAAACATTAGCGATGGCATTTCCAATAGCTTCACGATCCTGTGAAGCGATTGCTTCCTGATACGCCTCTTTTAGATCATCACCAATATCTGCATTGAATAGACTCTTAAATAAATCTTTGATGCCTCGTGAAGACTTCGCGCCTTCTGCGGCCCAGCCTTTACCAATCTGTCCGAGTTGTTTTGTTCCGCCAGCTTTTAATGAGATACGACCAAGCGGCAATTCTTTTCCATTGTTAAGGATTCTTACATCAACCTTGGTTCCCTTTTGATCGCCAACACCATCAGCCACAACATCAATTTTAGTTGATTCGCCATCCATCGCAAACTCCATAGATTGAGAAATCATATTTTTGGAATTAGCATATTGAACCACGGACTTTACCAAGTCTCTAACGTGTTCGCGCTTGGCTGGATTCATTAAGTCTTCAAAGTTTACGCGAGCAAGAATAACTGCGAGCTTGATTACATCTGTAGTTCCATCTTTTCGTTTTACTTTATAGGTCTTTTCTTTGCCAAGCTTCTTTTCGGTATTGAGGACATCTTTTCCCTTAGAGTCCAATTCCGCTAATATCTTCTCAACATCAGCTTCAGTAACAGTAGCATCACCTTTGCGAAATCTTGATGTTGCCGCAGCCGCTAACAAACCCTCCGCAACATCGCCTCGATTTTTAACTTTGTCTTCCGCTTCAGTTAGTAAATACTTTCTCCACGATTCCATTAATACTTTCATTTTAATATTTTATCCAGCCTCAACCCAGCACAATCAATCTTTCGCTTGGTTATGTGGTAGTGACTCACGACTCCTTTAAATTTTGCGTTTCTTGCGTCATTATAAATAGTTTCTACTAATTGATTATTCTCCATTGGCGCAATAAGGGGAATATCATAAACTGCATTGAGACTTTTAGCCAATGCTTTGAAGGCTTTTATCTGTTCGGGATAGAATCCCAAGTGAGGTTCTAGGATGCGACCATGAACCCGTGAATCATCCAGCACAGGTCTTTGACCCAATCCTTTTTGGATATAATTCTTTTGGTATTTAGGATAGTAGGCATTAGAAATCTCTACTCCAATGCTGGTGTTGTTTACTTTACGACTTCCGGCATGATAAGCTACGTGGTTAGTATCCATCGTTTGATAAATCGTTCCATCATTATCAATAAGAAAATGGACTGATAGTTTTCTCTTTAATAAAACCTTATAACAACTATGAGACGATAAGCACACGTCCCAGTGAGCCATAAACATCGTGGGTGTTCGCTCTCGCGAAGACTTGCGATAGCAATACTCTGGAAGCTCCAAGCCGCCCTCCTCTTTAAAGGTTACAACTTTTTCCCAATTTATGAAGTGATTTTCACCATTGGCAATAATATTTTTCTGAGTGGCGTAACGAGGGTGAGGGGCTTGGCTTTCTTCTTTCGCTAGTTCATCGCGGCGGAAGCTCCCATCGCGATCAATACCCTTGAGAGAGCATAAAAAGTCAAACAATTTCATCAGCGATGCCCCAAGCCACAGCTTGTTCTGCGTCGAAATAGGTGTCCGTCTTTTTTCTAAAAATCGACTTCAGTTGCTTGATGCTCAATTTTGTTTCGGATAGCAAAGCCTTAGTTAATTGTTGCTGATACCATCGCACTTCACGAATATCGGTTTCTAGTTCCTTGATGGACCCAAAATGACCCCCCTGAACTGAGTGCATCATCAGGCGGCAATTTGCGCCTACTTTGCGCTTTCCCGGTGTACCTCCAGCTAATAACAAGATCCCCGCAGACATCACTTTCCCAACCCCCAGGGTTTCTATATCGCAATCCTTCCGAACCGAACGCATACAGTCATAGATAGAAAACATATCCTGCACATGCCCGCCCTCCGTGGAAATCAATAACTCGATTGGTTCGCATGGCTCATTGGGATCTTCTTGGTGCATCTTTTCAGCGCATATCTTATCATGCAAAAGCTGAAGGGCTTGGGTCGCTTCGCGGCCCTGCGGTTCGTTGATCTCGCCGTAAATAGCAAATGACCGGATATAAGACTCGGGTGCTAAATTGGGTAGCATAATAACCGAAGGCTCAGTGAGTTCTTCGGTGGGTTCGTTTTCATTTTCATTGGTCGTCATTGGGAGGGTGAAATTCCTTTTTTATCTGGGCGTAACGTTCTTCTTGGTAAATATCGGTCAGGGTGCGCATGGCTCCTTTCCAATCTACAAATTCTAATTGCCACCTGTAATCTTCTGGATAGTTATCTTTAAATAATTCCACTGTCTGCTTTTTCCAGTCGTCAAACTCTGTATCCAGTTCATTACGCTTGACTTTAGCATATTCCGAATCTAATGTCAAGGCAATTGATCGCTGATAAAGTTGATCCATAAAGGAGACTTTGTAGACTATGGTGCCCATCAGCTTGAGACACTGATCAGCCACCTTTCTCACGAGCTGGGCGGTAGCGGACCAGCCAGAGCGAAAGACCATAAACGATTTAATGATGTAGCCTATGAAAAAGCCGATGACCAATAGGGCAAAGTTCGCGTCTTCCATCATTACTAATTATACACAATCTTGTAATAAAAGTAAAATTATTGCAAGGGTTAAAAAAATACCGAGGTGAAAGCCAGCAGAAAAAAAAGCTACCTTCTCACCTCGGTTCATTTTAGGAAACTAATGTTCTATTTATTTAGATGAACGTAGTCGCGCAAAAATGCGGTCGGCTAATGCATCGACGCGCTTATTGCGTTCTTGCGACTTCTTTTCTTTTAAAAGACGCGCAATAACACGTTTACGAACCGTCTCTTGCAATTTCTTATCATCAACAACTTCGATTCCGAGTTTAGCAAGAGCTTCGTCGAGTTCTTCGATTTCTTCTTCTTCTACCTCGTCACCATCATCGCTCATTTCTATTTCAGCCTCAACTTCTTCGCCTGCGCCAGCATCTTCCAACGCTCCACTTGCTTCTAGTTGTGCTGCGAGATCGACAATTGCTTGTGCCGCTTCAGGAGTAATTTCGGCATCACCTTCGGAAGCTTCTGCGTCTAGTTCATCAGCTTCTTCATCGGCTTCATGATCTTCCGCGCCAAGCTCATCTTCAGTTGCGTGAAGCTCACTTTCTTCTTCCGATTCTTCCTTCATGTAGTCCTTGTGACCCGGATGGGTTGAGGAGTCATCACCTTCTTTTTCGCCTGTGTTGTCCATATCGACTTTATAATGACCGCGTGGTCCTTCGCCAGCTTTAGTCTCAACACCATCGACATCTTTGCGTCTGTATTCGTGGTCGCCACCTTCGCCAGCTCGCTTTGGACCTTTGCTTCCCCATTCCTCTGCGATAAAGCTATCGCTCAACTCGGGAATGTCGGCTAACTTCATCATCCTGCGGACGGTTGCCTCATTCAATAGTGATTTTGATTTCTTG
>Ga0098052_1002799_pt1 | contig 10479 bp, 20 predicted proteins | sample 15_taG_FD_81591 | JGI IMG/M metagenome (GOLD analysis project Ga0098052, IMG submission 81591) | Marine viral communities from the Subarctic Pacific Ocean - 15_ETSP_OMZ_AT15312 metaG | ecosystem: Environmental > Aquatic > Marine > Oceanic | place: Pacific Ocean | collected 2015-01-18 | reverse complement strand
TAATAAAATAGATGATATTTTAGATGAATCATCTGGAAAAATATCAGCGGCATCCAAAAGGAAATTAGATGCTTTGTTAGGTAAATTGCCTAGTAAAGAGGAAGAAGACAAAGAGAAGCGTCTCCATATACCGAAGATGGGAGATACACTTAAAGAAGAGCCAAAAAAAGATGGAAATGTTACTATAAATATTCCAGATTTTAAAATGCCTGGGTTTATACAAACAGGTATTAACTTTATTGCTGGTCTTTTCTATAAGATGGATAATGCTATTTTTAGCCGAAGAGCAAGTAGAACAAATAATAATAACTATCATGGTCGTAGAAGACCACATGGTAGACATTGGTCATAAATGAGAAAAAGATTAGATTTTGATAATGTTCCTAATTATCCAGTTTTGGATGAAGATGGGAATGAAAGGTGGATTTCGCGTTCAGTAGTTATCGTTGCGCTTATTAAATGGAACAATAAAGTAGTTGTTGTTAAAAGAGCCAAAGATGTTATAATGGGCGACCATTGGTGTATGCCTTGTGGGTATTTAGACTGGAATGAAAATATTGAAGAAGCAGTTGTCAGAGAAGTTTATGAAGAAACTGGTATAGATTTACGTGAACATCTTCACACAATGAATCTTGTAGAAGTTATTAGTGAGCCTTATGGTCGCAAACAAGATGTTTCATTCCATTATCTAATTGAAATGGACGAAGAGTGTTCTGAGCCACCAACTATTGATAAGAGCGTTCTTGATCCCGAAGAAACAGTAGATGCTGTGTGGATTAAATGGGAAGAGATCAAACATCTAGACGTTGCGTTTAATCACGACTTTAGAATCATGGCAAATTTTTTAAATGAAACTGAAAATAGGTGATAGGGTTATAAATTGCCTTGATAATAGAAAGGGTACTATATTTAAAATTAGCAATGCTCAAGATGGTGCTAAGTTTGAAGGATATCCTCCTTTACATGGGATTGAATGGGATGATGGAGAAAAGAGTTTTCACGCTAGTAATATAATTAAAACTTTTCAACAGGTTCGTAATGAAAAAATTGATAAAATATTAAAGAATAATGGTAATTGAAAAAATAAAAGATATAAAAAGCTTTAGTAAGATGTTCGGATTGAACATTCCTTATTATGAACACTTTGATTATTATGTTGAGCAGTTAGCAAAAACTGAAAAGCATAAGAATATTAAAGAGTTGTTATTACTGTTTACTGAATTAGAATCTGAAATTGAAGATGTATATGAATATCGTATGTCTAAAATGAGAGAGGTTTCTAAATTTATAAAAGACAGTCACCCATATATGGAAATGACACTGGATAAGAATCTAGTTAATCTTCCTTCAAATAGAAATTTTACATACCAAGAAGGAGTTAAATACATTTCTGTTGATATGGTACAAGCTAATTGGAACTCTATAAAGAAGTATGATCAATTCAATGCTTTAGGAGAAACCTATAATGAGCTTTTAGATAAATTTGATTTCCCCGAAGTATTCCGTAGATCAAAGTCTATGAGACAATTTATATTTGGAAATGTTAATCCTAATCTTCAACAAAAAGTTGAAAGAAATATGATGCAAGAAATTGTTCGACAGTTCTCGGATGATTTTGATGTTGAGTGTGTTCGTCACGATGAAGTAATTTTCAGATTTGATGATTGGGTAGATTTAGCACCATTTTTAGAATTAGATTCTGATAAATGGAGATTAAAAATATTCACAGTTGAACGCAAAATGGATGCCAAATTAAACACAATTTACAACCATGAAGGTGATGAATTATATAAAGAACTAGTCGGAGTTCCTGGAAACTTATTCTATATGAGATTAAAGCAACATTTAACAGGTGAAAAACTTGATATACGTGACCTTTATTTCAGAATAGATGGTAAACTTGCTATTTGGAATACTCCTGACCTAAAAATTGAAATATGACATTGGCAGAATTAAAAAGACAAGAAGAATATCGAAAAGCATTAGCAAATTTATCATCAGGAGGTGTTAATTTTGTTTTTTATTCCGTTGAGAAAAATTTTGACATATTAACAAATATGTTGAAAGATCGACACGAAGCACTTATTTATTTGAAAAATTTTGACGGTCGATTTTATAATCTAGAATTATTAGAAGCATTTAGAGATTTTTTATCAGATGCTAATAATCAATTAAAAATTGTTGTGGATGAATTTGATATTTCACAAAGTGATAATATATCAGAATTTGTTTTTGAAAAACTTTCGGAGTATTCAAATAATAACTTTGAGATGAGGTTAGCAGGGACAGCTTTTCTGAACGAAAACGAAAACAAATTCAATGTTGTTGGGAAATCCTATCAAATATTAGGATATAGTGATAAAGTACTAACATATAAATGCAATTTTAATGATACTAAAATACCTGATAAATTAAGAAAAAAATTCAATGAGCATTATGAAAAGTGTACTATTATTGATATTTAAAAATGGGATTTGAAAATATATTCGGAGAAGTACAGATAGATTTATCTAAAGTGCTTTGTCATTCAGGCGGTGCTACTGGTGCTGATACTGCGTGGGAAACACTTGGTATAAAATATGGTGTGCTTACTAATGCGTATTCTTATAAAACAGATTTCCATAATTCCGCAAATAAAATAGAAATAACCGAAGAACAATATTTAGAAGGTATCGGAGAAGTTAATAAAGCTAATCGACATCTTGGTAGATATGGTATTCATAAATACATGAATCTTCTTGCAAGAGATTGGTCTCAAATTAAACCATCTGAGCAAATATTTGCTGTTGGTATTATTGTCGGACCTGGTAAGAAATCACCAAAGGGTTACTACTCTAAATCTAAATATCAAACTGTTGATGGTGGTACTGGATATGGTGTTATGATGGGTATAAATCACGAGAAGGATGTGTTTGTATTTGACCAGGATCAAGTTAAATGGTTTAGATGGTCGTATGCTACAATGTCTTTTTTAGAGTTGTCAGACACGCCCAAAATAACAACTGAAAATTTTGCGGGAATTGGTACAAGGAATTTAAATGATGATGGATTACAAGCAATAAAAAACGTATATAAAAAAACTTTTGAATGAGATTAGATTGGTTACATAAAATAATGACAGTAATAGTAATTATTATGTTGATAATAGGAAGTTTTTTATTGGTGTATCATGCTGGACCACATGATAGTATTAGTGATGAAATATTATATTCGATATGTAGTTTAATATTTTCAATACTACCTTTAGCAGTTTTTGCTATATCAAATAACCTATTTGCCAAAACTTTATTTTCTTTTCGAGATTCTACTAAAAGAATTTATCATGATAGCAGTGAGAATATTTATATAAATTATAATAATAGAACTGTTACCGTATACAAACTCAGTTTATTTACTATTACAAAGATTGGTGAATTCATATCAAATGAAGAAACAATTCAAAGTGATATTGATTTTACAATTAAAGACTACTTTAAAAATGCTAAAGAGGTAAATACTTTCAAAAAAAGTGTTGATGGTTGGGATGGTACAATTGGTGATAGAATGAAGCGTGATAAAAGAATTGATGATATACTGAATTAAAACTTTATTGAAAATTGATATATAATGTCATATCAAAATAAAATTACTTTAGATGAATAAAAATTATGTAACAAAAGCAGGCTATCAAAAGATGCTTGAAGAATTAAATTATATGTTGGGACCTGGAATGCAAGAAGCAATCGCAATGATTGCAGATGCAAGAGATAAGGGTGACCTTTCAGAGAACGCTGAATATGAAGCTGCAAAAGCTTATCACGAAGCATACTCAAAAAAAATCGGAAATCTTAAAGAGAAAGTTGATAACTCTCAAATTATAGTACCGATTGAAAATGATGGTAAAATTCATATGCTATCAAGGGTGCGAATAAAAAACCAAAATGGTCAAATTTTAAATTGGACACTTGTTCCAGAAAATGAGATTAATATTAGAGAGGGAAAAATCTCTTTTAATTCACCAGTTGGTTCAGCACTTTTAGGAAAGAACTTGGGCGAAACAGTAGCTATTGAAGTTCCTTCTGGAAAACTACAACTTGAAATACTAGAAATAAACTAATAACTAATGGATAAATTTACATCAAAAATAAACGAAGAGTTCGGACCTAAATTTAAATTGGGCTTAGATTTACATGGTGTGATTGATTCCTCACCAGATTTCTTCTCTTTTCTATCAAGTGCTATTATTAGCAATGGGGGAGAAGTTCATATAATAACAGGCGGGTCTTGGAAAGAAGAAAATCTTGAAGAAGAACTTAAAAAAATGGGAATAAGATGGACACATCATTTTTCTGTTTATGATCATCTATTGGAAAGTGGAACTAAAATTATTGGTGATGTTACTTTTCCTGATGGAAAAGTTCAAAAGAGATTTGAAAATGGTCATTGGGACCAGGTTAAAGGTGATTATTGCAAAGAACATGATATTTCATTACATTTAGATGATACTTTAATTTATAATGAGTATTTTCAGACACCATTTGCAAGAATGTGGACACATAATGGAAATCCTAAGAAAAGTCATAAATCACATAGACATTTACCTTAATGAAAATAGGAGAGAGAGTTGTACTAAAAGAGCAAGTTGTTATGCACAATGGCATGGTTTATGAAATCGGACACCGATTTAAAATTATAGGCAGTGATGATATACGAGGGTTTAATTTAGAAGATGATGGTGGTAATAGATTAGATGAAACACGATTTCTATCATTGGAATTAGATCCAGCTGTGCAGCGTGATAAAAAAATCAAAACTATTTTAGAATAAGTTAGGTTATATCACATTTTGTCCGTATATTGTTCACTAAAGACAACAAATAAGACAAAAAATATGATTTACAAAGTAGATTTAAGTTTGACACCCGAACAGATTTGTGAAGTGGAAAAGTCCATGAGCGAAGATGAAAAGTGTGTCTTTGAATCTCTTGATATTAACACCTTTGATGATGTTGATGAAAATGGTAAAGTTGTTTCGTATATGATTGGACCTGTTGATGAATTTAGTGCTATCTTCAAGTATTTAGAAGAGCGCGAAATTGTATACCAAGCACAAGAAATCACCTCTGATGTTTTACTTGGAGAATATGATTTTCAAGGAACAACAATTGAGGACGAAATAAATCATTTCATGGAAAAAAATCTAACAGTTGATATTGTTTTAGATAAAATTAATATTAAAGGAATGGAATCTCTAAATGAGAGAGATAAAATAATTCTGAATAAATTCTAAAAAGTAAATTGTTCAAATGTTTTAAGATGTTTGAATCTTTCGGACACACCCAACCAAGCATTTTCTTTTTCACGAGCACTCTTAAGAGTTTTTATTCGTTCTTTTGCACGTTGTTTTTGATCATCACTACGAAGCCGCTTAAGTGAGTCACCTAAATCACATTTATCCCCTGTTTTTAACTCTATTGGCTCACCATCAAGTGTGATTTTAAATTTATTTATGTTTGTGCAATCGTGTTCAATTTCTAATGTTTTACCATCTAGGTCGTGTTTAAAAGTTACAATATTTTTTATAAGATAGGGTAAGTCTTTGTTTGAGTCGCTTGCTTGTACACTATCAGGATTATCAAATATAAGTTCTCCTATATCTCTGATTAATTTATTATACTGCCTGCTTTTTTTATCAAGCCCAAATAATTCTTCATTAAGTTCCAATTTAATATAATTATGTTTTATGCTCCTCCGCCAAAAATGTGCTTAGAATAACCAATACGGTCACCAATAGCATCAGAACTTCTGTAAATTAATTTACCATCTTTATTACCTACACCACCTGAACCATCGCTAAGATCACCAGTTTCATAATCATCAGCTTCTGCATCAGCCCAGAACTGATCAAGTTCTTCTTGTGTAGGATCGCTTATAGCTCTCTTTCTAACCCAGACAGGAACATATTTATCCAATGCTTTTTGTAGGTTTGCCTTTCTTTTCTTTGATTTGTTTAAACCAAAAAGTTCTTCGTTAACCACTTGAGATTGTGATTCATTAAATTGTTCAAATGATTGAATGTTCTTCATATCTTTATTATTCGATTTGTAGTATATATTAAGTTTATAATCGCTTTTTTTTCTCATTTTTAATCCTTATATTTACACTAATGCTTAGACAACTAAAAAACATATTACTAATACCTGCGCTGTTCCTACACGAATTGACACACGTATTCGTAGGTTGGGTTTTAGATGGTAATTTAAAATCTTATGATATCTCTAAACATGAAAAGGGTCACTATCAAGTGAAGCTAAATATTCGTGGTTTGGATAAAGATTGGAAGCTTAAAGCAGTAGCAATGTCTCCGATATTAGTTCCTTTGTTTTTTGTGTTATTATCTTTGCTTAACGTCAATTTCCTTTTTGTGTTAGCGTATCTTACGCTTTTTTACAAGAACACATTACCAAGTCCTTCTGATTTTGAAATGGCAGGCTGGAAATGTCCATCATTTTTAACTATATAAACTATGAAGAATCTAACAGAACTTAAAATTGGAGAATCAGGAATTATTTCTGATGTTAGTGATATAGATGATTTCTTATCTTCACGTGGTGTTAATAAAGGTGTGACCATTAAATTAGTTCGCAAAGCACCTTTCAACAAAGATTTGAATTGTGTGCAATTATCTGATATTTGCTTATGTATCGGTGGAACTTTTTCTAAAAAAATCTTTGTTGAGACTTAATGTGGTAAGTCCATGTCTGTGACAATTGTCACTTTAAATGAAGCACCTTCATCCGAAGCATATGTTGTATTAGTATTATAATCACCATCAAATGTGATTGGTTTAGGACCATTCATTTTTTGGTGATTTCTCATTCTAATATCTTTTAACCTCTGTTCTTCTTGTTGGCATAATTGATCAAATGTCATATCACCATTAGGATCGTGTGGGGTTTGCTTTTTATTAGGCTGTTGTGTTTGAGCACCATATCCGTATTTAGCCAAAAGAGCTTCTTCTTCTGTCCTTGAGATATTAGCGGGTTTAATCTCTTCCTGTTGTTGGTCTATTATTCTAACTTGTGGTCTCATTGTATATATATTATTATTTATAAACGTATGTTATGACCTGTGTTCTAAATACTTCTTTAAATTTAACTAATGGATTATTTTGTCCTGGATCATCATCCTCATAAACTGTGTAATTCCAATCTGTTCCATGGTGATCTATAGTTGCCCATGATGAATAAAATCTACCAGTTTTATCACATTTAATAGTAACAGTAACTTCGGTAATGTTTTTACCCGTATCATATTCCCATTCGTCTGAATCTACCCATGTATATGGTTGATTATATGGGTTACAGCCTTTTGGTACATCACAAACATCTTTTTCTGGAAGAAGAATAACATCTCTTTTTTGTTCACCACCTATTGGTTCTTGTGTAAAATCAACATTTTCATTTATCGATTCGAAAAAAACTACAATCCTTTTACTTTTAAACACTTCATGGAAAGGTATGTTTCCTTCGCTATCTTTATATTCCCAAACTGTACCATTATGTGCTTCAAAAACGTATGATCCCGCATAATATCTTTGCGTTTCGATGTTTTGTATTATTAATTCTCTGCTTGCCCAGCCTTCTTCGATATCTTGTTCAAATTCTTCAATTCCTATTCTTCTATAACCATCTACAGTTTTCTTTCCCCATACTCGTAATAAAGCATCTGCATTGTCTATTGGTAGTTTGATAATTTCTCTATCTGATTGTCCTGATAGCTCTTCTTGTTCAAATTCTTCAATTCCTTCAAACATTTTTTTTCGTAATATGTTACAAGTTTTTGCTTTTGATGCACTTCTGTTAATCTAACTTCAGTCTCAGTGATATCTGCGTAATTATCCCATTCTGCTTGGTTTCTTTCCTCTGTATAAGATACGCAATAATAATTACCTGTTTTGACATCCTGTAATATTAATCGGCACTCAATCCATCCCGATTCGTCAATATCTTGTCTGATAATTTCATTTGATATTTTTCTATACCCACCTTTTTCTTTCCCTTGTTCTTGTATGTTCCTGGCATATGCATAGTCTGGATTATATGCTATAAAACTATTCATAATATCTACTGGAATATCAATATGATCTTTATCAGGTTCTCCTGATATAGGTTCTTGTGAGAAATCTATCAAATCTTTCTTTTCGAAAATATTACTTTCGGCTAATACGTTTCCATAATATGTTACTACTTTTTCTTTTTTCTGTACTTCGTAGAATATAACTTGATCATTATTTTCACCTTCTAGTTCCCATTGTGTTTCATCATATTCCATTTCTTGAAGCCATGTTTGGTAATATTTCCCAGTTTTATTATCTTGTATTGTTAAATATCTTTCTGAATAGCCTCCTGATGCACCAGTCCCATTATCCGCACTCATTGATATTTTTGTATAACCTGTATCTTTATGATTATATGTATATGCGAGATCCTCAGCAGTTTGATAATGCATATTAATTGATCCCGCACTAACACCTGATATTGGCTCCTGTGTAAAATCATCATTATCATTATATTCTTCAAATATTTTTAAATATTTCATCGGTATACTGTTTTTTGTATTATTTCTGGAAACACCTCAGTAAATGGAATAAGAAATTCTGTGCCATTATAAGGACTAGTCCTGTATCTACTTTTGAAAAATTTCTCATCAGATTTTCTTTTTATAATTATTGTATATTCTTCATAGCCTTTTTCTAAATCTGAATAATCCATGTCATTATCGATGAATTCATAGTTTTCTAAATCATCTTCGTATGTAATATCACTAGCAGAAACACCATATTCAATTTCTTCATCGGTTAAAATAAGTTCACCAAAAGTTTCTCTTTGCATTTCACCACCAATTGGTTCTTGCATAAAATCATTATTTTCAAATTTTTTCAAATGTATCATTTGTATGTTGTTGTCATTTCTTTTTCTGGATAAACTTGTGCGAAATTTCTATTAAAAATCGCACCAGTATTTTCATAAATTACAAACCCTTTGAAAAAAAGACCATCAGAAATTCTTTCAATGATAATTTCTTTTATATATTCTTGCTCTCTTAAATCAATAGATTCAATACGTTCATTTTTCAATCTATAATCACCATATTCCCCGTTTGTCATTAAATTCCACATTTCAAGGTGAGTAAGTCGCATCGTAAAGTTTATTCGTTGCTGCACTTGTCCACCTATTGGTTCTTGTCCAAAATCACTATTTTCAATTAAATATTTCATTTAAAATCTGTTATTGTTTTTTGGTAAGGGAATACCTGTCGAGAGTCTGGGAAAAGAAAATCTTCATCCACAGTATCTTGAAATGTGCATTCGAAAAATTTCCCATCTGAAATTCTTTTAATAATCACTTTATATTGCACATATCCTGATTCTATATCACAATCCCATATGCTTTTTTTTATAAATTCAAATCCATTTGTTTCTTCTTCATCATGAAAAAGCTCTCTTAAATCACTTCGATTAAAATCAAGTGTGATAGTTTCTCTTTTATTAGTACCACCTATTGGTTCTTGTGTAAAATCATCATTCTCAAAAGTTCTTAAATATTTCATATACTATATATTACGTATTGAATTATAATATATAGTCTATATGAAACACTTAAGAAAATTTGAACTATTTGAAGCGGTTATTATACCAGAAGAACTTAATACAAGAGGTGCGCAATTTCGCTCATATCAAGATGTTGTTTCATTTGGTCAAGAAAATGGTTTTGATGTTGTTAATTATGATGAATTTTATAATTCATTAACAGAAGAAGATAAAAGAACTGCACCACCAAGACCACAGGGACCACCACCAGGAATGGGAATGCCTCCAAGAGGTATGCGTCCTCCAGGCGGAATGGGTCGAGGTATGAGAGGTGGGCCACCACCAGGAATGCAGGGAGGACCACCAGGAGCTAGAGGTCAGCAAGGACCACCACAAGCACCATTTTTCGCATTATTTCATCCACAAAATGAAAGACCAATGTTCGTATTGAATGATCCAAATTTTTGGAGAATTCCAATTTTCAAAGATATTTTAAGAGATATTATTGGGCATGAAATGGTTCATAGAGAACAAGCAAATAGAAGTGAGATTGAATATGTGCTTCCTAATCCAAATGATACAAATAAATATCTATCTGATAAGAATGAGATTATGGCATTTTCTTGGACAATTGCTAATGAAATCAGAAACCTAGCATGGGTTGATACTTTTGAAGAAGCAATTAAAGCTTTTCAGAAATTAAGAAAGGATGGTTTAAGATCACCAGTTGGTGCATTAGTTACTGATGTTTATAGGTTGGATGAAAAGACTATTAAAAGGTATCACAAATATATCTATATGTATCTAAGAAATTTCTATAACCAAGATGAAACATCTGAAGAAGGTTAATGAATTCGCAATGGTTGATCATGTAGCGGGTCGTGATAAAAAAATCCCTGCGACACTTTC
>Ga0098052_1002798_pt1 | contig 10483 bp, 23 predicted proteins | sample 15_taG_FD_81591 | JGI IMG/M metagenome (GOLD analysis project Ga0098052, IMG submission 81591) | Marine viral communities from the Subarctic Pacific Ocean - 15_ETSP_OMZ_AT15312 metaG | ecosystem: Environmental > Aquatic > Marine > Oceanic | place: Pacific Ocean | collected 2015-01-18 | reverse complement strand
TCATATTATAATCTCCAGTTAAATAGCCATATGTCATTAAACTCTACATCGTTGGGATCAATCGGATCGCCTTCGTAAGTTGTGCATCCTGTTATAATACAGAGAAGGATAATTGTCAATAGATATTTCACTCTTTATCTTTCCACACGAACCACATGTGGAATTTGGGCTTGGCACACTTAGCACCGAGACTCTTACAAAGAGTTGGATCATCCTTGGCAACACACCCATCACAAGTATTAAGCCTATGTCGGGTCATGATTCGAGTATAATCATCTGGACAAGTATCTACTAATTCGTAGTTCATGTCATTCAAGTTCATAACCTTCATCGCTTATTCTGACGAATTGGTTAATCAATGCTTTGATTTTGGAATCGTTCCATCCACTAGATTTATTTATTCGGTAGACTTCCTGCAAACGTGATGACATTCCACCAACACCTTGTTCCCGACCTTCATGGACATACCATAATGGTTTCTTTGCCAAAGTGCAAGCATTATTAATCAGAATATCATCCTCAACATCAAATTTAATACATACATTCACTAACATATCAACCTCCTAGAGTTTAATAAGATAATCTTGCACACAATAGTCACGGTTATGTTCATATTCAAACACCTCACCATTACGAGCATCCCGAACCTGCTCTCCTTCATTGAAGATATGAAGATAATGGCATTTTCGTGTGCCATATGTCAAGAGTTTTATTTCATGTTCTGCGTCCATAATTTCAAGGAGCATTTCATTCTTAAACTTCTTAGTAGGAGCATATTCCACAAATATAGAAAGTGCTTTAATCACATCTTTATGCTTCTGGATAGCTTCAGTTGACATTGACACGCCTCCTATATTACAGTTGTTATCGGTCTTGAGTCCAGTTCCAAAGTCTCTGTATCTGTTTAAGTAGCCCTTCAATCATGTCTTTATAATTTATCTTGGATCTGCCATAGTCTTTTAACACCTGCTTCACGAGCTTCGTCACGTTCGACCAGTTTGATGAATGAACGTTCCACTTCCTTTTCATTATGGAAGATGACCCAACGATACATTTCAACCAAGTGAGCTTCTTCAGTGATAGTCTTGACCGACCATCCTTTTGGTAATTTCCGCATTTTTTTAACCTCCGTTGTTATTATGTCACCTATTATACTGAATTATCGGAGACTGTCAACAGTTTTTATTTCTTTTTCCGACAAGAATCCCATCCAATCACCATTCCACTACAGAATTCCATACCTTCCTCGTCCCACGGGACATCTATTGGAACTGCATTAGCCAAACGATCAATATCGGAAGGCGGTATGTATATGTTGAGGTGACTAGCACATTCTTCCAACATCTTTGCGGGTGTAGTTAATGCCATGATTAGTCCTCCACGGTTACGTTGATGTTAACGGTTACGGGTTTGATTGTAATATTCACAATGAATATGTCAACCGAATCTTTATATTTATCGGATTTGGAGAGAGTAGACTTCATTGAAACTGCATCTTCAATTGAGAACTGCCTAGCATCAGAGAGGGTTCCTGTAAATTGCGCACCAACTCCCCCTCCATGTCTCATATAATATGGGCAAGGTATATTCTTGGCAGTGCGTTTAATTATGTAATATTCTTTGTTCATAATATCCTCCTAGTCTTTAATATCGTAAACGTCAACCTCTTCAATTGAAGTTGCAAAGTTTCGTTCTTTTTTGAGGTCTGCTTTGAACTTCTTAAAGTCACCGAATTCAACATGTTCAATGTTCTGCCAGATTTTAAGCGTTGGGATGAATCCCCATTTCCATTTAATGAATGTTCTTGCTACTACATATGTTCCCATAATAAACCTCCGTTGTTGTTATGTCGCCTATTATAGCACCATATTATAATCTGTCAACTATTTAATTGGAGTTAATTTAGACCAATGACAAGCTGATTGGGTCATCGTTTCCTCGGATATTTCCAAGTAAAGATTTTATACCATGCACTCACTAGGAGTACTAAAAGCATTATAATAAACATGTAATCAGCCATTGTCAACCTCCAATTACATGCTTATTAGTTAGATTACCAAGTCTGGAATTTAATGTGATGTTCAGCAGTGATGCCGTTCTTCAGCTTTTCATCACCAGTGAGACTGTTCAGTATATCTTCCAGATCATCCAGAGTATCAGTCATGTTTGCGAAGTCATCCATCACCAGACGATCAAGCATAGCGTTAACCGCCTGTTGTGCCAGATCAATCTTCAATTCTTCATTAGAACGCAGTTTGGTCTGTTCTTCACGGGCTTCCTCTTTAGCCTTATTGATAGCTTCACGATCATCTTCGGTCATCTTATCCTTCAACACCGCCTGACTAACCACACCCATTGCCAGTTCTTTCTTGTTGTACCGTTTGAGGAAGACAGCAATCTTAACATCAGTGAAAGTCTGTTCGATTTTCCGTTGTGACACCGCAGTTTCATTTAAAACGCCTTCAACATACTCGTTGAAGATTTCCATAACTTTGTTCTTAGCAACTTCCAATTTCATTTTATTCATATTGTCTTCTCCTTCGGTTAGTTCGTTAATTCGCATTTGCTCAGGGTTGGTAGGTATTGAACCATACTTATCAACCTTTGTCAAGCGTCCAAGTCGGCATTTTTGAATATTAGCAGGGCATCCTTTGAATTCGGATTGGAATTGTACGTATACACAATCATCATCTTCATGTGCATCACCGTGTACAGTGCCGACCTCCCCCATCCGATAGTCGTAGACCCTTTCCCCTCGTTTATATAGAGGGGTTCTCTCCTTAGTAGTAGTACCATATCTAAAATTATCCCTCAACATACTTGCCTCCTTAAATTGTTTGAATTAATATACCCTGAACTTCTTCATCTGTCAAGTGGAAAACTTCATCATCTATGTTACAATCAATATTATTCCACTCAATTTGATTCAGATTATGTTCGGTTGCTACAGCATCAAGGTGTCCAGTTTTAGGATATAATGTCATTGCATAGCAAAGTGGATGTAGTACATTCTCCCTTTCACCACGGAATATATCTGAATACCGTCCTACCATAATCATAACATGATGCTTTGCGTATATCAGATAATATTCCCCGACAATTAACTCACTGTTGCACAGTATCTGCTTCATTGGTTCCAGAACCTTCCCAGACTTGAGTGGCAAAGCCTTTGAGTCCACGTTGTTCACCATGCAACGACATGATTGCAGGTTGCCATGAGTACCAACTTAAATACGAGCAATGTGATGATTGCAACACACACGATGACTTCAATTAAGGTGAATCCAGATTTCTTAGAGTTCTTCATTTGTTTACCTCCAGTGTTAATTAAGTAATATGTGAGCTATTATACATACTCACGCTATTCTGTCAATTATTAATATGCTTCTAATAATACTTTGCTTGCGCTATGAATGCCGTTTGCTTTATCTTCCGATTGCAATTTAAACCCACAGAACATCAGTAATACCATACCAAGAACAATCGCCCCTATTAGAATTGAAGCTACCAATATATCCAATTTCATCATAACCTCCCATGTTGTTATGTCGCCTATTATAGCAACCTAATTAACTTTGTCAACAACTTAATGTCCGTAATTGCATCCGACTTTAGCTTGCCGACCTGCAACATCAACCACCTTGTCAAAGTAGCCACAGCAACCCCGATCATAAGCGTCCTGATATTCCCGCATTGCAATTTCATCATCCAGAAAGGCGAAGCGAATGTTATCGGTGTATGGGTCATCAACTTGATCCTCCATCCAGTCAATAGCAGTGTCCTTATCTTGAAACAACGGCAAAGGATTCTTGATAGTCATGTACTTTTCAATACAAGTCTCAATAGATTCACCATCACAATTACAGGATGCAACATCTTCAAAAGATTCACCAAACATGGAAGACGATCCGAATTCCTTGGCACGTTTGAGTCGTTCTGGTAGAACATCGATACCCTGTTGACCTTCATCGTGGCGAATCCACTCAGTCAATTGTGCTTCAGTCATCCCATCATTAAAGTAGAACCCGTCTGCAATGGTAGTGTAGATGTTGAATACTCCGTTTCTGTGTACGATATGTCGTGGCATGATAGTCTCCTAGATTAAAAGTTCAATACTGCTTTTGAGAACCGCAACGGTTTTGAGTCCCGACTTGGCATCTCCTACGATTACACCAGTGTACTTCCCTGCACCTGTTCCTGTCAACCATCCTTGCACATTCTTGCCGTCCGTGTCAAGGGCATAAACGATAATTCCAATGCCTTCAGATTGTGCCATAATAACCTCCGCTGTTGTTATGTCGCCTATTATAGCAACCTAATTAACTTTGTCAACAGTTATCTTTTAAATATTTTCAGTAAAAGTAATCTTATCAGATTGATTTTCTTGAATTGGAATTTCCAGTTATATTTAATATACAAGCTATCAAAGCAGATGAAGAATCCCACGATTGCTATTGCAATATTAATCACTGGAATAAATGCGAACACCATCTCACCAACGGTCATTCCACCCTTTTCTAATTCTTCCACGAACGAATGATGCTCATCTGCACTATCATACAATATGTACAGTGCATATGAAATGATAACTGATAGGATATATATCAGGATTAATGCGAACATTCCATAGCCCCGTGTGTACATCCAAGTGCAAGTGCCTTGTTGAGACAATCTACATACAAGTATGCATCCTTTTTAAGTTCAGTTTCTGGTGGCATCAGAATGTCATTAGGGTTGCAAGGTTTAATAACAATTGCAAACCCAGACTTAGACCGACCAGAGTAAACCACATCAGTAATGTCGTTCAAATGTTCTTCGAACTGTCTCACAGTTTCGATAGCCCCCGAAGCATTATTCGGTAGGTCAATATCAAACATGTAATATTTATCATACCGTGATTCGATCTTAGCCAGTACTGATTTGAATTCAGAACCAAGCTTCGCAATCGGAGTCCAGATCTCTTTATTTCCTTGAATAGCATCTTTATTAAAATCCAACAACCGCTTTTGAAAGTTGAGCATTCCCTTAAGCAGAGATCGTCTATTCACAGAAACATATACTCTAAATGTAATTTCTGGATACATTGATGAATATCTATCAAATTCCTCCAAAGCAAATCGGGCATCATCTAGGGTCTGAATAACATAGCGTGATCGTTTCTGTAGCTTTTCACGCTCTTTTTGCTCCAGATTCTCCTTCTTTCTTGGAAGAAGGAGTAATATATACACCGCACTTGGGTCTTCAAAATTACAATAAGACTCAATCATTTTCATCTGTTCCTCAATACTCATAATATCTCCTTAATTTAAAATCAAATAATGATATATTGTTTAGGTGTCCCATTATACACGATTAACTTAATTCGTCAAGGGCTAATTCCACCAATTTTCTTTTCCGTTTGTTGGCTCACCACCCACATCTTCCATGCCGTGAGTCTTCATCCAGATATGGAGTTCAGTCTGGGCATTGCGAACCTTCTTACTGAAGTCCTTTGGGAAGTCGGCATGGTCACTTGCCAATCCTTCTAATTCACACAGCATACTATCGAACATACTTTCCGCTTGCATAATATCTTGTTTAGATTTCACAATTACCTCCGTGGAATATGCTTCCTGTTAATAAATCGTTTCCGCTTCCTACGCTCAATTGAGCAGTAGGATTCACAATGCTCACAGAGATCTAGCCACCATTCAATCTCCATGTTAATTCTCCAACATATTAGCGCAACAATTAATATTGTCAAGAGTAATATTAGAATTAAATTCACTTTCCGTTTACCTTCTTATCAAAGGCTTTGAGTTTGGCGATCAAGTCAGGGTCAGAATCTAAGATCATATCATCCATGAAGTCATCGAACTGATTACGAAGTACATCAGACTTAGCTTGAATGGTTTTAATTTCCTCCGCAATCGTTTTAATGCGAGGATTGTCATAGTCACCATTGGTGTCAATACGACCAAGATCACCATTATTATGCTTACCAACCGCTTCATGAAACCCTGCCATGTTGCGAAGTTCAAGTCTGCCTTCAGTGTGATGTGCCAAAGCAACACGCCCACCATCACCGATAGTAGCAATCATCGCATTCACATAGTCAGATTTCTTCAACCCTTTTGCGAACTTGATGATACGTGCTTTCTGTTCCTTGTGCAACTTAACACGGATGCTCGTGATGATCTTACTACGCTCCTTCTGGAGTGCATCAATCTGCTTTCCATTCTCTTTGGTAGCTTTCACGATTGATGCCCATGCTTTGCGTTCTACTACTTCAGTTTGTTTACTTGTAAGTCTTGGCATAATAACCTCCGTTAACGTTGATAGACGATGTACTTACCGCAATCGATATAACCCTGCTCGTACATCCAATACATTAGATATGTGATATGATGTTCTGGCATCTCACCTTCAGCCATCTCGTTGATAACATCATCCTTATAATGTGGATACATTGGATCACCGTCTTCAATGGTAATGTCCAATGTTGCATCGGGATGATCGTGGTCATGAAATCCCAACCATTTTTCTGTGATTCCTTCCTCTTTGAGAAATTTACAAATCGCATACGTTGATGTTTGAAGTGTCATTACCGATTCTAATGATAGTCTCTTTGCCATACTAACCTCCGTTGTTGTTTATGTCGCTTATTATAACAGGATAATTAAATCTGTCAACACTTATTTAATACATCCTTTAACACCAAGGTAGTCTTTATCCATGTTAAGGAGGATCTCATCATTAGAGTAGTATTTGTCTCTGGGAACCCAACCCTTACGCATGATAATATCACAAGCCAATCCCATTTGTCCATGAAAATCCCTATTATAATAAGGTATTTCATCTTCATCAAAAGAAATAACATCCTTACATTTAGCTAAACGATTTTTAAGTTTATCCCAATCCCAATCGGGTTTATAATCACAGTCGTGAGCTTTCTGACTAAACCCTCCAATGTAATCGATACTAACCATGATATCAATGTAATCACCATCAACATCTTCAATTCTATGGCAACTTCCATCCAAGTAAAAGAAGTTTTCATCAGAGAGTTTACCATCTTCTGCAAGTTTAAACGCAGTTGAAGCATCTTCCACTATTAGACTCACGGTGTCAAGTTCTTTATGACGTTCATGTCCGTAATAAAATGGATTGTATTCTTTCACCTGATCCCGAAACTTCTTATGGTCGGGAACGCATGAAAACTCTTTCCTATTTCCTTTGGAAAGGAAATCAACAGAAGTTAATTCTCCATTAATTGTAACCACACGCATCTTAACCTTGTCAGTAATTTTATACTGATCAACGATAGTTTCAGTTACGGTCTTTTTAGACGATGTTTTTTTCATTGATAGTCTCCGTTGTTATTATGTCGCTTATTATAACAGGATAATTAAATCTGTCAAGCGGATTTTATGATTCTTTTTGGAGTAACTTTCCGAATTTCATCTGCAATGACAGGATCATTAACCAGATTGACACAGTAATCTCCGAAGAATAGATTCAACCAACCTTCGCATCCTGAACCAACACAGTCAACATAATTATACTGGGAATTTGGTTCTGGGATATAGCCCCGACCATCACATTCAAGACATTTGACTTCATACCAAACTGCATTGCCGTCTTCATCATGATCTACGATCTGATCAACTTCACCTTCGCCTAGACATGTTTTACATTTTTTCATTGATAGCCTCCAGTAGATTGGATACTCAGGTCGAGAATGTCAAGAACTTTCGCTTCATTTCCGTCAGTTAAGTGGCGATAGATCTGGTCAAGGACGTAGTTAACATCCTCAACCTTCACATAATCACCCTCACGATCTTCAAGCATCCCATGCATCCCATGTGGACATTCATCAAATCGTTTCAACTTAAAACGATGCTTGTTTGTTTTAATCACCTTTGGCATCTTCTACCTCCATACGCTCACCGAGCCACTTAATCATCTTGTCAATTTCTTCAACAGACACATTGAAGTCTTCTTCAATAAGGAATTCAGTAACTTCTTCAATAATCGCACCGACCTTCTTGGAAGGTTTGATATCGCAGATGTCCATCACTTTCTTACCGTTGACGAATTCACCGATCTTTGCTTTAAGGGCAGTAGTATCCACAAAGTTCTCCCTTGCGTCAAGGAATTTATTCAGATTTTTATCAAACTCTTCTTCAACGTACAGGACATTGCCGTTCACGTTTCGAGATTTATCATCAGCCCGTGATACTTCTGCAAGCGTATCAAAGAATGGATTCAGTGCCATGTTAAGAATCGTTGACTTCTTAGAAAGTTCCTTGTTGTTCATGTTCATGTGTTGTGCAACACTGAACGCAATACAACGTGAAAGGATTCCACCAAGCTTACGCTTCTTAGCCATTTCTTCAAAGACTTCTACACCTTTGTATTCGTGGCGTTTGAAAGAGCAAGTGCCTGTATTATCATCCTTCCATTCAGCAGTAATCGGCTTACCGATATCATGCCAAAGAGCAGACAGAACTACAAATTCATCAGCTTCCTCTGGAACCATTGAAAGTACTGATTTTACGTGGGCATAGACGCTACCGCACTCCACAAGGTTGTACAGACCAGATTCCATGCCTTTGATGGTCAGAGGCACGATTACGTCAGGATTATCTACAGGACACATCAGACCCCCTTCTGGGTGATGGAGCCAGTATTGCCTAAAGTCCTTCATGACCTCAATTTCTGGAAAGATAATTGAAACTAGATCAAGTTCTTCAAGAAGTTTAAAGTATCTATAGAAAGTCTGACCTCCGATAGATGCAACCTTGATGATTTCCTGAGTGATTCGTTCTTGAGAAAGGTTGTTAATACTTTCCCGATTCTTAATGATTGCAAAATTCAGATCATCTTCAATGGCAAACCCGTAAGTCACAGCAAATCTAACTGCACGAAGGATACGAAGTGCGTCCTCTTCAATCCGTTTGTCAGCAACTCCTACTGCACGAATGATACCATTCATCCTATCCAGATTGCCAAGGAATGGATCTTCAACGTTTCCATCAACATCCATCGCCATCGCATTCATAGTGAAGTCCCGTCTTGCGAGATCTTCTTTAAGAGTTGCGTTGAAGTCTACAGCATCAGGATGCCGACCATCCGAAGATCCAACATCCTTTCGGTATGTGGCAACCTCATAAGATTCACCCCCATACTGGATTGAGGTAATACCGAAGTCTTTAGACTGACCAATATCAACACATTTGAAATGTTTTTCCATATCATCAACAGTGATATTAGTTGTGAAGTCATAATCATTCACTTCACGACCCATGAACATATCACGCACTGCTCCACCTACAAGGTAGATTTCAGCACCTTCGATCTTCGCTTCGAAAGTTTTCATAAAATTCTTAACATTGTCAGTCATAGTGGTTCTCCTTGGTTAATATGTCGCCTATTATACACAACTAACTGGAAGTGTCAACAACTATTCTGCCTCAGATTGTCGTTTATGGAAATCTGGGAAAAAATGCGATACGGTAATGGTTTCTTTAATAACCCGAACCGATCTGCAACCTACTGTGGTGATCCAGAATTCATCATCTTCAAAAGATAGTTCACCTGTAACATTTTCACCACCAAACCATACTGTTCCTTCATGCATTATCATATTATCCTCCTCCAATCATAAATCCAAGTCCCAAAAACATAACCGCAATCAACATAAATATTTCCCAAAATTCCATAATCTTCTCACTCCTCAACTTTGGGAATGACCACTTCAGCACGTTCAACTGCTTCATACTTTTCGGCAACCATCCATTCATTGTCCTTTACAGACCAACAGTTCACTCCACCGTCACGTATTCCAATAGAGGGAATCTTGATAAAAAGCACACCGTCAACTGTGACAAACCCTTCACCACTTTCCAACTCACTGAAAGGAACCCAATTTCTTTTGTCGCTCATAATAAACCTCCGTTGTTAATTGAGTCGCTATTATACATAACTAACTTCTGTTGTCAAGCAACTTCTGTTTCTTTATGACAATAATTTACACCCTTCTCATCCTTTGGATCAATCCCAAAGTGAAGCATGAAGTCTTCAGCAGTTACGCCACGGATATCATTATCCTCATATAAATAGTAAGTTAACGTTTCCTTTCCATTCCCTGCCAATTCTGGAAGGGTTGGATCGAAGTCATTGACTACGTAAGGTGGACTGTAGAAGCACCGTCCAAGTATCCTGCGTCTACCTTCTGTCCGTATAGACAGAGTATAGCCGAAGTCAGCCTCGTTGGGAGTTCGGATTAGATTACTCGTCTTCATATTCCACCACAGTCTGTGCGTATTTAGTGTCGTGATCCATACCGCCACATGCCCATCCTTGGATGATCTTAGTATCACCGAGAAGTTCATAACCTCTTTCGAGATACCACATAACTTCCTCCGATAGAGTACTTGGAGCCTGTCCAGTGATTACCTTATAACTTAATACTTTCCGTGCCATGTTAACCTCCGTTGTT
>Ga0098052_1002794_pt1 | contig 10489 bp, 9 predicted proteins | sample 15_taG_FD_81591 | JGI IMG/M metagenome (GOLD analysis project Ga0098052, IMG submission 81591) | Marine viral communities from the Subarctic Pacific Ocean - 15_ETSP_OMZ_AT15312 metaG | ecosystem: Environmental > Aquatic > Marine > Oceanic | place: Pacific Ocean | collected 2015-01-18 | reverse complement strand
TATCCGAAAGCTTATCTGCAACCACATCGGTTATAGCTTCGTTTACATAGTTGCGCCAACTTTCCATTATAAGTTTCATCTTCGTCTCCTACACGGCTGATAACAAATTCAACAATAAATAGTTATCTCTGTCGATAAAGGATGCGTTATTCTTTCTCTCCTGAAAAACTTCTTTTGACATAGAGCCAACATCTTCGTACCCTGACACATCTATCTTATATAATTCGATGTCATATTCCAATAGCATTTTGATAATTCTATTCTCTTTTTTTGTTGCATCCGGATCTAATGCAATATATACCGGAGTGTCGTTGATTACGATTTTGCGAATTAATTCAGCGTTCGATCGCAAAGTAGATCCCAAAATGGGTACCGCGTTTTGAGCAACAATTGCATCAAATACGCCTTCCGTCAAGATCAGGTCATTGGACCAATCAACAAACAAGTCATTAAACACTATATCCTTGGACGCTGGCGGGTTTTTATACTTATATGAGTCCCCATTATAGGATCTTGCCACAAAATAGCTACAATCGCCATTCTCGTTGAAAGAGGGGACAATGATTCTATTTCGATATTCGCCGCTAAAGCAAAAGCCGATCTTCCATTTAAGAATATCGGCTTTTGTTATACCTCGTTTTTCAAGATAGCGAAGTGCATAGATCCCCGTAGCTGGAATATTGTTAGACGTGAGACTTATAAACTCCTCTGGAAGCTCTACCTTTGTCTTGTTTTCTTCAGGGCGTCGTTCCACAAATAAGTCAGCAAATCTTTCAAGATCTGACCGGTTCGATATTCCGTCCCATTTCTGTAATTGGACGAACGAACCAAAACGTCTAACAAGACGCCTAATGCTACGACCACGATAATCACAAATCCAACAATGAAAAGCATTTTTGTCCAGATTAATAGCGAGCTTATACTTGTGGTGATTGCACGCAGGACATTTGAAATAATGCTCTTCTTTGCTGGTTTTGCGGTAGTCTCCAAGCGTCTCATTGAGTATCTTTATCGCTTCTTTCTTGTTCATGTTCCCTCAAGAACATTATAACTTATACCTAAAGCAAAGTCAAGAATTTTCGTCGCTTGATTCGGGATCCGTGTCGGTCTCGGTTTCTGCCTCTTGGGTAGCTACCGAAACTAACTCAATCTCAAACTGAAGATCTTCACCAGCAAGAGGGTGGTTCATATCAAGAATAACATTCTCCTCTTCTAATGCGTGAATCTTAGCTAAAAATGGTCCAGCAGGTCCGTTGCCTTGGATTGTTCCCCCTACTTGAAACTCAAAACCTTCTCCAAAAGCTTCCTTTGGTACAGGTTGCATGGCTTCGGGGTTGTGTTCTCCATATGCATCGGTGGGTGCCAACTTTATGGTTTTGGTCTGCCCTTCTGTCATTCCGAGCAAGGCGTTATCGAAACCTCTGATCATTCGACCAGCGCCAACTTGGAAATCAAGAGTTTGTCCGCGGACCTTCGAGTTATCAAATTCGGTACCATCCGACAGGGTACCTCTATAATGAACACTTACATTGTGTCCGTTTTCTACTTTCATTTTTTCTCCTATGTGTGATGAAAGACATCATTAGTAATATAACATAGATGCTCAAGCGTGTCAAGTTTTTTCAATCAATTTCTCTTTCGGCTCTTTGAACCAATTCGATTACTGATGATGGCAGGTGTTCGACATAATTTGGTTTAAACCAGTGAATCCCTACACCGTCGTCCGGGGAAGCCCCATAACTCATTCCAATTCCATCAAAATATCGAGGCTCGACAAAGACAACGATTCCTATCCAGGGTCCTCGGCCCGGTGGGACGATGGTTGTGTTTTCACAAACGATATCTCCAATTTTGTATTTAATACGTTTTTTGGCAATATTTGGATCCACATTTTAAATAGTCTCTATGTTGCGGCGGACTCTTTCGCATCTCCCGCTTTTGCCACGATTATGGCATCTGCTCTGTCATATGATTCCGGCTTTGGGTTTCCGTGGCGAGTATATTCTATATGAAAAGCCGGCTCGTTTTCTATAAGATGTTTCAACACTACTTGCTTCGCTTTTTCTCCGCGGGGGACGCGGATGCCGGCAGTCTTTCTAGCTGAGGCGGCTGAGATATATTTTGGCTTTATTTCAAATAATTCATAGATCAGCCACGACACTATACCGTTAAAAGTCATAAGAGTAGATAGCGTCTTTGCTGATGACTTTCCTCTCATGAACATGTGTAGCGGCTGCTCAATGTATATATGAGAGATTGGGTGCCTGGACTGCCCCCACCCATCATTATCTTGATCAAATTGATAGTTTTCATAAAAATCTTCAATATATTCTTTAAGGGCGTCCGCTTTGGCAAAAGCATCCTTGTACTTGCGCAAATCAATAGAGCTATAATGTAACAATTGCCCATCGCCAACGACTGCAAAACCAGTAATACTGGTGCTTATGTCGATTCCCAAAATCATTTTTAAACCCTATATTTTCGCCAGCTATATGATTTTCTATTTTCTAAATAATGTTTATTAAACATGTGAGAATAAGCCTCTTGTTCAAATCGAATTCTGCGATATGCCAATTCTTTGTCTTTGAACTTTATAATTCCCTTTAAGTAATCCCAGCCGTACAGTATATAAAAGAATATCACAAAAAGTTCTTTTTGTTGAGCAATATGTATACTTTCGTGACGTAAAACATCCTCAGACATTTCTTCTCGAGAAATGATAAAAGGATATAAGGTTATAGCGGCTATGTCGATCACTATCGAGAGAGTTCTTAAAAGGCGTGGCGCTATTATTGTTATCGGCTTCATTATAAATCCAATTTAATTTTAAATGCAATCTCTTCAGCTTCTTCTTTCTTTACCGGACTCGAGAGGGTGGCTACTCCGATAAGATTCTTATTCACATCATACACTCCAATTTTAGAAATGTATACCTGCCTTTTAAATGAAGCGCTGTAATCTGAGTCACCGTAACTGGAACTCACAGTATTGACCATTAATCGATTTGGGTTTTCTTCATAAACATGCGAGGAGGTTGTCTCTAACGGTTCTTGACCATATTTCAAGAATGTTGGATTACTTGAATAGTTAACTTCGCCGCGTCCACCGCGGGCGTACATGGTCAATACTTGGGTGCGGGTGACACCTCGAAAAGTTAAATCGAAAGATGCAGATACAAAATTAGCGCCAGCATTTGCTTGCGTCAGTTTGGCTGAGGCTGCGCCGGCGAGGTTGGTTGCCTTGGGGGATTCTGCGCCGGCGCCCCAGTTGGTCCATTTTGGATTAATTGACGCTCCAGATGAAGTCAGTCCAATTGTATTGGGTGACAAATTCCACGATCCGGTCAGCAAAATAAACCCTTCATTGTAGAGGACAACACCGCCAACGGAACCGGACCCCGTACTTCCAACAGGACCAACTTGAATAAGCTCCCCGTTTTCTTTAGAGTCTTTTAGTTCTCCGATAAGAGAGCCTGTAAAATACCACTTAAGGTTTACGGTCCCTGGTTTGATTTGTGTTCCATAGAAGATGGAGGGGATGTGTATGAGGTTGATCGGCTGCGTATCTTTGTTTCCTAAAGATGAAGATATAAGATAGTGAGGGCTTCTAACTCCATAAAAATTTAATGAATTTTTGAGAGAAAAATAATGAATATTTTTTGATTTTGCGGGACGTGGCAGATATTCTCGTGTTATCGACGCAGACTGTGGATAACTTGCTGTTAGGATGTCTCCGTAACGAAAAGCTCCATTAAATGCTGCAGCATCCATTCCGCCGGCGCTAGCAAGTGAGGCGCGGGCACTGTCTTTCGAAAGGAAAGGGTAGATAATCGGATTTTTCCCCAGGCTGGCATGGGAATTGGGGTTTACCTGAACATATAGCTCAGGAGTCCTATCGATATTATATTCATATAAACTGATGCCAGATTGGATATCTAGAATATTGGAAGTAAAGGCGCCAGATTGCTGAGGGACATTATTATAAAAGGTGTTCCCATCATAAACAAAAAATTGCGCTTTGGGGTTTGCTCGAATGGTATTGTATATAATATCATTCTTGCCAAACTTTCTGACAGACATTTTAGTAGTCCAATCGCACGCGCACCGTTAGCTCGTTTTGAGGATCCTTTCTAAGAGGTTCTGACAACTTCGCAATAGCTAAAAGTTCATGGGCGCCATTATACAACCCTACTGTCGTAATGTAGGCTACGGGATCGTCACTTGCTACGTTTTTAACTCGGATTTTACTATTGCTCAAATATGTAGGATTAGAGCTATAGTTAAATTTATTGTGTGGAGCGCGGCAAAAATAAATAGTAGAATTAATTTCAGTTGTGTTGTTAAACTGAAGATTGAGAAGTCGATGTCGGAAGGCATCACAGTTGCCTGAAATCGATGAACTCATGAGAGACTGATCTAAGGTTTGTCCCGTGGGCTTTGAGCCCGATAGAATAGATCCGCTATTGAAATCAACCGCTTGTACAGCCAGTGGATTCCCTTTCCCGTCTAAATTTGTAAAAACAGATGCCGTCAAAACAATCAACCCAGATTGGTAGAACACGAGCCCAAGACCGGCGCCGGTGCCGGCGGAATTGCTAAACAGTACTCCGTAATCGCCACCTAATGTATTATTTGTGCCTTGTCCATCGACTTTCGCGTTAGCGTCGTAGAGGGTTTTAGTAGAAGCAAACGGGGCGGCCCAGGAGCCGGTACCAACTGTCAGCTGGACGGAACCCTTCTTGATTTGGTCTTTGGTCAAAAGGCGTGACAAACTCACAAAGAATACGCCGCCCGACATTGCGTTCTTATCATCAAGACGTAAATCACTTTCAAATTGACGAACATTGTTTGCGGATCCGGTGAACCCCAGCATCAGTTGTGAAAACTCATTATACATATTGATTTTTTTACTATTTTGAGTATGGGACGATGCAGATAGTGGGGAATTCTCATCATACCCCATTGTGATATCAAAGATATGATTAGCTGACGAACTCAGATAGGGGTAATCATAAACGGATTGAAACATTCCATGAGAAAAATTCTTGATATTTTCGTCGTTATATGTACCACTTGGGATGGCTCCTGTTATCGGCAAGACTTCGTGTAAAAACGTTCTAGTATTGGTGATGTCGGATTTAGGATTTAAAGGTTCAAAATTTCTTACTGGCATTGATTTACTCCGTTAGTTTATGCTTTTTTGATAATACGAATAGGCACCAGATCGGTCACTCCGGTAGACCCTCCAATAATTTCAATTTCCGTATCAATATAATTATAAGTATTCCCATCCGCAAATAAATTTGCGCCGGTGTACCCGTGTTTTGTAAAATCAGTAGTGGTGAGAACTCTCGTTGAGACACCGAAACCTGTCCAATTTGCTCGGGGACCCGAGATTGCCGTCAAGTTAGTGTCAACTTCTGTGTCTGAATCTCTGTAGACTATCTGATTGGGAAAAGATGGTATCGCAACTGAAGTGCGATTAGAAAGCGCGCTGGATGGATTTGATTTGCCTGCGCCGGCAGGTGTGGTGAACGACGCTGCGACGACGTTCGCCTGGAGTGCGCCGTTCGTTCCGCCGTTGTTGATAAAACTTGAAGCTTGACACTTGACAATATTATTAATAAATCGATTATCGAAACTAATAGTAAACCCGCTTTCCACTAGGTTCTGATTAGATAGATATGAAGAGCGATTTTGAGTAGTGGCGGCGATCTCTGTGGTGTTTAGACCAGTTTCCATAAGTATGATTCTGCCGTTTCGCTGACCCGAGAGAAGACACTTTGTTTGTCCCAGAGGTGGTGACGTTTTAGTTGCTAACGCTGTGAAAGTGGCGCCGTCATCGACTGCCACATATGTAATCTCACCATCAGGGAGCACTGAAACGCCGGCGTCCGCAAGGGCTGTTTTGGAATTACGCTTGATCACTGGCAAATAGAGCAATCTTTGGTTGTTGAAGGTAACTAAACCGTAATTGATATTCGCGCTTTTACTTGTGAACGCTTCCATAATTGGAGTTTGCAAAATTTCTAAATCGTAGTATGCAGAACCAGAAGTGTGGTTAATGTCATACAAACCATAATTAATTTCATCGTCTCCGAAAGAAAACCAGCCAATCGAGAAATCACCACCGGCCATTCTTTTTCTTCCAACATCTGTCAATACGGCGTCTAAAATAATGTCGCCGGAGTTATCTAATATACCCATTTATTTTCCTCACTTCATAATAATTAGTGGTTTTTTTAGTAAATCGATTATAACATATCAATAAACTTTTTAAATCATTTTCCTGCATATCGTACAATCCTAATCGGAACTTGGATCCGAGCCATGGTTGCGTATCCTACTACTTCCAAAGTTGTGTCTATGTAGTCAAACTTGTGAGTATCGTCGAAAACCATTTTATCTATCTCTCCGTAATTAGTATATTTATAGTTTCTTGTGCCGCCGGAATTAATTTTTAGATCATTATCAATATCTAAATTAAAAGCAGTTATTGTCCCTTTGGGTCCGTGAAGAGAAGAAAATTTTCTCGATGATCCGTGTCCGTCGGGGAGGTGCGTAAAATCAACCATCTCGTTACGCACGCCCTCTATCACAAACGCTTTATGAGAGTCAAACGAGCTGGCTATCGTCGTGGGCGATGAGTCATATGAAGATACAAAATTTATCTCTACTGCACTATTCTTGTGATTTTTAAACTTTGCATCACAGCCGCGGATACCAACAACTTTTCTAACAAATCGCGTATCTGCATATACTGTGTAGTTATAATCTATTAATCCATATCTAGCTAGAAAATACTCGCTAGCGGCGGTGGTGACGCCAAAATACTCATCCTTAAGTTCGTCTGGTTCCATTTTTTCTTGTACTGCTTCGCTAGGGTACTCGGGAAGACCATCGAGACCACTTTCGATAATTATTCTGGACAGATCTAAAGAATTAGCTTGAAGAAAAGACAGTGTTCCGGATAATATTGAATTGACTTTGTTGGTTGTCTCGTCATTAACTGTCAAATATATTATAGAACCAGTCGGTGTTCCTGCTGCAAAGCCGCCGGCGGCTTTCACCCCATCGGATACCAGCTCTTTGGTATTAAGTTTTAACACTGGGAGGTATAAAATGTTTTGATTGGGGTACGAGATCAAGCCATAATGAATATTAGATGTCTTGCCGGCGAAAGCCTCGTACATGGCAGAGGCGGTCAAGGATATTTGCGGCATTGTCAATTCTGTGACTGGTGTGTGTAGCTCGTCGATAAGTGATCCGCTTTCCTGCAGGGCATAATCTATTTCGTCATCGCCAAATGCAAATTTTGTAACTTCAAAAGTGCCTTTAGCCATTTTTTCTCGGCCCTTGTCGGTCAACACGGCATCAATGATTATAGAGTAACTAGTGTCTTGAAAAGCCATAATTTATAAATCTCCGGGGTTGCGGTCTGTGCCATAATCATAAGTAATATTAAGATCAATTTTTTTGCCAGTCTTCCGCGATACTAATCGTATTTTGAAAGTATTTCCCCACACGCTTTCTGAATCGTCCATAGCGGTATCTTGTGGTCCTACTCGGATCAAGTCTAAGTTGTCATTTGCGGGAAGTAGGTAATCTGCCTCAGTGTCATCCAATTGAAGCTGAGACGTAACCGGTACAAAGTGTAGTAATCTTTTTACTGTTTTTTCTAACATACTGTCTGCGTTCACGTCCATCTCTTCTTCGGTAATGGTATCAAATTTAGCATATGTATAACCCCCATCGTTGATTAGTTCCACTTCTAAAACGCGAGAAGGATAGCCGGGGACACCATTTTCATTTATAAAACGAAATGTGAAATAATACTTTTTATTCAACTCTAAGCGACTCATCACTGTGGTCTTTATTTGATTATAGTGGGAATTGGGAATTTTTAAATCCACAGTTGCAACCAGATGATCAGCGAAATCAGTATACTCAGAAGGTCGAGAATCCATCCTATAGACCTCTAAAGTTCTTTGGGGGGATTCAGACTTCAGAGAAGCGGCGATATCATAATCTTTAGCAAACATATAAGCATTTTTCATATCAACATCAGCGGGCGTTATTGGATCAGGAAATCGCTGGGTGCCGTGCGGTTTATATCCATCGTAACCTAATTCGAAGCCCACTTTTTGAGAGCTGTCTATATTTTGAAACGGTATTGATGTTACTGCATTCGGTGGATTATCATAGACCCTTAAGCTTTTCGAAAGCATCGGAATTTCAATTAATTTTACGCAAGGTTCGATGAACAAGTTACAGTCTGCTATATATGGGAAAGTCGAGATATCCTGGGAATTTGTTGCTGCAGGATTAACTATAGCCAATGGAGAGGCATTGATTGAAGCGGCTTCTGCTGTGGATAACATTTTAGCTTCATATTTTGCCATTCCATTCACGAATGGATTGCCGCCGGACCAATATGAGGTATATTCAATTTCGCGACCGGGGTTTGCGAGATTGAGGATGAAGGAGGCTACACTTGGATCGCCGCCGGCGTCGCCCAAGCCGCGACTGACTCCCTGTTTCAAAAAATTCAGGTACCTGTTTCTAAACCCATTGGCGCCGCCCCATTGCGTTGGTAGACTGTCCGTGAGCGGGTTGGTATATATAGTAGGAGTAGCAGTCGTATTTATCGTCCCATCGTCATTGAACAGATCGCCAACGTTAAACAGATCTTCAATCGTTCCCATTCCGGTGCCAATGGCCATGGCATCCATATACACCTTCAGATCTTCCAAAAAATTAAAAAAGAGCGCTTGTCCGGCAACAGGATCATCAAAAGCGGTCGGAACTGTCCCGATAAGTTCGTGAGTTAAAATCGTCTGACTTAGTCCGCGTCCGTCATAAAATGTCTGGGGAGATCTGCGACCAGTGATCGGATCATAGAAAGTTAAACAGTGGCGATCGGGTGCGTCTTCGGGGATAGGACCATATACATCTGCCGCTGTAATAGATTGATCTTTTTTAGAAATTACAAAATTTCCATATTTATAGCGATGAGATACTGCTAATGCATATGCGTATACTTTGTATGTGTATTCTTCTCCATACTTTACTTGACTGTCATAAAAATTTAAAGATGCCGGGGCATGATTGGAGTTATAAATCCAATAATTTTGTATGACGTTCTCGTTAGTTTGGTCTTGCGTCGTTGATCCTCCGATTTTTTCTATTCTATATGCCACAACCTCATAATACTTATCTCTTACATTAAAGAAAGCTTCATACAGGCTATTTTGAAAATGAAGATGACTATTATAGTCTCCGGGCGCATGGTTATATGCAGATTGGGCGGCCTCAAATGGTGTTAAGAAAAATCGCGAAAGCTGCGGGATTATACTTTGGGGTATGAAAGTTGCCATTTTGCCGGCGCCCAAAAGCCGATCAGAAGACGAGTCTGTTTTTGTGTTTCGATTAGCGGACACGAAGTTTGCAGTCGCTGGAGTCGGAGAAGCACCCTGGCTTGTGACATCTTTGCTGATCGCTTCCGCGGAGTTCAAGGAGGCATAATTAATAAATTCTACAAAATCAACAGTCTTCATGGTGTGTTCGTCTACGCTCCCTTCTACAACAATAGAGTAGCTTTCAGCGGAGGAGCCAGTAGCAGTCATGCGGTCTTGGCTGATCATATAAGATTCTTCTTTCATTTTTAATTGAGAATATTCTCCCAATACTAAATTCTTTAAGCTTTCTAAAAACTGATTGCTTATGCCCGCGGCACTTATCGCATCTAAGAACAAGGATCCTTGCACATCATACGTACCCATATTTATTCGCGCCGTATTATTGATCGAACTTTCTAGGGTGGCAGCCGTCTCTGCCTCAGAGACCCCGAGATCAAGGTAGAAATGGTACAGATCAGTCACTACGGATTGGGCGTCTTGGCTCCGATGTTCACCCATCGCCTGACTATTGATCGTCGGGGCATGTCTCGTAAAGCTGATCCTGTTGTAGTAAGGAAACTGTTTAGCTATATTGTGTGTTTTTTGAATTTCGTTGCCGCCTACCCTATAATAGAAATCATCAAACAAGATATTTTTATTTCGGTCGATAATATCTTGCTTGTTGGATGCAGTATATGGGCGTTCAATGGTCTGCAAGAGACGGCGCTGCAGCGTTTGCACTCCGGAGCCAGTTATTATATTTGCCTGCAAGTTCCGCAGCTGCGTTCGTTGCTGCATCAAGGTGGGGTTCAGATGAGCGAGATCTGTCACTCTATCGATCGATGCTGAACCGAACTGTTCTTGGAGACGGACTATGTTAGCTGTACCTTCGGGAGTTTCCAGGATCAGTGGCGTTTCATAAATTGTCTTGTAAGTATATATATTGGGCATCAAAAGCTCGCTTGGCAAGTTTTTCGAGAGATCTTGGTATTCTCGCACGACTTGATTATAGTGACAATATTGGTTGGTAATTTGAATATCTGGAATTGACCAGTGCACTACGGCGCCTATTGAGTTTATCTCCAATTTATT
>Ga0098052_1002782_pt1 | contig 10521 bp, 10 predicted proteins | sample 15_taG_FD_81591 | JGI IMG/M metagenome (GOLD analysis project Ga0098052, IMG submission 81591) | Marine viral communities from the Subarctic Pacific Ocean - 15_ETSP_OMZ_AT15312 metaG | ecosystem: Environmental > Aquatic > Marine > Oceanic | place: Pacific Ocean | collected 2015-01-18 | reverse complement strand
ATGTTAATTTTTCAAAACAATCATTAAGTAGTGGTAATTTTCCTTGCATAGATTTTGATAGTACAATATCATCTTCTATAAGAGTAGGCCATAAAGGTGATTTTAATTTTAATCCAGGAGATGATTTTACAATTTCTTTTTGGGCAAATATAAATCATGGTGCATCAGGTAAATCTTATCTAATTTCTAAAAACACAACTAAAGAAGCCAACCCAGGTAATTTCCCTAAATTACACAATTCATCTTCTAACCCATATTCTATACCTTATGAAGTAAAAGCAGAACCACAATTTCCTTTTGAAATTTATGCTGAGGGTAGTAATATATATTTTAGTAGGTCAGACAGTAAAATTACTACAACTATAAATGGTGCTTTTACTTTAAACACAATGACTCACTTTACTTGTAGAGTTAAAGACGGTACAATGGCTATTTTTAAAAATGCAGTATCATTAGTAACAGGTACAGATAATACTGTAAAACAAACCCAAAATACAGCTAATGTTTATATAGGTAGTAAAGGGGGTAAAGAAAAACATTTAAATGGTTCTATAAGTCAAATCCAAATATATAATAAAGCTTTAACAAATACACAAATAACTAGCCATTATAATCACAGTAATAGTTCTCCATATATAGGAAATGTATTTTATAAAAATGGTTTTGTAACAATAACACACCCTGAATTTTTAACTATGTTAGATACCACAGGTAATGGTATTATACAAAGTTTACAATTTCAAGGTTCACATCAAATTTATGAACATGAATATCAATGTACAATTGAAGAACATGAATATAATAACACAACAAACATATCATCTAGAAAAATAGGATCAATAAACGAAGAAGAAATAGCTGGATTTCAAACAAGCTCGGCTTTTAAACCTTATGTTACAACAGTTGGTTTATATAATGAAGACAACGAATTATTAGTAGTTGGTAAATTAGCTTCTCCTATAAGAATGTCAAATGAAACTGACACAACTATCGTACTTCGCTGGGATACCTAAAATATTTTTCGTACATTGTTTAAATGCAATGGAACTATCAAAATAAACACATACAAGAAATCAGCGATCTCCCAGAGAACGCATTTGGTTTCATTTATCAAACAACCCACATTCCAACAGGAAAAAGATACATTGGTAAAAAATCTTTAATTTACAATTTAAAGAAAAAATTAGGCAAAAAAGAAAAAGCTCTATATGAAGGTAAAGGCCGCCCACCAACATTTAAAAGAGTATTAAAAGAAAGCGATTGGAAAACTTACTATGGATCACATGCGTTTATTAAAGATGCAAATAATGAGGATTTAGAAAGAACAATATTACAAATTGCTTACAATAAAAAAGAACTTACATATTTAGAATGCAAATATCAATTTGTATTAGAGGTATTAGAAGACAAACAATATCTTAACGATAACATATTAGGTAAGTTTTACGACAGAGATTTTAAATGAAAGAAGATTTATTAAAACAGTTATTAGAATCAGTTTTAGGTAGAAGTAAATCAGCTCGTGGAGGAGATGAAGCTGTGTTTAGTTGTCCTTCTTGCAACCACCATAAGAAAAAATTAACCTTAAACTTATCAACACAAAAATTTCAATGTTGGGTTTGTGGTTATAAAGGACACAGAGCATTTAAATTACTTAAAGCAGTAAGTGCATCTCCAAAAGCCTATGAATTATTAAAAGACATCGATTCTCAATACAGCTTTAGAAAACAAACAATAACCAAAGCACCATCGGGTTCCTTGCAATTACCACGTGAAGTAACGCCTATAATGTCATCTTCAGCTATATTGTCGAAACACGCGCTACATTATTTAAATCAAAGAGGAATCACACCTCAAGATGTAGTTAAATATGATTTACATTATTGTGAGCAAGGCGATTTAAGAAATATGGTTGTAATACCTTCATACGATAAAGATGGTTTTTTAAATTATTATGTTGGTAGATCATTTGATAAAAACGCATATATCAAACATAAACTCGCTTCCAGCACTAAGGACATAATTGGGTTCGAAATGTATATAAACTGGGATTTACCCATTATTTTATGTGAAGGTGCGTTTGATGCTATGGCTATAAAACGTAACGCGATTCCTTTATTTGGTAAACGAATTTCTGATTCTTTAATGAAACAAATAATTGAATCAAACGTTAAAAAAATATATCTTGCTTTAGATGAAGACGCTCTTAAGGATGCTTTTAAACACGCTGAAACACTTATGGGATATGGAAAAAAAGTTTATCTTATAGAAATGGGCGATAAAGATCCATCTGAATTAGGTTTTGAAGCATTTACAAAATTATTACACAATGCAACAAAATTAACATCTTCCATATTAATGAAAAAGAAATTAGCCTTGTTGTAAAGGTTTATATTTATAACAAACTGTAGTAATTAATGGAAAAAATCGCACTTTTACCCGGGGGGTTTAAACCACCTCATGCTGGTCATTATAATATGGCTATATGGTTGGCTGAAAACACTGACGCTGAAACTATACTAGTAAAGGTTGGATCTAAAGAGAGAGATGGAATTACAAGAGAAATTTCCTTACAATTATGGGATTTATTTTTAAAAAATGACCCTAATTCAAATTCACAAAAAATAACAATAGTAGCTTCTAATTCAAATTCACCAGTACAAGACGTGTATGATTTTGTAGAAAATGAAGCACCTGGGGAATCTACAATTTATTTAGGAATGGGCGAAAAAGACATAAATGATGCTCGTTTTAAAAACATCCATAAATTCGCAGAACCGAAAGGAATTAAATTTGAAACAGTTTTAGTTCCACCTCAAGCAGGAGGTGTGTCAGGTACTAAAATGAGAGAATTTATCAAAAATAATGATAAAAAATCATTTCAACAATATATTCCTGAATTTCTAACAGATGAACAAAAAGATAGAGCTTGGGAATTAGTAACAAGTTTAAATGAAGATTTATATGACCCAAACGATCCTGACTTAGATTTTATGAGAAGTAATGAATTCAAAGCAGGATATAGAGGAAAAAAAGATATTCCTAGACACGGAGACAGAATACATAATAGACAAAAAAATCCTCACGCTCACATGAGTGAAGGTTCACAAGGTAAAACTTTACATGTTTACGATTTTGATGACACAGTAGCTAGAGTAAAAGCTAACATTAAAACTACTATAACTAGTCCAAAAGGAGATTATAATAGAGAAATATTAATCCCAGCTGCTAATTTTCCAGAAGAAAGTAAAGAATTAGAAGCAAGATTAGGCAGCTTAGAAATAAAATACGATTTTTCCGAATTTGAAAAACAAATAGGAGACGCTATTGTAAATAGTAAAGTTGTAAATAAATTAAAAGACTCATTAAGTAGACCAAACGTAAAAACTACTATATTAACAGCTCGTTCTATAGGACACCCTGTAACAAAATATTTAAAAAGTATAGGGTTATCTGCTTATGTTGTACCTTTAGGATTACAAGTAGACGGTAAGGTAACAGGTCAAGACAAAGCAAATTGGATTGAAAACCACATAAATAAAGGATACAATACAGTTTATTTTATTGATGATTCAGAAGAAAACAGAACAGCAGTAGCTGCATTAAAAGACAAACACCCAGACATAAATTTAACAGTAGAAGACCCAACAGCAGTTAATGAAATGATGGGCACAATGAATAAACAGGAAAAAGCTAAACACGCTAAAAATCTTAAACGTTTAAAAAAAGACACAGCTAAACAAGGAGACCAATATATGGAAGTGCCTAAATATATAAAAGGCACACTTACAAGAAAGTTATACGAATTTGAGGACCATGAATTAAAATATTGGGCTTTATATGCAGACTTAGTTAAAAAATTAGACGCCCCAGACGCAGAAGAAACATATGCAAGATTAAGACCTGAACTAACGGGTGAAAAACGAGATGCTTTAGATTATTTTTACCACACATATTTTAAAGAAGACTCACCAGAAAATTTAAAAATGGAAGAAACAAGATTATTTTCACAAAATTGGTGGAAAGAACAAATAGCAGAAGTTTTAACAGAAACAAAGGCAAACACACACTTAACACATCTTGAGGAATTAGTATTAACTCAAGGACAAGATGGTTTTAATCAAGCTAAAAATTTCTTATATGAGTTAATTAAGAATTTAAAAGGGGAAGACAATACAATTAAAAACGTTTCTGTAAAATGGGATGGTGCACCTGCTGTTTTTACTGGTATTAATCCTGACAATGGAAAGTTTTTTGTAGGTACTAAATCTATATTTAATAAAGAACCAAAAATCAACTACACTTCTCAAGACATAGATAGAAATCACGGACACGCAGCTGGTTTAGCTAAAAAATTAAAATTAGCATTACAATATTTACCTGCTGTAGGAATAAAAGGCATTTTACAAGGTGATTTTATGTTTGACAGTGATGATGTTGAAACAGAAGACATAGATGGAATTACACATTACACTTTTAAACCAAACACAATTAGATATGCTGTTGAAGCAAATTCTGAATTAGGCAAACAAGTAATAGCAGCTAACATTGGAATTATATTTCACACAACTTACAATGATTTAAGTGGGGGTGGTGCTTCATTTGGAGCAGACATAAGTGGATTAAATAAAACACCAAGCGTATGGTTTGACGATGCTTACTTTAAAGACACCACAGGCATTTTATTAAGTGATGAAGAAGAAAAATTTATATTAGACAAAATTAACGAATCAGATTCTATAAATGTAGATTATACTAATTTACCTCTAAAAAATCTAAATACTTACCTTAATAGTGAAATAAGACAAGGTGAATTTATATTAGATCCTTTAAAGTCTTTTGAAAGATTTAAAAATTGGTACCAACAAGCAGTAGATAAAAGTATAGAAAAAGTTAAACGACCAGAATCAAAAGAAAGAAAAAAACAAGCAGGTGAAGAAAAACTTAGAGAATTTGAATCCCAAAAACAAGATATAATAAATATATTTAAAGTAAGTAAATTACTCTCTGAAGCAAAGTCTATATTTATAACCAAATACGATAAGGCAGTAGCAACTAAACACTTTATCGACAACGGAGATGGTACTTTAAGTGTAACTAAAGCGGAAGGATTCGTAGCAGTTGATCACACTGAAAGTGGCATTAAATTAGTTGACAGATTAGAATTTAGTAAAAACAATTTCAATGCAGGGAAACCTGGCGCAAAAAAATAAAAAATGGACATTAAAAAAAGAATACAAGAATTATCATTAGACCAAAAAGCTAAATTATATTATATGATGTTGCTTAAAAAAGGTGTAATAGACACATTACCAGAAAACCCAAAAGCAGCTTACGTTCAAAGTATGATGGATGAACCAGCAAGTTCAAAATTCTCAGAACCAATAGGACAAGATGTAGATTGGGACACTTTAGAAATAGCTGTTGATGATAGCAAAGTTAAAGAAAATTTAGATGATTACAGACTTGAACCTGAAGATATGGACAATCCAGATGAAGACTTAGTTATAATTGGTTCAGGATATTTAGACATTAAAAGTAATTTTGGAGAACGTCCTCCACAAACTAATGGTGAATATGCAGAGATAGGCCAAAAAGTTGTTGATCAATTACACAATGGCGATAAAGAGGCAGCTTTAGACTTTATTTACAGTAAAATTAATGAAAATAGAGACGAAGAAGATGAAGAAAATGACAGAAATTTAGCTGTAGATGATATTCCAAATAGTTTAAGAGAATTATCTACTGAATTAGGGTATTTAAGTGAAGCTGAATATGGTAAATACTTTGGAGGTAGAACCAGAGGAGTTGATGGTATGGAAGGAGGAACAGATCTTAATGCAGTGTCATATGAAAAAGTAACTTTTGTATACACTGAACAAGGTGGTCGTTTTTATGGGTTGGATGTTTATGAAAGTAAAGACCAAGATCAACGTTCAGACAAATTAAAATATGATGAAGCTAATGAATGGTTAAAAGACACATTAGCATACATTCATGAAGGAGATTTAATACCAAGAAGATACAATTCAGGTTTAGAAGATTTAGATTTAATAGTAGCAAGATTAGAAGAATTAGGAATAGAAGCAAGCCATGGAGATTACATGGATATAAGCTAAAATAAAAGTTATGCAACAAAAAGTACAAGGGTTAAATAAAGAATTTAAAAGAAAAGACGTAAGTAGATTACGTAACCTTATTAAAGGTAAAACGGGCGCATCTACAAGCACCCAAATTGGTTATAATACTAAAGAAGAAGACCATAAAGAAGGTGATGTTTGGAAAGAAGGAAGAAAAACATGGACAATAAAAAATGGTATTAAACAAACAGTATCTAAATTAGATGTAATTAAAAAAGAGGTATTTATGCCCTTAAGTTGCCCTTGTTGTAATAAAATAATGAAAAAAAGATTAGACAAACCTAATTATAAAATACATAAAAAGTGTTTTGATTGTGTTATTGATTTTGAAGCAAAATTAAAACATATTCCTGGACAATATGAAAAATATATTAATGAATTAAAATCTAAAAATTCACTTGACATAGTAAATGAAATGGAGTCATATTTATTAGACGCAATAAACACATCAAATTCAAGTTTTGTGTCAGAAGATGGTGTTGTTGAAAGATGGGTAGGAGGTGTTGACAAGAAAAAAATGACAAAAGACGTAAAAGAAGGTGCTTCTAAATTTAGAGAAAAAATACAAAAAGAATTAAATGACGAAGAAGGAACTAAGAGAACTAATTAAATCAGTAATCAAAGAATACACTGGTATTGGTAGTAGTGGGGGAAACTCTACTGATGGTAATAGTATTACATCTCCTAGACCCTTTGCAGACGATCAAGATGAAATGGAAAATTACGCAAATAAAAATGTAGGATATGGTGCTATGGGAAACCATACGAGCGGAATGGAAAAAACACAATCAATAGGTAATCCAAATAGAACACGTTTTACAAAATATTAAAATGAAAAAAAAAGACATTATACAATTAATTAAAGAAACAGTAAAAGAAGATGCTTATGGTAGTGCTACTTTAACTACTCAGGGCTCTCCTAGAACAGGAGCTATAGCATCTGCGGGTAAAGACCCTTACACAGGAAAAAATGAATATCCCTTCTCTAAAAGACCTAAAAGAACAGCAACTGGTATGATGGAAGTAGGACCACCAAATAACCCATACTTTAATGCTTTAGTTAAAAAAGCAAAAGAAATGGGAATCCATGTAAATGATCTTATGAAAAGTCTTTTAAAAGACAAATCCGAAGAAGAAATAATGCAAATGGGTTACCAAGACCTAGCAGCTTTAGCAGGTGTAGAAGATTTAAGTGAATTTGACCAACCAAAAACATTTGATCCAGACACTATTAATTTAGTTAGAGATATGTTATCTATGGCAGATGTACATCACAATGAACTTGTTGGGGGATACGATGAAGTTTCTTCATATTTAGACAAAAGATCAGGTGGAACATTTATTAAATTCCCACACTTTAATGGTCCTCAAGGTAGGGGAGCAATGTTTGGTAAGGAAACAACAGATAAAATTGATGCTTCAAAAGCAAAAGCAAAAGCAGCAGCACTTAAAACATACACTCAATTTAAAACATACATAGAAGATTACGAAATATCAGATGTATCTCCAGGAGGAGTTTACGGTAATGTTTATTTATTTCTAATGTTTAATGATTTAGCAAAAGATTATTCTGCACCAAAAGGGGGGACTCAATCATCTCAATTTGAAGAAATAGAAGAATCACCTATGTTTAAAACAGATGTTAAACAAGATATGGCTCCAAAAGAAATGGCAGGAAGAATTAAAGATGTATTTGATAAAGTAAATGGAGCTAAAGACCCAGTTAAAACACCAGAATGGCATAAAAATAGATTTAAAAATAAATATGGAATTTCATTTCCAGAAAGTTTAAAGGGTATAAATAAAGACCAAGCAATAGCAATGAATAAATACGCAAACGACATGAAAATAACAGAAGCAACTTATGCAGGTAAAACAGCCATAGATGATATGACAAAGGACCCAGCATACAACGCATTAGACGGAGATGCTAAAATGCAATTAAAAAAAGACCTTTCACAAGGAGGCACAGCAACATTAGAAGAAAACATAAGCACAGATGATATACAGTTATTAATTGCTTTTAGAGATAATCTAGATGATATGATGGAAGGTTCAGGGTATTCACAAGATTATATTATAAGAATTAAAACAATACTTAAAAATGTAATAGATGATAATGGTGGTGAAGAGTCACATTTTGGGTTATCACCTGACGAAATGATGGAAGGTTACATGAAAGAAAGAGGAGACTCTAATTTAAAGGAACATATGGATAAACATAGAAATAAAGCTATCCTTATGGAAAGTGCTATGAAAAAATTCTTTGAAGATTTTGATAAAGGAATGACAAATGAAGAAATCATTCAAGCTTATGCTACTAAAGGTATACAAGTACCAGAACAATTTTGCTCTACAGCCAGAAAACAGTATGAGGGATACAAAAAACTAAAATTAGAATTAGAAATGAGTGAAAAAGAATTTAAAAACTCAGCTACTAAAATAGTTAATAATCCTTCGGAAGCAACAACAGGAATGGAAATGGATGAAAAAGCTTTAGCATCTGGATTAACTCAAGAAAAATTAGATCCAGTAGGAAAAGAAGACGACGACATCAACAATGATGGTAAAGTAGACAAAACAGACAAATACTTAGCTAATAAAAGAAAAGCAGTAGCTAAAGCAATAAAAAAATAATGAAACAACTTAGAGAACATATTAAAAAAACAATTTCTACACTAATGGAGGAAAAATACCCTGCACCACCAGAAATTGTAAGTGCATTAAAGGGAGATTTAAGATTAAATCCACTTATTAGATATGTAAAAGGCTTAAAAGCAGCTAATACTGTTCCACCTTCATACGAAGTTCGTTTAGTAAATGGTACTTCATTTATGATTTATTTAGAACAATTTTCCTTAATGGTAAAAATAGGGGGTAAAAAATATTTTTTAGGTGATATAGAAGAAAAAACACTAGCAATAAATCATATAAATAAATTACTAACAGACCCACAAATGGGGGGAGAAGAAGAAACAGAAGAAACAGGTGAAACTGGAGACACAGAACCAACAGACACACCTGTAGACGAACCAGCTGAAGAACCAGAAGAAGAACCAGAAGCATAATGGAATTAAAAGAAGCCTTAGGGAAAATATATAAAACAGCAAGGGAACAATTTGACATTCAAAATACTCCCAAACTTCATTTAAAACAAGATGAAGAAAACGCTGAAGGTATCTTTGGTAAAACAGCATATTATAACCCAGCAGACATGTCTGTTGTTTTATACATTACAAACAGACACGATAAAGACATTTGTAGATCATTTGCACATGAATTAATTCACCACGTTCAAAATGAAAGAGGTGATTTAGATTTAGGTGATGCTTCTTCACCAACATACGCTCAAGATGATAAACATATGAGAAAAATGGAAATGGAAGCATATTTAAAAGGCAATCTCCTTTTTAGAGATTGGGAAGATAAAATAAAAAACCAATAACGTTATGAGTATATTAACAAAAATATTTTCAGGTGGCGCAGCCGACCTAGTAAAAGGTGTAGGTGGAGTTATAGATAACTTACACACATCTAAAGAAGAAAAATTAGAAGCATCAAGAAAAATCCAAGAGCTTATATCTAACCATGAAGCCAAAATGGAACAAAACATAACTGATCGTTGGTCAGCAGACATGAACAGCGACAGTTGGTTAAGTAAAAATGTAAGACCATTAGTGTTGGTCTTTTTAGTTGTATCAACAGTATTAATGATATTTATTGATGCTGGAACTATTAATTTCAATGTTGAAGCAAAATGGACAGACTTACTTCAATTAGTATTGATTACAGTGATTGGTGCTTATTTTGGTGGTAGATCATTAGAAAAAACAAAGAAGAAGTAAAAACATACAGTCCGATTCATAGCCGGACGATTTAAAATTTAAAAAAGGAGCTGTGGCCCAATCATTTGGTTGGGTCACTTTTTTTTCGTATATTAACTAATAAATAAAGATATAATATGACTAAAGTAGTAATTGTAGGAGCAGGTGTTGCAGGTGTAAATGCCGCTACAAAATTAGTAGACAACGGGTTTGATGGAAAAATTACCATTATTGATATGGGATTAGATCCATATCGCAGACCTGCCTCCGATGTAATGAGAGGTTTTTTAGGTGCTGGTGGTTGGAGTGATGGTAAATTAACTTACCACACATCTATTGGAGGTCATCTATCAAAATACACAGGCGAAGAAAAAGCTATGGAATTAATGGATCAAGTAATTGATAATTTTAAACGTTTTCACCCAAACCCAGACGAAGTACAATGTTCAAATCCCGTAGCAGAACCTGATTTTATTAAACCACATTTTGGTTTAAGATTATTCCCTGTATGGCATGTTGGAACTGATTATTTACATGAAATAGGTAAAAATTGGTAT
>Ga0098052_1002776_pt1 | contig 10539 bp, 8 predicted proteins | sample 15_taG_FD_81591 | JGI IMG/M metagenome (GOLD analysis project Ga0098052, IMG submission 81591) | Marine viral communities from the Subarctic Pacific Ocean - 15_ETSP_OMZ_AT15312 metaG | ecosystem: Environmental > Aquatic > Marine > Oceanic | place: Pacific Ocean | collected 2015-01-18 | reverse complement strand
AACAGGTTAAAGCTGATAAACGTAAAACTAAAACTAAATATATAGTACCTGAAAAAGTAAAAACTAAACGTAAAGAACTTAAAGCTGCTATTAAAGAAGCAGAAAAAGCTTTTGAATCAGCAATGGAAGCTGAAGGATTAACTGCAGCTCAATGGAAACAAGTAGTTCAAAAACTTGATGAGAATCTTCTCTTTGATTTATCAAAGATAGATTCCTTAAACGAACAAAAAGAAGAAAACTTAAATCCTAAACCTAAAACAGAACCAGAGTCTGAAGCTATTAAAGAAGCTGAAGAAAAAGCAAGGGCTGAAGCAGAAGCAGAGGAAGTAAAAAAAGCTGATGAAGCTGCTGCACAAGAACCTATTGATTATAATGAAGGACTTGATGATTTAGATTTTGCTAATATGACTGATGAGGAAATTGAAGCTGCTCTTGGCCAAGCTCCTCAAGAAGATCCATATAGAATTGGTAATCCAGAAGACGCTCTTAAACCAAACGCTCCTTATTCTAAAGTTGAAGTAGCACTGGAGAAGCTCAATCAGATTCTAGCAGACATGGGAATGGATTGGGTAAAGCTTGAAATGCCCGAGCATCTTATTCATATGCCCAGTGGCAATCCTCTTCGTGGTAGATATTCTCGTGGTCTAATTGAAATCGCACTTAATAATCCTGATCAACTTGGCACCTTACGTCATGAAGCTGTTCACGCCCTTAGAGATATGGGATTATTTACAAATAGAGAATGGGCAGTTCTTCGTAAAGCGGCAAAGAGATGGCGGCGGTTACATAATATTGATCCGGTATATAAGAAATTTAATTATACCGAAGAGATGTTAGATGAAGAGGCTATTGCTCACGCTTATGAAGCATGGGCGTTGGCGGGGGTTGGAGTGCCCCCCACCCGCACCCTCATTAGAAAAGTCTTTGATAAAATCAAAAACTTTTTAAATACTATTGCGGAGACTTTTGGTATTGAAGGAATGCATAATGTTAATGATGTATTCGGTCGAATCCATAATGGGCAGATTGGAGTAAGGGCACGTACTCAACCGCGACATACAAAATTACCTGCAATGCTTTCAGCAGGATTCCCAGGAACTAGGGAACGAATTAAAAATATTCGTAAGTTTTTTGGTCGGAGTATTGTAACTAATCCTGATGGAAGTCCTCGTGTTGTTTATCATGGAACAGTAGATCCAGAAGGTTGGGAAAGGAATGGCTTAAGTTTTAGATGGACTAAAGATTTTGGATTCCATTTTGGTTCTCATGAAAATGCTAATTTTGCTGCTGCAAATAAAGCTCTTCAAGATTATGCTGAAATTACTGCTTATGAACGTGTTGCAGAAATGACAGGTAGAAGTGTCGAAGAAGTAAAAAGAATGGTAGATAGTCAGCAAACTTTAATTGAAAGGAATGTTAGTGCTGCTTATCTTACAGAATATACTAGAATAATTGAGAGTATGGGGGGTGCCCATGTTATGCCTATGTATATTCGTTTGGAAAATCCTATTATTCTTCCTGATCTTGAGACTTGGGATCCTGTTGAAATTATTGATGCTTTAACTATAGGAAATACTTCTGTTTATAATAAGATTTGGAATCATATTTTTGGTAATATGTCACAAGGAGATGCTACTCATCTTTATGTTAATATGGCAATGGAGGGTGTAAAACAAATTTGGACTCCTCAAGAAGCTGCAAATTATAAAGCTATACTTAATCAATATGAAACTCAAGAAGAACGCCAATCTGTTCTAAGAAATATATTTAAAAGGATGGGGCATGATGGAGTACTTTATAAAAATTTATATGAGTATTCTGATCCTACTTCAGCTCCATTAGAGTTATCAGATTCTTATATTGTTTTCGATGATAATCAAGTTAAATCAGTTCATAATTGGGGAACATTTAATAGTAATTCAAATTATATGTATTCGGTTCAAGCTCCCTCAAGAGATCCTAGAGAGCATCCTTCAGATCCATCTAAACAAGGTATAAAGAATTTATTATCAAGAGCTTTAAAAGAAGGTAAAAGATTATTTGAAAGTCGTTCTATAAAATCTGCAGATACTATGAGATGGTATACTAAATTTTTTGCATCTAATAGAATGATAGGAGCTCATTATCCTAAGTTTGCAGAAATGAATTCTTGGTTAGCAAAATTAAAAGAACATAAGAATATGCTTATCACAGATGTTAGTGTGCTTCTTAGACCTTTTGCTGATGCTTATAATGATCCTAAAAAAGCGGCTAGATTAACATTAGCTAATGAAATTATGATGATGAATCCTGGGCTTTATCGTCCTGAAGGTTATGTAAAAGAAGAATACGATAAGCTTAGTAATGATGAAAAAAATGCTTATTGGGAAACTACTACCCTTGTATTTAATAATGCTCATAAAGATGCTATTGATGGTTTAGGATATAATTCACAATTAAAAGCAGGAGATATTATTACTCTTCAAGGGGATGAAGTTAGAGCATATGTACAAACTCAAGAAGCTTTTAGTCATGTTCTTAATGATCTCAAAAAATCTTTAGTATCTATTTCTGGAGAAAAAATTAATAGTGCAGCGAGAAAAGTTAATGTACCTATTAATGATATACATCTTGGTAATCTAGAGATTTCTGATGGAGTCTTAGATGAAATAATGAAAAGACTTGATGATCAATTTAATGTATTAGCTCCACAATTTGCTAAGTCTGTTAAAGAACTTGCTATTCTTCAATTACTTATTGATATTGGATCTAATCCAGGAGAAGGGGGAAGTAATGTTTCTCCATTTGAAGATCTTCAAGGACTTTATACTACAGAAGTATTAGCGCCCGATAAGGAAGAAGCTAAAAATCGATATGTTAGAATAGATCCTAAAACTAAAAAACCTGTTCTTTCTGAATTAGCAAAATTACTAATAAAACAAGTAGATGAAATTTTAGAAACTACAACAGATCCTAGAGAAATAAATTTAATATTATCTAATCCTAATAGTAAATATGGTGGTCCTCATGAAATAAGATTTAAACAAGCCTATTATGAAAGTCTTATTCAATCTGAAAATGTATTTGAAGCTTTTGAAAATGTTAGATTAGCATTAACTAAAGAAGAAGTAGCGCAAAAGAAAGCTGATTTTGAAGTACTAGAAACTACTATTCGTGAATTTAAAATTATTTATAAACAGCTTAAGAAATTTGATGAGTATGTACAAAAAGATTATATGCCTCATTCTAGATGGGGTTCCCAATATATTGCTATTCATAAAAGAGATCCTTCAGTACCGAAAGGACAAAGACAAAGTATTAAAGGAAAGAAACCTTATGCTATAAAATTTATTCCTTTTTATTTTAATACCCCTACAAAAACTCAGAAAGATATGAGAGTAGAAGATATTGTTAAAGTTCTTAGACAACAGTATCCAGAAGATGAATATATTATAGGTGGAGAGGATGAAACAGGTAGAATTACAGCTAAAGAACTTAGTCATGAGGAATTAAGAAAAGGTGTTCTTGGAGAAGGGTTTAATCTTGATAAAACATTTTCTTTACTTAGTAGTGTAGAACAAGAGGCATATGGTAGAGCTAAAGAAGCTATGCATAATGCTTTAATATTTAAAGGAGTTGATGCTTTATTTTCTGAAAGTTTGAATATTCCTGGATATGAATTAGATTTTACAACATCTGCTGCTGACTATGTTCAAGGTTTAGCAAATTATTCTGCTGAAATTAGATTTGGTCATAAAGCTCAACAAGTTGTAGCAAGCATGGAAGGAGCTTTACAAGCTCATGCAGATAAAACTTTAAAATATATATTAGATCCTAAACAAGAATCTAGAATAGTACGTATGGCAGGATTTTATTGGGCATTAGCGGGTAATATATCTTCCGCTCTTATTCAGCAATTTTCTAATATTCTTATTACTCCTGCAGATTTAGCTATGCTTGCTGGTGGACAACAACATATTCCTTGGGTAACAAAGGAATTAGGTAAAGCTACTTTTGATATTGGAAGAATGTTTGAATTCGGTAAAGCAAGAACTTATCAAGATGTCTTTATAGATTTTAATAAAGGAAATCTAAAGCCAGATGAAAGAGAAGCTTTACTTAGAGCAGTAGAAAACGGTATTCTTAAACCTTACTCTCTTCTTGAAGAATCAGGTTTAAGTTCAGAAAAAGGATTCTTTGATGTTCTATTAAGGTCAAAGGGAATAGGTCCAGCTCCTTCAAAAGTAAACGCTTGGAATCAAACCTATATGCTTGGAATGTTTAGTACTATGGAAGCTAGTGCTCGTATGTCTGCATATTTGGCTGCTTATAGAATTCTAAAAGCTAAACAAAATAAAAATGAATTAGCGTCAGTTGTAACATTAATGAATAATAATCCACAATTTGTAGCCGATACAAAAGTTAGAGCTTTAACTTCTGAAGATCCTAATAGAGCTGTTTCTATTGAAGATATAGCCTCTTTTATGATTGAAGATGTTTTTGGTGTTTATGGAAAACGTAATCGTCCTTTAACTCATAGAGGTTCAGTTGGTTCTGTAGCTTTCCAATTCCAACTTTATCCTTGGGGGATATTTGAACTTTGGGGAAGGTTAGCTTCTATGTATGGTAAGGAAGGTAAAAAAGCTCTAGGTACAATGATGTTATTTTTATTTGTTTTTGCCGGAGTACGAGGACTTCCTGGGGCTGATGATGCTGAAGAATGGTATAGATATCTTCGTCGTACTTTTGGAGATGGAATTAATCATGATTTAAGTTTAACTCTTAGAGATACAATGTATGATATAGGTTTTCAAAATAGGCGTTGGGCAGATTTTATAGAAAAAGGAGCTATCTATGCTTTATCAAATGCGGATATTCAAAAGCGTATAGGTTTTGGTAGTCTTCCAGGAATGGATTATTTAAAAATTCTATTTGGAATGCATGGGGATGTTCATGATATGTTAGGAGTTCCTGGTACTTTCTTATTAGGTAATGTAGCAGACTTTATGACATTACAAGCTAATGGTAGAGGTTGGGAATCTGCTGGTGTTGTGTTACCTCTCTTTATGCGTAATGCTATAGAATCAGTTCAATGGTATCAAAAAGGTGTTCGATCTAAATCAGGGAATCAACTTGTAGAAGCGCAGGACTTTTCAATTTATGATGCTGCAATTAAAGCGGCAGGCTTTAATCCTAAAGTAGTTTCCCAAGGAAGGGAACAAGAATTTCTTGAGAAGAATATTGGTCGTACTGCTAATGCTACTACACAAAGATATAGTAATCAACTTGCAGAATTATATTTTGAACTTATAACGGCACAAAGAGAAAATGATAAAGCCGGTATGAGAGATGCGAATGCAGCAATTAAAGAATTATTTGTTGACATTAGAGAATTTAATGAAGGCCGTCCTCTTTTTGAACGAGTAATAATTCATCAGCCTAGCCTTAAAAAGAAACTTAGGAATAGATTATATCCGAAGAGATCTCTTAGTGGGATACCTAGAAAAGCTAAAAGAAAGGTATACGAAACTAGACAAAGATATTATAATAACTAGGACTTGACGATTCCTAATATATGTAGTATACTGTAAGGCATAAAGTTTTAAATTACAGAAAGATTGAAAATTAAAATGATTAAATTTTGGTCGTTACTTATTACTACTGTTGTGTTTCTGTCAGGTTGTACTGCAACATATGAAATTCCATTAGAGCCAACAAAAGAAATAGTTGAAAAATGTCCTGATTCAATACCAATGGATGAATGGGTATTAGATGTTGCATCACGTAATAATCACCTTCCTGTAAAACATACATTTTTAATGGAAGATCAGGTTATGGTTTTTATGGCAGCATTTAATGCTAGCCCACCAGAATCTAATTTTGATCCAGATACAATAGTTATTTTTATATCTCCTACAGATCCTAATGCTGTTCTTGGATTTAGTAGAGATGGTTGTATGATGGCTGCAAATTCATATCCATTAGGTGTTGTTAAATCTTGGATAAATGGCGAGCCTTTAACTATTAGATTCCCTAGAAAGAAAGAGAATACTATTTAAATAATAACGAAAGGCCAGTATAATGAAAGTTGATAGAGATGAACTACAAAAAGTAGTTGATTCCTTAGTACTTAATGAAAACAATAAACAAGCCGCAGCCGATTACTGCGGCTTAAAACGTACTACCTATAGAGATAAACTTGTAAAAGCTGGAGAACTAGGAATTAAGCCTAGTATATTACCTCCAAATGCAGAAGCTAAAGTTCTTGAACTTACAATTAAATATGAACAAGAAATTCGTGAGCTTAAGAAAAAACTTAAAATTAATGTTGAAGAAAATATTGGAGCTGAAATTGTTAGAGAATCTATTTATGGTCTTTTAGATCATGATCCTTCTCCTCCTGAATGGGTTATAGAAGAAAAAGAAAATATTACAAGTACTCCAGGAACTCCCACTCTTTTTATAAGTGATATCCATTACGGTGAGATAGTTAGTAAAACTGAAATGGAAGGACTTAATGAATATAATATGGATATTGCTGATCGCCGTATTAAACACGCGATTAATAAAACCATTGATCTTTGTTTTAATCATATGGTAAATCCCGAATATCCCGGAATAGTTTTAGCTCTTGGAGGGGATATGCATAGTGGAGATATTCATCAAGAACTTGCTGAGAGTAATGAAGCTACTTCTCTTCAAGCAACCCTTAGAATGTTTGACCTATTTATAGGGGCTATTGACCAGCTTGTTTCCCATTTCGGTAAAGTATTTATACCTTGTGCTTATGGTAATCATGGTCGGGCAGGAATATGGCGCAATAAAAAATCAGCAGCATATAATCATGATTGGCAGTTGTATTGCCTACTAGAACACCATTATAATATAACTAGTCCTAATGCTAATGTAAAGTTTTCAGTTCCTATGTCATACGATACTAGATATCGTCTTCATGGATTTGATTATATACTTACACATGGTGATAGATTAGGTGTTCGTGGGGGCGATGGTGTGATTGGGATGATTGGTCCCATCGCAAGAGGTATTAAGAAACTTAAAGCTTCTTATGCCGCGCAGAATAAACCAGTAGACTATATTATTATGGGACACTGGCATCAACGTCTGCGTCTTAAGGATGGAATGGTTAATGGTTCTGTAAAAGGATATGATGAATATGCAGCCAGTAATCGATTTGAACCAGAAGCAGCTATGCAAAGTCTCTGGTGGACCCATCCTAAATATGGAATTAATTATGAGTGTCCTATCTTCTTAGATGAAGTACCTGAATACTCTAATAAATGGATAGAGATTTTTGATGGCTAAATACGATTGGAGAGATGATCCTATAAATAAAGTCTACGATGAAGATGACTTTGATGCAGGACATCAACGTGCCCCTTTACCTAATCCTCTTGCTGATCTTATAGATTTAAGTCGTACATATAGTGAGATTCCAGATGATGATGATTGGGGATTTAATGAATATGAATTTAATCCTCGTAATATTAATCCTATAGTAAGAGAAAAAATTCCTGATATGACTCCTCGTGGCCGTCCTTGGGGAGAAGGAAAATCTAAAGTAACATTAGCAGGAGCATTACCTAAAGCAGTACCAGGATTTTATGATGAAGGAGGAGTCTTTAACGAAATTCAAGCTATGTTAAATAAACATAAAAAAGATAAAGCTACTGCTGAAATTATTGATGCTCTTCCTTCACCCAAAGACATTCCTGTCGGGCGTATAGAGGATTTAGCTCGACGTACTAAACAAAAAGCCGCCCTTCGAAATAGATACGGTAACTATAGATGGAGTACTGATTTTAAGGATTCCCCAAAAAGTGCTCCCAAATTAATGTCTTCATTAGCTAAGGTACGGGAACGACAGATGCCTCCAGATCAAACTGAAATGAGTTCAAAAGGTAAATCTTTTTATGATTTGGTTGGCGGTCTTGTTGATAATGTATCCGATTACTTACCTAGTATTACTGTTAATAATCTAAGAATGCCTAATATTATTTCAGGTGCTGGAGCAGCAGAATTAACTCCTAAAAAAGTTACTCCTAAAATTAAAGCAGCTACTACAAAAGCTTTTTCTGGTAGTGCAGCTCAAACAAATATCTCAAAAACTCAAGAACGTTTAAAGAGCAGATTTAATATAAATCTTCCTCCAGAAAAATTAAAAGAGTTTGCAAATCAAGTAGCTAATGCAGAAACTGGAGTATATGAAAATCCTACACAAATGCTTTCAGCAGATCCTAAATCAAGTGCAGTAGGAAAGTGGCAATTTGTAAATGATTCAAGACGAACTGCTGCTCAAGGTATTTTAAATAGAAATCCTAATGCTCCTGATTGGGTTAAAAAAGCTGCTAAACCAATGACAGATAAAGCTCATACAAAATTTATGCAGGGCTTAAATGAAAGTCAACAACAAGATTTATTTTATGCTAGATTAGCAGAAACAAAAGGAAGTGATGCTCTCATGGCAGCTTGGGTAAAAAGTGGATATGATCCAAGAACAGCAGCAGAAATGTATGAACGAATACACTGGGGTGGAAAAGGAAGATCACCAAGTATTCGCCGCCATTTTTTAGCAAGCAATAAGAAAAGATACACATAGAGAGGTAGTTATGCTTAGTTTAGTTGGATCCGTTCTTGGTTTTGGTACAAGTTTCCTTCCAAAAGTACTTGGATACTTTGAGGAAAAAAGAGATCAAGCACATGAATTACAAATGATGGATAGACAATTAGAACAACAGTTACAGATTGGCCATCAAAAAATGCAGATGCTAGATGTCGAAGCAGACATTCGTGAGACTGAAGCTCTTCATAAAGAACATGCGTCTATTACACGTAAGAGTTCACAATGGGTTATAAATTTATCTTCAAGTGTGAGACCTGTAATAACATATTGTTTATTCATAGAATTTGCAACCCTTACATTTTTACTATCTGGTGGGTATATTGACAATGGTATGTACTCCTTAATTTGGAATAATGAATTCCAAGCCATTTGGGCAGCAGTAGTAAGTTTTTGGTTTGGTCAAAGAACCTTTAATAGAAAATGAATATCAATCAGGCAGGATTAGATATTATTAAATATTATGAAGGATGGTCTAACTCTCCTTATAAATGTCCTGCAGGTGTACCAACAATAGGATATGGATCTACTTGGGATATTAAAGGTAAAAAAATAACAATGAATCATAAAGAGATAACAGAAGAACAAGGAGAAGCCCTCTTATTAAGAGAGCTTCGTCATGTTAAACATGCTATTAATAAACTTATTAAAGCAGAGCTTACAGAAAATATGTATTCAAGTTTAGCTTCATTAACATATAATATTGGTAGTGGAAATTTACAACATAGTACCTTAAGAATGAAATTAAATAGAGGATGGTATGAAGCAGCCGCCAACGAGTTTCCTAAATGGAGAAGGGCAGGCGGAAAAATACTTAAAGGTTTAGTAAGACGTCGAGCCAAAGAACGTGAATTATTTTTAACAATATAAATATATAGGAATAATAAATGATTGATTTTATATTCAATATATATTTAACAAGATATATAGATATTATTACAATGGGAGTTATATGTTAATATGCCAAAACTTAAAGATAAGAAAACAGGAAAAGTAAAACATTATGCCTATACTAAAAAAGGGAAGGCCGCTTATAAAAAAGCTAAAAAGAAAAAGAAGAAAAAAAGTAGGTATGCTTAAAAATGCAAACACTTGTAGTATGGTTTGTTTCTGCTTTAATCATTAGTCCAATACCACAGAAAACAGGATGGATACAATTTACTAAATCATATAGTACTCTTGAACAATGTCAACTTCATATAAAAACTCATAAGCCAGATATTATTCTGAGCCTTATAAAATATACAGGCGGCGGAATAGAAATAAAAGATATAAAATGTATGACTTATAAAGAAGCGGTTAAAAAGAATACTAAATTAGGTCACTAGAAAGGGGGGCACATCGGCCCCCGCGTTTCCTATCCCCCTAAAATAAGGTGTCTGATAATGCCCTGTAGAGGTACTTGCTTATACGGGGGTAGGTTAGTACCCCTCATATACGAGATAGCCTTTCAGTGGGCTTTCAAGGGGCTCTAATCAGGTGTTTTTACCATACCTACGGTATGCTTCTCTTTCGTCACATTGATATTTCCACCAAGGAATAGTGTTTCCAGATATTCTCCATAGCCTAATAAGCTTTAAAGGTTTTTGCCTTGCAAGATTACGTCGGACTGCTCTATAACTTTCTTTTGGTCTAGCCATTTCTGTTCTCTATACTCTCCATATCATTTAAATTTTTTATTTTACGATCCATGCAACAATTCCATTTAAGTAAATCGATACACCTACTGCATTAACAATAATCAAAGCTCTATCATTCCATAAAATGGCTACAACTACCCATCCGATTAGTCCGATTAAAGATATAAATAAATTATAAGGGTATAAATTTTGAGCAGTAGTGATCATACCTATAATCAAAATGATAGTAGAGAACCATTTAATATACCAATCTACAGTATACGTAGGTGTAATTTTATTTTT
>Ga0098052_1002775_pt1 | contig 10540 bp, 11 predicted proteins | sample 15_taG_FD_81591 | JGI IMG/M metagenome (GOLD analysis project Ga0098052, IMG submission 81591) | Marine viral communities from the Subarctic Pacific Ocean - 15_ETSP_OMZ_AT15312 metaG | ecosystem: Environmental > Aquatic > Marine > Oceanic | place: Pacific Ocean | collected 2015-01-18 | reverse complement strand
ACATCTTATCCTCAATATAAGGTCTTTCGTATTGATTCTAGAGAAAGAGCAGGTGCTAGATTTTACAAGATGCCTGTGTATGACTCTCCGGAAGAATATGAAAAAAAATGCCCTTCATTAAAAACTTTTTTTCGAGGCGTAAAAGGGGACTGTCTGTTTATTCTAGCCGGCTCAGGGTACATTTCTGGATGTGCTCTGACCGTTTTAAAACAGCTACACGAAAAAAAATGTAAAATACATATTTTATATATAAAAACCGATACTTCCTTATTAGCGGAAAATAAGCAGTTGCAAGAAAGAGTTACTTTCCAAGTTTTACAACAATACACTAGATCCGGAATATTTGAAAAAATATATTTAGTTGATAATAATCAACTTGAACAAATTTTGGGCCCCACTCCGATTAGCGAATATTATGAAAAATTGAATCAGCTAATATCTAACACTTTTCATATGATAACGGTTTTTAATAATTCGGAGTCAGTCATGAGTTCTTTTTCCGAACCGACACAAGTCTGTAGAATATCGACCATTGGTATAGTTTCCGAAGACAACAATGAAGAAAAGTTATTTTTTGATTTACAAATGCAGCGAGAAAAAGTATACTATTACGCTATAAACAACAAAAAGCTAGACAACGATGCAGAGTTGCTTTTTAATATAAAAAAACAATTGCGAGAAAAAGTTTTGGAAGATGAAAAGGCTAAAATATCTTATGGTATATTTTCGACCGACTATCAACAAGACTATATTTATTGTAGTGCGCACGCTAGTTTCATACAGGGCCAAAATTTATTAGAAATTAATGAAATTTCTAGTTGACTTTGTCTAAAAAGGGTGTTACTATTGCTATAGATACTCGGGACATTGGCTGGGTATACTATAAAATTAACTTTAAGGAGAAATACAATGGGAATCAATATGGATAAAATGCGGCAAAAGCTAAGTCAGCTGCAAGGGAATGGAAACGGAAACAAGGATTTATTTTGGCGTCCTCCAGAAGGGGAGTCAACGATCCGCATCGTACCTACTCCAGACGGGGATCCATTCAAGGATTTTTGGTTTCATTACAACGTTGGTAATAACCCCGGCTTTTTAAGCCCAAAGAAAAACTTTGGAGATGATTGTCCTCTAGACCGTTTTGTACGCCAACTTTTTGACGAAGGCGGCGATGAGAACATTAAGATGGCAAAGTCTTTGATGGCTCGGCAACGCTTTTTTGCACCGGTAATTGTCCGGGGAGAAGAAGACAAGGGAGTCCGTGTTTGGGGGTTTGGTAAGACTGCTTATGCAGAGTTGTTGAACTTAGTTCTTAATCCTGACTATGGTGATATTACTGACCCAGAGGCAGGCACAGACCTTGTGCTTAAGTACGGAAAGCCTCCGGGTGCTCAGTTTCCGCAAACTAGCCTGACTCCAAGACGTCGCACATCGTCAATAATGACGACGTCGGAGGAGACAGCTCAGATGTTGGACTCTGTGCCAGATTTTTCAAATCTTTTCGAGAGAAAGACGGCGGCTCAGGTGCAGACGATTCTAGACGAATTCTTGCTATCTAGCGAAGATGCAGAAGATGTTTCACAGGAATCCAGCAAATTTGGCTCTAACAAAGAAGATTCAAATTCTGTTGATAAGGCCTACCAAGAACTCTTGGGTTAAATTGTAGCTATAATTTAACCAGCGCTCAAACAAGTCCGCTATATAAGAAAATCGCATTTCTTTCCACCCACAGGACCTTGAGCGCTGGTTATTTTATATCGGAGAAACTTTCATGGCAACAAAAAAAACAAATAAAAATAATTTAGGCCGACTATCTCTCAAAGAGATGAGAACCTTGATCAACAAAAAATCAGGAGTGGCTGTCGCGCACGACTTAAAAGAGGATAACCCTACTGAAGTCAAAGAGTGGATTCCCACAGGCTCCAGGTGGCTTGATGGGATTGTTTGTCGAGGAAAACTAGCTGGTATACCCGTTGGAAAAGTTGTTGAAATCGCTGGCCTGGAATCTTCTGGAAAAAGCTATATGGCAGCACAAATTGCAGCTAACGCAATTAAGAATGATATTGATGTCGTTTATTTTGACAGTGAGTCAGCAATCGATCCAGAATTTTTAGAAAAAACTGGATGTGATCTAGAAAAACTTCTTTATGTACAGGCACAGAGTGTTGAACATGTTTTAGAAACAATAGAAATGTTGCTTGAAAATAATGAGAATAGAATGCTATTCATATGGGATTCTTTGGCGTTAACGCCGGCGATAAGTGATGTGCAGGGGGATTTTAACCCGCAGTCATCGATGGCCGTCAAGGCACGAATTTTAGCTAAGGGGATGTCTAAACTGACTGTTCCTCTAGCAAATAGCCAATCAACTTTTCTAGTACTAAACCAGCTTAAAACTAATATTACCAGTAATATTGCGGAAGCGATGACAGATCCCTATGTCACACCTGGCGGTAAAGCAATGCACTATGCTTATTCTTTAAGAATATGGTTAACTGGTAGAAAAGCTAAAGCTTCTTATATTTTGGATGAGCATGGTTTCCGGGTTGGTTCCGAAGTAAAAGTTACGCTAAAGAAGAGTCGTTTTGGTACACAGGGTAGGCAATGTACTTTTAAAATACTTTGGGGTGGCGGTGTAGGGATCCAGGACCAGGAGAGTTGGCTGGAAGCAATTAAAAGTTCTGAAAAGATAAAGACTGGTGCATGGAATGTACTGGTTTACGAGGACGGGACTGAAGAAAAATTCAGGGCGGCTGATTGGCTTGAAAAACTTGAGATACCAAAGTTTAAAGAAAGAGTGTTGCAGCTAATGGATGAGGAAGTTGTTTTGAGGTTTGATAAGCGCCACGGAGAGGCGACGAATTTTTTTGACATAGACTAGTAAACTTTAAAATGTTTTAAAGCTTAAAAATACTATTTAGTATTAGAGAAGAGGTTTTCATTAATGAAAAACAATTTACATAAAAAAATTCGCTCTATCGTAAAAGAAGAATTAAAAAATATTTTTTCTGCGCGCTGCATTTTAACAACTTCGAGAGAAAGAAACCTTACAGAAATTTTAACAGATATTCGAGCAGTTACCGGAATCACCGTCGTGGGTATGGTGGGTTCCTCACAATTTGTTGGTGACAACAAAGAAGTTTCTGAATTGACGATAAAATATCTACCTTTCGGAACCTCAATAAGAGCATTTACCAAGCATATATCAAAAATCATAAAGGGTATTGATGGGGTAATGTCGATTAAGGTTCTGGAAGTAAATCTTTTTGAACCACGCGATTAAAAAATGTCAGAAAATAGAATTTTAATAATTGATAGCCTTAATATGTTTTTTAGGGCATACATAATGGATCCTTCATTGTCGACAAATGGCCAACCAATTGGCGGCATAAAAGGAAGTTTAAAAATTATGCAAAAACTAATAAGGGAAACAAAGCCCGACAAGGTTTTTGTTGTTTGGGACGGGCCCGGAGGCAGTCGACGTCGAAAAAGCGTGGACAAAAATTATAAGGCCGGTAGAAAGCCGCTTCGTCTAAATCGAAATGTGCACACATTAACAGAAAACGAGGAGATGCAAAATAGAGTATGGCAACATCTTCGTCTAATTGACTACTATAACAATATGCCAATAGTACAATTTATGTTTCCTGGCGTGGAGGCCGACGATGTCATTGCACAGATAGTAAAATCAAAAAGATTACAGAATGACCAAAAAGTAATTATTAGTTCTGATAAAGACTTCATACAATTGTGTGATGACAAAACTATTCTTTATCGACCAACCCAGAAAGAAATTTTAAATACCCACAGAGTTGTTGAAAAATTTGGCATTCATCCAAATAACTTCGTCCTCGCCCGGGCAATGGCAGGCGACAAATCAGACAATTTAAAGGGCATCGGCCGCGCCGGCCTAAAAACTGCAGTGAAAGGGTTCCCCTTCTTAAAAGAAAAGAAGAGTTATGCGCTAAAAGATATATATGATCACTGTAAACAAACAGAAAAAAAATTACTGATTTATAAAAATGTTTTAGAAAATAAAAAGGTTCTAGAGAGAAATTATAAGCTAATGCAGCTTTACTCTCCTAACCTTAGTCCGCAGACAAAAGCGGAAATAAAAAGAATTATTTATGATTCTAAGATGTTTTTTAATAAAACAGAATTTAAGAAAATGATGATCCAAGATGGTTTTGGCGAGTACGATTGGTCAACAATGAATCAAGGATTTAATCGAATAGTTCTTGACAATAAGTAAATAAACAAGTATTATTTATATTACAAGATACTAAAAACAAAAAGAGGTGGGTGTGTCTCAAGACGAGAAACAGTACTTTTCTAAGTACGGTAAAGGATTCCAAGAATCCTTAGCACAATTGATATTACAAGACAGAGCTTTTTCTGAGCAAATGGAAGAAGTGTTATCTGTAGAATTTTTTGAGCTTAAATATCTTCGGGTGTTTGTCCAGCTTGTTTTTGATTATAAAACAAAGTATGAGGTCCATCCAACATATGATATACTATCTTCTATAATTCGAACTGAGCTAGATAATGAAAATGAGGTTGTTAAAAAACAATTAAAAGACTTCTTTATTAGAGTAGGATACTCAGAAACAAAAGATGAAAAATACATTAAAGAGACTTCTTTAAATTTTTGTAAAAAACAAAAGCTAAAAGAGGCTATTTTAAAAAGCGTAGAACTGATAGAAAGCTCTTCTTTTGAAGAAGTAAAGACTGTTATCGATGACGCGCTTAAACTCGGTGTTGACAACAATTATGGGCATGACTACAAAAAAGATTTCGAGTTCAGGTATCAACTGAAGGCTAGGGGCCCTATAGCAACCGGTTGGGATAAAATAGATGCTATTTGCAAGAATGGTCTAGGTAAGGGAGAACTTGGAGTAATTATTGCCCCAACTGGCGCTGGCAAATCAATGGCCCTGGTTCACCTCGGTGCACAGGCTTTGAAACAAGGAAAAACCGTAGTACATTATACTCTGGAACTTGGCGAAAGCGTTGTTGGCTTAAGATACGATAGTTGTGTGAGCGGTGTCGGTCTGGGAGACCTTTTTACTTTAAAAGAACAAGTTTACGAAAAATGTGTCGACGTTGAAGGAGAATTAGTTATTAAGGAATATCCAACTAAGTCTGCCTCCCCGAGGACGCTTTGCACCCACCTAGAAAAATTAAAAAATAGAGGCGTCTCTCCGGACCTGATTATTGTTGATTATGGAGACATTTTGAGACCTTCATCTAGTTTCCGTGAGAAAAGAAATGAGTTAGAATCTATTTACGAAGAGCTTAGGTCTATGGCACAAATATATGGGTGCCCTGTTTGGACCGCCTCGCAAACAAATAGGAGTGGGCTAAACGCGGAAGTAATTACAATGGAATCAATTTCTGAAGCGTTTAATAAATGTTTTATTGCTGACTTCATTTGTTCGATTTCCAGGACTATCGAAGATAAAAATTCAAATACCGGAAGAATGTTTATTGCTAAAAATAGAAACGGTCCGGACGGGCTAATTTTTCAATTGGACATGGATCCGGCCTCCGTAAAAATTAAAGTTTTACAACAAAGCAGCGAAACTGTTGGGGAAATAAGAGCAAATAGTCTAAAAAACCAAGCCGACGCTCTAAAAGAAAAATATAAAAAATTCAAACAAAATGATAATGGAGTAAATTAATATGGACAAAGCAACAAAAATCTTATCGGACGTAACGGTTTTTATGAAGTACTCAAAATTTCTAGAAAAGCATAATAGAAGAGAGACGTGGGAGGAGCTTGTATCTAGAAATAAGAAAATGCATATTAGAAAATATCCATTTTTGAAAAAAGAGATAGAAAAGAATTATAAATTTGTTTACGATAAGAAAGTTTTGCCATCAATGCGTTCAATGCAATTCGCAGGCAAACCGATAGATGTTGCTCCAAATAGAATTTACAATTGTGCTTTTTTGCCAATGGATGACTGGAGATCTTTTGGAGAGGTAATGTTTTTGTTGTTAGGCGGGACAGGGGTCGGATATTCAGTTCAGTACCATCATGTAGAAAACCTACCCGAGATTAGTTTACCTAATCCTAATAGGACGAGAAGATTTTTAGTAGCAGATTCGATAGAGGGCTGGGCAGACGCCGTAAAAGCTCTCGTGAGAAACTACTTTTTTGGTGGTTCTAAGCTACGTTTTGATTTTAGTGATATCCGTCCGAAAGGTTCCAGACTAGTTACTACTGGAGGTAAAGCTCCAGGCCCGGGCCCTCTACGGGAATGTCTTGTAAAAATACAAGGAATTCTGGAGCAGAAGATTAATGGCGACAAGCTTTCTACAATCGAAGTTCATGATATTGTGTGTCATACTGCTGATGCTGTTCTTGCCGGGGGGATTCGTCGTGCCGCTCTTATATCATTATTTAGCGCGGACGACGAAGAAATGATTGCTGCCAAAACTGGCAACTGGTGGGAAGAAAACCCGCAGAGAGGAAGAGCTAATAATTCTGTTGTACTCCTTAGACATAGAATAACTAAAGAGTATTTTATGCAACTATGGGAAAGAGTTAAAGCATCCGGCGCAGGCGAACCTGGATTTTATTTTTCCAATGACAAGGACTGGGGCACAAATCCTTGTTGTGAGATAGCACTCCGGCCATATCAGTTTTGTAATTTAACCGAAGTTAATGTTAGTGATATAACGGATCAGGAAGAATATGAGTCGCGTGTCTGCGCTGCTGCTTTTTTGGGTACTCTCCAGGCAGGATACAGCGATTTCCACTATTTGCGCGATATATGGCGGCGAACGACAGAGAAAGATGCTCTGCTTGGGGTCAGTATGACCGGGATAGCTTCTGGGAGGGTTTTAGAGCTTGATATGACTGCCGCCGCGACCGCTGCACGAGAAGAAAATAAACGAGTGGCTGAAATCATTGGTGTAAAACCAGCGGCTAGAGTTACAACTGTTAAACCCGCTGGCACCACCTCTTTGACCCTAGGAACCTCTTCTGGTATCCACGCGTGGCATAACGATTATTATATTCGTAGAATAAGAGTTGGTAAAAATGAGTCAATATACAATCATTTAAATTTATACCACCCAGAACTTTTAGAAGACGAATTTTTCAGACCTCACGACACTGCCGTGATCGGAGTACCGCAGAAAGCCCCCGGGGGCTCCATCACTAGGCGAGAGAGCGCCTTACAGTTATTAAAAAGAATAAAAAAAGTTAGTCAAAATTGGGTTAATCCGGGCCATGGGAAAGGTCAGAATACCCATAATGTGTCTGCAACAATTTCTATAAAAGACACAGAATGGATTGACGTCGGGGAGTGGATGTGGGATAATAGAAATTATTACAATGGTCTTTCGGTTTTACCGTTTAGTGACCATACATATAAACAATCTCCTTTTGAGGATTGCTCCAAAGAAACATATGAAGCAATGCTAGAATCTCTTAAGGATGTTGATTTAACCAAAGTTGTTGAAATGGAAGACAACACTAATCTCAAGGGCGAATTAGCCTGCGCAGGCGGAGCTTGCGAACTCACATAATGGAGGAAATAATGAGTGAGAAAACAAAACAAGAATATGTCGTAGAATTTATTAAAGCTTTCGACACAAATGAACAAGCGATGACCCCGTATAAGGAACATCGAAAGGACCTTAGAAAAAATTATGTAGACAACGGATTTTTAAGCCGCGAAGAAATAAGATTTGCGATTAAAGCTTACCGAATGTTAAAATCCAACGATGACTATGATAGATTCGCTGAGATCTACAAGAAACTTTCTAAATCTATTGGGAGCAGTTGATGGACATAACACCATGTAACAGACACATCCTAATAGATTTACAAAAGGAAGAGCAAAAAGAAAATTCTATCCTTTTGCCAGAGGAATACTCGCCTTCTAAACCCAGGCACCAGACTGTAAGAGTGTTAGCTACATCCTCGGACTGTAGTGTAGAAGTTATTAAAAATGATGTGGTCGTAGTAGATACCAGTATGATTGAAGAAGTCAAAATTGGTGATCAAATTTTGTACTTTGTCTTGGAAAATTATATATTAGCAAATATAAAAAAATAATACTATTCTATGAACAGCCATGTTTATAAAAAAGACGAAGTCGTTATTGGTGGTACATTAGCTGCAGCCGTTTACGCATTAGAAAATAATGCGACTTTGCTTTTTACGGAACCAAAAAAATACTTTGCTTTTGATAAAACTAAAAATAAAATATTTGGTCATTCAAGGGGCACTAACAAAAACGAGGTATTGCACTGTTTAATATTTGAACTTTCTTTGTCTGGAAATGTATTTTTAACAGACAAAATAGAAAGTATAAGAGTCCTACCTGAAAAAGATTTGTTAAAAGCTTTTGTTGAGAATTCTAGAGTTGTAAATATATCATACTCTAAGTTAAAAATTTTTGATGATAAGGGCTTAAATGGTGTTAAACAAAGCACAGAACGTAATATTTCCGGATATGTGGTTTATGATTGGTTTATTGCGCGCTCCGGAGCGTGTCACGAATACGAAGAGATTATTGATAATGAGAATAACCTAGCCAAAAAAATATATTTTTATAAATCTTCGAGACCGTTTAGAAAAGACAGAGTTTTAAAAGACTTGGTTGTAGAATCGTATTTGAAGAAAGAAGAGTTAAACGATTTTGACTTTTCTGATACTATAGTAAAAATCAAAACTTTAAAAATGATGAAAGAGAAAGGAATAAAGGGCAAAAGAAATGGGAGAGACTCAAAAAATCCTGAACAATACCGTTACTATGCTATTAAATTAGAGCTAGTAAAGAGAGAATTCTTCGCAGTTGAAAGCCTTGGTGTTGAGAAGGTAGGCAACATCATTTTTGATAATCACGACCTACGATGAACAATTTTCATTTAGCCGGAATAATACCAGTAGCTGGTCAAAAGCTTGATTTCAATATGCCATGGCACGATTGTTTAATGCCTTTGGCCCCTGATTACTTGGCCATTGAAAAATCTGTTTTGGCATGCGCTCACGCGGGGTGTGAGACTATATGGGTAGTCTGCAACGAAGACACACAGCCTCTCATAAGATACAGGCTTGGGGATTATGTTCAGGACCCAGTTTGGATTTTTAGAAAATTTGAAAAGAGGGCGAATGATTTTCAAAAAATAATTCCTATTTTTTATGTGCCCATCCACCCCAACGACAGGGCTAAAAGAGATTGTTTAGCCTGGAGCGTGTTGTACGGCGCTTATATCTCAAACAAAATCACGTCCAGCATGAGCAAGTGGGTCAAGCCAGATAAATATTTTGTAGATTTTCCATATGGAGTCTATAAAGTGTCTTCTTTGAGAGAATACAGAAACGTCTTGTCCTCTGAAAGTAATTTTTCTTTAAGTTACAACAATAAAACAGTTAAAAATAATTTGTATTTACCATTTACATTTGCTTACGAAGATTATCGAAAAATGAACAGGGAACTCAAGAAAAATTCCACCGGTCTATACAAAAAATATGACTTGGAAAATAAAGAGAAGCTATCCTTGGAGGACAGATATTCGGCTAGGTTTTTTAATCTTGAAGAGGTTTTTAATAATTTAAATTTTGGCGTGTCTGAAGAAACAGATTGGTATTATGGAATTGATGGCTGGAAAGAATATACAAAATTCTTAAGTGAGATGGCAGAGCATGTTAGAAAACCTCCTAAGAGCATATTTAAATATAGAGAATTTAATGGGATTGGCGTTAATAAAGAAGAGAATGACAACTAAAGAACTATTTATAAACTGAGGACTTACTATGAATCTTTCAACCAAAGAATTGAGAAAAATAATTTTAGAATCTCTAAAAAATGATCCGGCTTCAGCAATGCAACTAAAAATGAAGTGGCGAACTGAAGACCTCCAAGAAACATTATCAGAGATGAAAAGCTTACACTCGGAGATGGCATCTCCGGAAACGTCTAGGATTTCAAAATCTTATTACGCCAAGAGGGTGGGGAGTCTGTATGAAAAGATTAAAAAGTCTTCTACCAGGCTCATGAAAATGGCCAAAGAGAATCTAGCTTTGTACGAAGAGGTTGAAAACTCCAACTCTGAACTATTAGAAGACTCATCCCAGCACGGCCCGACAATATCCTTTTTATTGGAATTTACTAGGGGCCTCTCCGAAGAGTCCAGAAAAGAATTTATCCTAGAAGTTTCGGATATAATGGAAGAAAAATCTCCCGGGATCCAAAACAAAATTAACGAAAACTTTGGCTCCGGAGAATTGAAAATCGAAAGTATTGCGAAAGAGATCAAAAGAACAAGAAACAAACTAATGTCTTTAACTGCTGAACAAAGAGAAAAAATATTAAGCATGGTTGAAGAATAAAGTTGACTTTCTCTCGTATTTGCGTTACTATAAAATAGATATTTTATCAGGAGCAATAATGCAAAGAAAAGAATCAAATATACCTTTTGTGGGACTACACGCCCACAGCGTGGCCGGCTCCCCTTTCGATGGGTTTGGGTACCCGCAAGAGCACATGGACTATGCGTACGAAAATGGATGTGACGCCTT
>Ga0098052_1002772_pt1 | contig 10544 bp, 10 predicted proteins | sample 15_taG_FD_81591 | JGI IMG/M metagenome (GOLD analysis project Ga0098052, IMG submission 81591) | Marine viral communities from the Subarctic Pacific Ocean - 15_ETSP_OMZ_AT15312 metaG | ecosystem: Environmental > Aquatic > Marine > Oceanic | place: Pacific Ocean | collected 2015-01-18 | reverse complement strand
AGATTGCGACCATGTTGCAAACCCAAAAGCAACAAAGAAATTTGGAAACGAAGAATTTAATAAGAATTGTCCAGCAAGAGAAATGACAAAAACAAAAGGGTACTATGCAGACATTTGTCCTAAATGTGGTGCGGTTAGAAAAGACAATCAACTAGGACAAGAAAGCACACCACAAAAATTTGTAGAAAATCTTGTTGTGTTGTTTAGAGAAATTCATAGAGTATTACGAGACGACGGAACAGTTTGGTTAAACCTTGGCGACAGTTATGCCGGTAGTAATGGAAATGGATGGAAACAAACATTAGCAAAAACAAATAGCAGCAATGCGGGTGGTGAAAACGAATGTTTCAGAACCAAATATGCAACGGATAGTAAATTAAAACCCAAAAACCTTGTAGGTATCCCTTGGCGTGTTGCACTTGCACTACAAGAAGATGGTTGGATTTTGAGACAAGATATTATTTGGTCGAAACCAAATCCTATGCCAGAATCAGTAAGGGACAGGTGTACAAAATCCCACGAATATATTTTCTTATTGTCGAAAAGTAAAAAGTATTACTATGACAATGAAGCAATCCAAGAAGATGCAGGAAATTGGGGAACAAGAGATAGAACAGGTGGCAAATATACCTCTGGTGCTGCTCCTATATTAGGAGGAAATCACGCAGGTTTAGTAGGAAAAGAATGGGAAGAAAACCCAAAGAAAAATAAAAGAAGTGTATGGCATGTTACAACAAAACCTTTTGCTGGCGCACACTTTGCCGTTTATCCAAAAGAACTAATTGAACCCTGTGTTCTTGCAGGTTGTCCAGAGGACGGAACAGTTCTTGACCCATTTAGCGGTAGTGGTACAACAGGAATTGTTGCAGTGAATAGTGGTAGAAAATATATTGGTATAGAACTCAATCCAGAATATGCTGAATTGTCTCTCAACAGAATTCAAGACGAATGTCCAAACACATTAACGGAGTTTATGGAATGAATATAAAAATGAATTACGAAATTAAAACAGGAAACAATTTAGACATCCTAAAAACAATGGATGACGAATCTGTAAATTGTGTAGTTACATCTCCGCCATACTGGGGTCTCCGAGATTATGGAACTGCTGAACAACTCGGTCTTGAATCAACACCAGAAGAATATGTTGCAAACATGGTAAAAGTGTTCGGTCAAGTGAAGCGTGTTTTGCGTGACGATGGAACGCTTTGGCTGAACCTTGGAGATTCGTATGCTCATAGTCTTAGGCAATCGGGCAAGGAGCATGCAGGAAAATTGACGAGGGGAAGCAAGGGAACAATCGTAAGTGGGTACAAACCACTACCAATAGGGCTGAAAGAAAAAGACTTGGTGGGCATCCCTTGGCGGGTGGCTCTTGCTTTGCAAGCAGACGGTTGGTATCTCAGGCAAGACATCATTTGGCACAAGCCAAACCCTATGCCCGAATCTGTAACTGACAGATGCACCAAGGCGCACGAATACATCTTTCTACTTTCCAAAAACAAGAAGTATTACTATGACCACGAAGCGATAAAAGAACCACAAACAAGTGCATCCTTAAAAAGACAAAAAAGGGGAGTGTCAAAAAATAATAAGTGGATAGATGGTGCTAATGGTCAAACCCCACATAACACACATCAACCGAGAGATAATGATAAAAACAGAGATGTTAACCTCTATAAAAACAAACGCTCAGTCTGGACGGTGAATACGGCAAAATATAGAGAAGCACACTTTGCGGTTTATCCAAAAGAACTAATTGAACCGTGTATTCTTGCAGGTTGTCCAGAGGACGGAACAGTTCTTGACCCATTCAGTGGAAGCGGAACAACAGGAATTGTTGCAGTGAATAGTGGTAGAAAATATATTGGATTGGAACTAAACCCCGAATATGCTGAATTGTCTCTCAACAGAATTCAAGACGAATGTCCAAACACATTGACGGAGTTTATGGTATGAATATAGAATTTACAAAGAATCAATATACAACTATATTACAAATATTAAAAAACAGATTGATGAGTCATAGAAAATTGGTGGAAAAGATGAAAAATGATGATTTTTGCGATGCAAAAACTTACGAATCAATGCTTGACGATTGTAAAGAACTTGATATAATAATAGAAACAATGGAGAAATTATAATGATTGAAAATACAAATATAGAAAAAACAATAAACCGTGCATTTTCTAATTTAGAGAAGATGTTCGGTTGTAAGGCTACAACAAAACCAAAAAAGAAAATAAAGAAAAAGGCAATAAAGAAAAATGACTGATTTTTTAAAAGACATTATTAAATCATCAGGAAATGAATATGCGGGTATAGCATCAGAAGGAATAGATGGAAGTGATGTAACAGGGTTTATTGACACAGGTTCATATGTATTTAATGCACTGTTGTCTGGTTCTATGTATGGTGGAATCCCTAACAATAAAATTATGGCTCTTGCAGGTGAATCTGCAACAGGTAAGACATATTTTGCATTGGGAATGGCAAAGAAATTTCTTGATGATAACACAGAAGGCATGGTGTTATATTTTGACACAGAATCTGCTGTAACATCTGATATGATTAAAGAGCGTGGACTTGACCCTGCAAGAGTTGCAATATTCCCTGTTGCTACTGTTGAAACTTTTAGACATCAAGCAATTTCTATAGTTGATAAATACATAGAATCAAAAGAATCAAAACCAGTGTTTATTGTTCTTGATTCTCTTGGTATGTTATCTACTGAAAAAGAAATGACAGACACTGCCGATGGTAAAACAACAAAAGATATGACTCGTGCAGCAGTCATCAAGGCAACTTTTAGGGTTCTTACATTGAAACTTGGTAAGGCAGGTATTCCGTTGGTGATGACAAATCATACCTATGATATTATTGGTTCTATGTATCCGACAAAGAAAATGTCGGGAGGTTCTGGATTATTCTATTCTGCATCCACTATTATTTATCTCTCCAAACGGAAAGTAAAAGAGGGAACAGATGTGATTGGTAATGTCATTCACTGTAAATTGTTCAAGGGTAGGTTTACCAAAGAGAATTCTATGGTAGATGTTATTCTGAATTATGACACAGGTCTAAATCCATATTATGGTTTGGTTCCTATTGCAGTCAAATATGATATATTCAAGAAGGTTTCAACTCGCATAGAATTACCAAACGGAAAAACCGCATTTGAGAAAACAATCAATAATGAACCAAAGAAGTATTTCACAGAAGATGTAATGAAAAGGCTTGAAGAGGCGGTCACAAAAGAGTTCAAATACGGTAATAATGAAAACAGTTGAAATAGTAATACTACAAAATCTCGTATATAACGAAGAATATTCTCGTAAAGTTACACCATTTTTACGAGAAGAATATTTTCACGATAGGATTGAAAAGTTAATTTTTAATTTGATTAGGGATTATATACTAAAATATCAAAATCTTCCTAGTAAAGAAGCATTGAATATCGCATTAGAAAAGAATACAATACTCAATGAAAACGAATATAAAGATGCTATAACAACAATAGAATCTCTTATATCTAATGATGCAAATCCGGATTGGTTAATAAAAGAAACCGAAAAGTTTTGTAAAGATAAAGCAGTTTATAATGCAATTATGGAATCTATTCATATCATAGATGGTAAATCACAAGACAAAACAGACACAGCGATACCACATATATTATCGGATGCACTTGCAGTTTCTTTTGATGCTCATATTGGTCATGATTACATTGAAGATGCAGATGAAAGATATAAGTTTTATCATCAAAAAGAAAAAAGAATCCCTTTTGATTTGGAATTCTTGAATGACATCACATCCGGTGGTACACCAAGCAAAACATTGAACATTATTATGGCAGGTACAGGTGTTGGTAAATCTGCGTTTCTTTGTCACCATGCCGCAAATTGTCTAATACAAAGTTTGAATGTTCTCTATATTACATGTGAAATGGCAGAAAAAAGAATTGCAGAACGAATTGATGCAAATCTTATGGACATTACTTTGGATGACCTAAGAGACTTACCCAAACAAATGTATGATAAAAAAATGAACAACATATCATCTAAAATGACAGGTAAACTCATAGTGAAAGAATACCCAACAGCATCTGCAAACTCAAATCATTTTCGTGCATTGATTGAAGAATTGCAAATGAAGAAGAAATTCAAACCAGATATAATATTTGTAGATTATCTGAATATATGTGCATCTTCAAGAGTCAAGAGTGGAGCAAATGTAAATTCATATCAACTTATAAAATCAATAGCAGAGGAACTTCGTGGTCTTGCGGTGGAGAAAGATGTTCCCATTTGGTCTGCAACACAGGTGAACCGAAGCGGATTCAATAATTCAGATTTTGGTCTTGAAGACACAAGTGAAAGTTTTGGTCTCCCTGCAACCTGCGACTTTATGATTGCATTGATTTCAACAGATGAACTTGAAGAGAAGGGTCAATTACTAGTAAAGCAATTGAAGAACAGATACAACGATACCTTTACAAACAGAAAGTTTATTCTGAATGTGAATCGTGCAAAGATGAAATTCTCAGACCCACCACAATTAGAACAGGCAGGATTAATTCAAGCAAATCAAACGGAAGACCTGAAACTTGGTTCTGGGTTCGACGGAAAGCATTTTGATGAAAAGTTTCAAACAACAAAAAAATTTAATGATTGGAATATATGATGAATGCGTTCATCGATAAAAAGTTTATCAATATGGTGTCCCCCACACTAAGAAACTTCAAGTGGAAGAAAGACGATTTGGCAAATTGTTCTTGTCCTATATGTGGGGATTCTATACAAAAGAAAACAAAAGCAAGAGGATATTTTTATGAAAAATCTAATAAATTTTTCTATAAATGTCACAATTGTGGTGCAGGAATGGGTATATATAACTTCTTGAAAGAGGTTTCTCCGTCGTTATGTAAGGAATATTCTGTGGAGAGTTATGCAGAACGAGGGGTTAAACCAAGACCCAAGGAAAAAGAAATGTTCGGGATTAAAAACACAAAACCAAAATTTAAGAAGAAAGATAAATTGCTAAACGATTTGATTTGTTTAGTAGATTTACCCAACAGTCATGCTGCTGTGAAATTTGCTAATATAAGAAAGATACCAAAACAATTTTGGAAACTTTTATATTACACCGATGATTTCACATCATTTGGTAATAAATTAGACCCAGATAATACTTTATTTGGTAAAGAAGAAAGATTAGTTATACCATTTTTCAACAGCCACGGAACGGTTGTTGGTTCACAAGGTCGCGTTCTAACAATGGCGGGTGAGGTAAAAGCAAGAGAGACCTTGCGATATATAACAATCAAAGGAGACAAATCTATTGACTCTTTGTGGTATGGGTTGTGGAGGATTGACCCAAAGAAAAGGGTGTATGTCGTAGAAGGACCTATTGATAGTTTCTTTTTAGATAATTGTGTTGCAATGGTTGGTGCAAGTTCATATAAGTCTATACCTTCACATTTATCAAACAGTGAATTGGTTTTTGTGATGGACAACGAACCAAGGAATCGTTCTGTTTGTGAATACAACAAAGAACTTATAAAAATGGGACATAAGGTTTGTATTTGGCCGAATAATATTGAAGAAAAAGACTTAAATGACCTTGCATTTCGGATTTCTACTCGTAAAATACAAAAGATGATTGATGAAAATGCTGTGGAAGGATTGGAAGCAGAGTTGAAATTAAACGAATGGAGAAAAGTATGAGTATTATGGTGACGGGTGGAAGTGGACTGGTTGGTTCTGCAATCTCTGCTCCCTTAAAACCCACAAGTGATGAACTAGACTTAATGGAACTGCTAGACATCATAGATTACATCTATGAAAATAAGATTACTAAAATTATACATTGTGCTGCAAAGGTAGGTGGTGTCAAAGCAAACATGGAGCAAATGGGAGAGTTTTATTTTGATAATATTATTATCAATTCTAACTTATTAGAAGCAGCGAAACAATGTGGTGTGGAGAAGGTAGTATCTTTTATGAGTACCTGTGTGTTTCCGGATGATGCAACATACCCACTAACAACAGACCAAATTCATAATGGAGAACCTCATCCCACCAACTATGCATACGCATACGCAAAAAGAATGTTAGAGGTACAGAGCAGGGCATATAGAGAACAATATGGATGTAATTTTGTCACAGTTATTCCGTGTAATATATACGGACCAAATGATAATTTTGATTTGAATACCAGTCATGTTATTCCTGCACTAATTCGTAAATGCTACGAAGCAATACAAAACAATACAACATTTGAGGTATGGGGAACAGGTAAACCACACAGAGAGTTTGTTTATGTTGATGATGTTGCAAAAATTACAAAATGGGTACTGCATAATTATAATGAAGCAGAACCATTTATCATCTCACCGGACGATGAAACAAAACTTTCTATTCTTGCAGAAACCATTGCATTCAAAATGAATTATAATGGAACTATTGCATACAATCACACATATCCTGATGGTCAAATCAGAAAACCATCAGACAATAGCGTTTTGAAAAGTAATTTACAAGGATATCAATTCACACCACTTAAAGAAGGACTTAGTAAAACTATAAATTGGTTTACTAAACAACATAAGGTTTCTATTTTATGAAAAAAGCACTAATAACAGGAATTAATGGACAAGATGGAAGTTATCTTGCTGAATTTTTACTCGATAAAGGATATGAGGTTCACGGAATTTTGAAAAGAAATTCTGTGGCAGAAAATCAAACAGCGAGATTAGATTCTGTGTTTGAAAAATTACATTTATATTATGGAGATATGACGGATTTATCATCATTGATTTCTATATTACAAAAAGTTAAACCAGATGAAATTTATAATCTTGCTGCACAATCTCATGTCCGTGTTAGTTTTGATATTCCTATTTATACTGTACAAGCAGATGCAATAGGTGTGTTGAATATTATTGAAGCATGTAAACTCGTTGTTCCTGATGCAAGAATATATCAAGCCTCTTCTTCCGAGATGTTTGGTAATTCGGTTGACTCTGATGGGTTTCAAAGAGAGAACACACCAATGAGACCTGTAAGTCCTTATGGATGTGCAAAGGTATTTGGCTTCAATATAGCGAGAAATTACCGTCATTCATATGATATGTTCATCAGCAACGGCATCCTCTTTAACCACGAATCTCCTAGGCGGGGTTCAAACTTTGTAACCAGTAAAATTGTAAAGGGTGCAATTGCTATTGCATTAGGAGAGGCAAAAGAACTCCGTATGGGAAACTTGGATGCAAGACGAGATTGGGGTCATGCAAAAGATTATGTTGAAGCAATGTGGATGATGCTTCAAGGAGAAACTGCCGATGATTATGTGTGTGCAACAGGAGTGTCTCATAGTGTTCGAGATTGTTGTGAATATGTTTTTAATAAACTTAATATGAATTATGAAGATTATGTTGTATTAGATGAAAAATATTTGAGACCCGAAGAACTTCGTGATTTAAAAGGTGATGCAACCAAAATTCGTGATGAACTTCAATGGAAACCAAAATATAGTTTTGAAACTCTTATGGATGATATGATTATAAAAGATAAGGATTATTATAAAACAATTAATTTTCATGCTCCATATGACCCAGTGAGATAATCTATGTATTTTTTATCTGAATGTGTAACCATTGATATAAAAAGTCTTATCCGTAAACACACGGAAGAGATATTTGAAGAAGCAAAGTCAGAAACTTTGGATTTGTTTTCTGTGTATGAATCTAAAAATCTTATGAAAGCAAAGAGCAAAAAACAATTATCAGAAGACATTTCTGGTTTGTTTGGTAATTCTGTTGCAAATACTATAGGAAGTTATGGTTGGAATACAGAGCAACCACACAAAGATGGAGAACCAGATGTAATAATAGAAAGTATTTCATTAGAAATCAAAGTTACTTCTGGAGAACAGTGGAGGGGGGGAACTTTTTCCAAACGCTCAGGTTTGTTTATGTTGATTTCTTGGGGACTTATAGATGACTCGTGTGAATTTTTCTCATCTATGATAAACATGGAGAAGGATGATTGGATTTCACAGATGAAAAAAGATAATCCAAATTATTACGCTACATTTTTTGGAAAAAAAGAATTAGTAAATCATGGTGATTATGAAGTTATTCGTGGAAAAATTTATGAATATAAAAGAGGAAAGCAAATTTGTGTAAAAATGGAAAAAGAATAAATTTTTATATAATATTTGGTGGGAATAATTAATAAATTAATATAGATATATTTATTAAATCAAATAAGAAAGAGGAAATATAGATTATGAAATATATTAGTGATATTCTCCCAGAAGAATTTCTCAAACCATATACAACCATAAAACCAAATTGGGGTTATAATGGTTTAGGTGAAATAGTATACAAGAGAACATACTCTCGTATAAAGGAAGATGGAACTAATGAAGAATGGTGGGAAACTGTTGCAAGATGTATAAATGGCGCACAAAAGATTGGAGCCGATTATACAACCAAAGAAGCACAACAACTTTATGACCTCATATTCAATCTCAAATGTAATTTTGCAGGTAGAATGTTATGGCAACTTGGCACTACAACCGTTGATAGGTTTGGTGGCAACTCTTTACTAAACTGTTGGGGAATTTGTATTCGTGACATTGATGATTTCTGTTTCATCTTTGAAAACTTAATGTTGGGTGGTGGTGTTGGATTCTCTATTCGTAAAGAAGATGTTCACGAACTTCCTCGTATCAAAGAAGATGTGACAGTAATACACACTAAAACAAATGATGCAGATTTTATTGTGCCGGATTCAAGAGAGGGTTGGGTGAAACTTCTCAAGAAAGTTTTGAAATCTTATTTCTTTACTGGCAAATCTTTTACATATTCTACAATTCTTGTTCGTTCATCCGGAGAAGCAATTGGTGGTTTTGGTGGTAAAGCATCTGGTCCTCAGATTCTAATTGAAGGAATTGAAAATATTGGTAATGTTATAAGGGAACGAGGAGGAAAGAAACTCCGTTCAATTGATGTACTCGATATTTGTAATATTATTGGTTCTGTTGTAGTAAGTGGCAATGTAAGACGAAGTGCAGAAATTGCAGTAGGTGACCCAGATGATTATTTGTTCCTTCGTGCAAAACGATGGGACTTGGGGAATGTTCCAAATTGGCGGGCGATGTCAAACAATACAATCTATGCAGATTCATACGACCACATTTCTGATGCAGTATGGAAAACTTATGATGGTTCAGGAGAACCTTATGGATTTTTCAATCTTCCCCTCGCACAAAAATTTGGCAGATTACAAGACCGAAGTAAAGATAAATGTGAAATTATAAATCCGTGTGCAGAGATTCTTCTTGAGTCCCATGAGTGTTGTAATCTATCAGAGATATATTTGAATAATATTGAAACAAAATCCGAATTGAAGAAATGTGCGAAACTTCTATACAAGACACAGAAAGCCATTTGTGCATTGCCATTTATTCATAAACAAACTGAAGAAGTGGTACACAAGAATATGCGTATCGGTGTGGGTATAACAGGCATCTGTCAATCGCTGAATAAAGTTGATTGGTTAGAGGATTGTTACAACGATTTAAAGCAATATGACAAAGAATGGTCAAAAAAGAAGGGATACCCCACAAGTATCAGATTAACCACTGTAAAGCCCTCAGGCACCCTCTCCTTGCTCTCAGGGAGTACACCTGGGGTTCATCCTGCGTATGCGAACTATTTTATCCGTAGAGTAAGGATGTCTAGTAGTGATGTATTGATAGATGTTTGTAGAGATGCCAATTATCCTGTAGAATATGCAAGACGGTTCGATGGTACAGAGGACCACTCTACTGTTGTTGTTGAATTCCCTTGTCATATAAACGGCAGAACAATACTTGCAGAGGATATGACCGCAATTAGACAATTAGAATTGGTAAAAGAAATACAGACCAAATGGTCAGATAATTCAGTATCGGTTACGGTATATTATCATCTAGATGAATTAAATGATATTAAAGAATGGATGGAAAAGAACTATGAAAAATCACTGAAAACTGTTAGTTTTTTATTACATTCTGAGCATGGATTTGACCAAGCACCCTACGAAGAAATTACAAAAGAAGAATATAAAAAACGGGTAATAAAATTAAAAAATATTGAAAATGTTACAAGTGGTGAGGTTTTAAGTGAATTAGAGTGTGTTGGCGGTGCTTGCCCTATAAAATAATTTTAATTTTTATGTTGACAATCCCTAATTGTTTGATATAATGGGGGGTTGAATAATTATCGGAGATAATAAAGTGTCTATATATCAGACATAATCAAATGAGGTCGGAGTTGACTTCACGGTGCAAAAACGCACCACCCTCATAGTCAGAGGATTACTTTTCTTATAAGGAGAAATAAAATGACTAAATGTACAGATAGTTGCGGAACAGATGTCGTGACACGAGCGTTAGGTAAGGTCGGTGTTTGCCGTAGTATGCTAATCACATTGGCACTTCTTCCATTTGCATGGAACGGTGTTACTTGGGTTGGTGGAGCAATTCGTGAACTT
>Ga0098052_1002771_pt1 | contig 10544 bp, 3 predicted proteins | sample 15_taG_FD_81591 | JGI IMG/M metagenome (GOLD analysis project Ga0098052, IMG submission 81591) | Marine viral communities from the Subarctic Pacific Ocean - 15_ETSP_OMZ_AT15312 metaG | ecosystem: Environmental > Aquatic > Marine > Oceanic | place: Pacific Ocean | collected 2015-01-18 | reverse complement strand
GAGGTCAAAGATGACTTCTTTTTCAGTTAAGCTCGTCGACCAGAGTCCTTTCCTGAGCCAAAATTCTGTAGAAACGCCATTTGATAAATCAAATTTCAAATTTGATTCTCGACTACCAACCCTCTCAAGAGGATCTACGGACTCAAATCCATAAATATCTGTACTGTAGATGTTTGCGCCAGTAAACTGGGTGCGAAGAGAGCCGCTGGCCATGCCGCCGCTAGCGGTGTGAGGGCCGCCTTTTATGGATATATACTCATCAGCGGACGAAGAGCCCCACCCTTCTGTCATCGAGCCAACTAGAGTCCCCCATCCGTCAGGAGAGAAGATTCCATAACCAGTTGTACGAGGATAGAGATTATCAAATATGTATAAATCAATGTAGTTCGATTCGTTCAGGAATTCTTGCATCTCGCGTTCTGAACCGTCGTAGGGGTATTGATTACAAATCCTCGACAAAGAATCTTTATAATATGACTCCGCAGATCCATAATGCACAAAGCTGTGCGGGTCGCTGAAATCCAAATAAGGAATGAAGCGCTCTATTCTTTTCCGCTGTTCTTGTACATTGCCTTCCGATTCTAGAAGCGGATAATTTTTAACAACCTCTTCTTCAATGCTGGTTACTGCGATGACGCCATTCGTTTTGTCATCAAATAGATCTTTTATACCCATTGTTAATTCTGCCTCGATTCAACTCTAAACTTAAACACTTCGGGCTGCTCAACCCAATCTCCAACAGAATTATTGTAATAAGCAAATTTAACTCCGTACATATATCCTGGCTCTAACATTTGCATGTCCAAATCAAAATAATTTCCAGATACATCATATGACATCTGCGTGTGGAGATCGCTGCCAGTACCATACGGAACAATCTTCGCATCATCAACCACCCTGTAAACCTCATATGAGCCGCTCTCCACTATATCAAGGGCGGCCGCTTCTGTGGCTTTGACATAGATGTTTGGGCTCCAATCTTTGGTACGAGTATACACTCTGAATCTTGCTGTCTCGTTTTCTCTGTATACTTTTTTTAGATTCATAATTTTAGTCCTATATTCTTCAGACGGTGCCTCATTACTGGCAACAACTGAATAAATAGGGAAGGAACTGGTATGGAAGTGTGTGCCCTGTCCAGCGCCAATAGTTTCACATCCTTGGCCATGACCACCGCTAAACCAAACATCGAAACATGTTTTTAAACGATTGGTGGCCAGACCGGCTGCTGTCATACAAAAAGAAGCGCTGTAGATACCGGTTGATACAAACCCGCCCGTTGCAACAGTTGTGATGCCACTGCCGGCGAGGACATTGGTGCCATCCGGATATAAAGCAATTGCACCGGTGGCCGGCACCGTATTGTCTGCGGATCCAGAGAAAACACTTAAATAAATCTTTCCGCCCGAACCTCCAATCGATGGAATATTTCTTAGCTGGCCTTTAAAGTAATTATATAAATAAAGTGTATAAATATTCTCATCCGCGGTTGCGAGAGAACTACTATGGAAGAAGTTGCTTCTATTATCTTTTATTGTTGAATCCCAACGCGCCTCGATACAGGGGCGCTTAAAGAAAAACTCCGTTCCTCTGCCGAAGAACTTCTTGGTATAATAAGATCTTGCGGCTGCTTCGTATGTTGATGTCAAATATACGCCCAGTCCTTCGTCTTCCTTGGATCCCATATTAAGCGCTGTCTGCGAATTGTTTGAAGAGCTTATCCACTGCTCTACGAGAGTCGTAATATTAAGCTCAATATCTTCAACGCCAGTATCATATGAGACAGTAAAAGAAGAAGATGCATCAGTGAAATAATCGCCCCCTTCAGATGACCAAGCGGTATGCCCAGATGATGCAGAGTATCTATTAATCCAGTTAGAATCTCCTTTGTCTTTATATCCATCCATATCCAAGCCGGTGCCTTCCTGCCATGAGCCAGAAACCGCAGAAACGGTCATGGTATAATTCTTCGGAAGAGTTGAAGAATGAGGGGCGTTGTATATACGAAGATAAAAGCTGACATTTCCGCTGACCGGGATTACAGAATTATCTCTATCGTATTTAATGGAGTCGGTTGATGCGGTGGCATTAAACTTAATCAGCGACCGGCTTTTTTCAAATGATGATGTGCCGGCCTGTGCATAAATAGAAAATACCTCTAAAATGTCAGATGCGCCCATATTCGAGCCCGTCCCGCGGGTAACGAGATCTGCTGAATAAGCGTTTGTTATTGTGTTGTCGGACTTTGCCCAGTATCTTTTAACACCCATTACTTAACCGTTCCTTTAAAATCCGTTTTAGGATATCTTATCTCAAAAGCAACATTGTCCGGGGTACTAACATACCTTCCATCCGCGGATGTATGTAGTGATACATTAAATCCTGTAGATGAATAACGGCCTCCGCGCTTATTAACCACTTTAACGCTCGATACATCCGCAACACCACGAGCAGAGTTAAGAATTGAGTAAATATCCGTTATAGAAAATCTTTCGCCTATAAACATTGAACGAGTCAATTTTTGCTGTAACGCCGTGCTAGCCGATTCTAGAACATCAAATTTGTTAAAACCTCCTTCAGAGAGCACCGTAAATTCAATCCCCAGATTAACTACCTTTGCGTCAAGAATATCAATTGTATCATTAACCATTCTATATCTATTTAGCCATTCTTTCAGATTTTGTTTGAGCGCGGCATTGGCTGTCGTGAGGAAGCCGTCAGTGCCCTCTGCTAAAACATACATATTAAGATTTCTCTTGAGTGAATCCTGGTCTCTAACAAGATGACAACGCTTGAGGGAGCCAAACTCCGAAGGCATCGCATATGAAAGCGCCTCATAATCGGAAGAAGTGACGGCCCTATTCTGAGTGGGGAAATAATTTAATGTCCTTCTTCTTACTTCCTCTATAGAGGGCGGCGCTGTTGAGCCATTTATGGGTTCCTCATTATGACACTCAATGGAAGAAATAACATCATTCGCGGTTGAAGTGGTGGCAAGTTCGGGAGAATTAAATTCTACTAGCGGTCGGACTAGTGACTTTATGCCACCAACAGCGACATTTGCGTTATCAGAAGTATTTTTTCTTAATCTAACGGTAAGATCGGTGTCCGAAGGGCCGATGCCTAATTTGTCTGTGCCCAACAAGTCAGATGGATCAAAGGAAACATCTGTTACATAATTCTTTGCATGCCTCTGGAGTACAACATTAGAGGGCTCTGCGAGGGTTGGCGAAGCTATCTCAGAATCAGATCCGAATCCAAATTGTAATATGACATTTCTCTCGTTTCTTTCTACTGTAAATCTTCTAGGCGCTGTGAAGGGCCTAATCAGAGATGGCGCATTGTCTCTAGTGTTGGAGTCTCTGTTTGGTACTGATTTATATATTACATCATGAGAGAGATAATCAACCTCAAAATATTCATGGCCATCTGAATCAAATACACTTATAATCTCAACAATATCATTTCCACCCAGAACAACCTTCCTAAATTTCTCAAAAGCGCCGATCTTAACTGTTTGGACATCGAACTTGCCAGAAATCACATCTCCATATGCCTTAACGGCATAATGAGTTGGAAGCCCAGTGGATTCATCAACGCGAGCAGCAACAATATAATTTCTTGGATCGTCAAAACGAACATCTTCCAAAAGAATGAAGCTGGAGCCGGCAGAGGAACCAACCAATGAATTTTTCTTAAGAATTGGAAAATATCTAGTATCAGGACCAAGACCAGTTGAGTTAGCGGGGATTAGCGCATAAAAAGTAACCTTTCCAGTTGTTGATGCGCTCCCTTGATACTTATAGCCGTGCTGCTTTGCAATTCGCAATATATTGTCAAACTCAACAGAGCTATCCAAAAATGTTTCATTGACCTGATAATCCAAATAGAATGAAAGCATATCTCCGACATAGGAAACCGTGTCAATCATTAGAGATCCGAAAGACGCCTGGCTAAAATCCTTATATGTATCTGGGTAATATCTTTTAGCATAATTGATCAAATCTGAACGGATCGAATCAAACTCTCTGCTAGTATATCTAATTGGCACTTTTTTCTTGGACATGCAACTATTTCTCCGACTTAAGTAAATAGTATTTTACTATTATTATTTCTCATGCAGAAACAGGAAATTCAAATTCGTCGACAACACCAACTGACGGTATCGAATATCTTACCTTCACAAACAAGGAATTTGAGTCAGCATAAACTTTCGAATCTACCGATTGAATTCTCACATATGGCAGATATATGGCTGCTTGCTCTTTCACCCTAGAGCTTACAATGTCTCCCACGCTCTCTAGAGCGGGGTGGAACAAATATTTTCTAATTCCTACGCCGAAATGCGGATCCATCACTCTCTCTCCAGGCGAGGTCAAGACAACCATTTTTATGTTCTGTTGCGCCATTGTACGCAGACTGTCATGAAGAGCATAGGTTCCATCTCTCTCGCTGACTGTTAAGGGTAACACTACTGATAATCCTTCTGCCATTTTTTTCTTCCTTTAGTCGCAACTCTCGCCATATGAATTATATGGCCGTTTTTTAATTCTTCTTCCCCTCTCCCACCAACGAAGGCCATCTTCGAAATTGAGCACAGGACGGAGCCAGTCAGCAAATTTGAAAGATTCCAGATTCCAAAGCTTCCTGGAACCTGAGCCGTGGGGGTTGGCGGACTGGGCCGCCTCATAGATGTTAGTAAATGCATCCATTGCAGCGGTCTTTGATTTTTCAAAGCAGTCCTCTGGTTGCCTGTCCCAACTACGGAAACCACTAAATATATTTCCCCCTTTTGTTTCCCACATGTCGCCGCCGTCTTCAGGCATGCCCTCGTTCCCTAATGAATCATAAAATCCCTGCATGCAGTAAATAGTTAACAAGGACAAAAACCTAGGTAGAGGAAATACATACCTAAACCATGCTTTGTACTCCGGCTTTTCTACTATTTCGCGAATCAGACAATAAACATCATAAGAGTCCGGATTGAACAGAGTAAACTCTTGATCTGGAATGTCTAGCTCTGCCGAAGCTATGGGGATTAAATATCTTTCTCCCTGTGGGCTTTTCAGTTTATATGCCTTCTCTTCCATTATAGTATCCGACCTAATCGAACCAATAGCGGGGCCCCATATCTCTTTAGCGTGGTTGTTATTCTCTGGCATGAAACTCAGGCGAAGTCCAAATTTCCACGCGTGGACCTCTATCTCGTGAGAATGTTCGCTAGGGGTTCCAATGGCCTCTTGCACCTTGAAGTTAACGATCTTGTGCCAGTGGCATACCGATGCTCCGGCTGGGCCGTCATGACATACTTCTAGTGCAATGCCGTTTCCAAATTCATCTACTTCATACCTATGTGTGTGGCCCGGTCCATGGTCGGATCCATCGGATTGTGTTGTTTCTCCCTCTATATCTGCGGCGCCCCAATAATCAGAAATCTTGCCTGTCACTCCCATTGACTTTTTCTTTTGTACAAACTTATCCCAATCATCGATATTAACGATATTATAGAGATTATTTTCCCTTTCCATAGTGGCATCGTATTCGTCAGCACTTTCAATTGGCTTTTCTATTATCTTAATATATTTCTCCAATACAAATGGCCATTCATCCATATTAGAAAATGCAGATCTAAAACTAGACGCGAAAGAATTTAGGCCGGCCTCTCTATATTGGTCCATTGCTGATTGATAGGACTCTGGATCTCCTGTTGGTATATTATAAGCTTTCTTGCTGTTCGGATTTGACTGAACATGTATTGGCCCATCCGGCTGTACTCCCCCTCTTGTCCAGGTGTCGCTCAAAAACAGCAAGAAATCAACATTTTCAACATCTGGGGCGAGCCGGGCGTTAAAACTATCAGCAATGGTGAGAAATTCTTCTTTTACCATCCTTTTAACAAACACTAGTGCCGAATCAATTGTCTGATTAATCATCAATTCAAAAGCAGCTTGCTTGGACTTTTCTGCCGCGGTTTTGCTGAAGTCCGCGCTGCCAGCGCTGATTCCACCGAATTTTTTGGTTGCAGTATTATCAAAGACATTTTTAAGCCACGACTGATTCTCTATTGCAATGGCGGAAAGAGCAGCTAGCTTACCGTCGTATTTTTCATAAAATTCCTGAACATGTTCAACTATATTTTTAAACGCTATCTTCTCTTCCAGCGTGAAGTCGACATTTGGATCTATAATGCCAGAATCAACTTTTCGAACTATATTGTTGAATGTTTGTTCTATAAATCGATAATAGTAGTCATCATCATTGGACTTATCGTTGAAGATCCACCAGCCAGTGATGCCATCGACCATCAATCCGCGCTTAATCCTTTCTGTGATAAATTCATAAAGACCTTCCTCAAAATTATCTTCATTAAGTGCAAACTGAGAGATTATCGGCATGCCGCGGATCAGAGCTTCTGTGAGGTATACCCTGATTACAGATCTCTGCACTGCATCTATAGAAGCTGCTGTGGAGCCGTCAAACATTTTATCGTAAGGCGCCTCTTGAGAGCACAAAGGATCGTACTCAAACCTAGGATCTTCTTCCAAATTTCCTTCCAACATATTTGCTTCTTGAATTAGATCGCCCAGAGAAAACAGTGGCGCCGGGGCCGGCTGGCAACCATATTCCGGTGGGACTATCGCCTCGACAATCCCCCTCCATCCTTTAAAATCTGGCTCTTGGACATAAAAAGGAGGAGGGACTTGTTCCGGGAACAGCTTTCCTAATGGTCCGCCATATGTTTCATTATCGAGGTAAATGATTTCCGGACTTCCCCATGTATTTTCGCTATATCCGAACTTAAATGCCTCAGACAGTGCCGCAAGGATCGGGCCGTTCTTGCTCTCGGCGCTCGAATGCATATGAGTAGATATATCCGATTCCACCTCTCTAGGTGGCTCTAAAAATCCTGTCTCTGAGGCGGCGTCCATTGAAGAAACTATTTCTGGGTAAGATCTGCCTGTCAATATCCTATTGCTTATTCTCTTCAAGAATCCGGCATTAATTAAATCAAACTTGCGGGCACCGTTCGTAGGTGCTGCAAAGTAATCTCTAAATTTTTCTTTATCGACTGCATTTCTTGCTTTTTCTCTATTCGAGCCGGCGGCGTCTATAATCCTTTGTGAGATTGCTCGATATAAGACCTCTACTTGCCAAGAGTCCCTTACATTTTTGCTTACTGGCAAGGTGTTGATAAAATCCATTGTATCTTGATCCAACTTAGGTGTCACTTCGAAATCATATAAAGTATATGAATGGGGGCGATAGGACGCCACTGATTCAACTCCTGATCTAATGGACGCCCCTTGATCTACAACTATTTTAATTTGATATGAGTTCTGTCTTTTTATAGCACCATTCTCGTCTGGAAGGTTATAGTCATACCCCAACCTGAATGCATATGCTGGATTGCCGTTTGGATCATGTTCGTGGCCCCAATATCTTATCTGCACATCTGGCGTCATAATATCCGGGACCTGATCCAACCTGAGCGATTTATGATATTTAAAGAAAGGTTTTCCCCTTGTTCCTGCTAGCTCCTGAGCGTGACTGGACCAATTCTTAGGATTGGTCTTTTCTTCCGTAAACACTGCGCTGTGATTCCAAAAACCGCAACAAGAAATTGATTCACCCAACAACAGCGCTTCCGTCACCTGCACTGCGTCAGACAATCCTTCGCCCTTTTGCCGACTGGGCGCGTCTTTAAGAAGGCTTGAAGAATATATGCCCGCTCTAAGGAGAGATGCCAATTCAGGTCCATCACCGGAGGTTTCGGACCCAAGCTTGTAATTCATAATAAATGCTTCGACATAATTACTTCTTTGTTCTATCCTTGTTTCATTTCTTGCTTTTCTCTTTTCAATGTCTTCTACGGCCTCTCGAAGAGATGAATATCCATCCGGCACAGTTGATGTTTTAAACTCAGGATCCAGGTCTCTGAATTTTCTGGCCATCCAAGCGCCGACGGTTGGCGGAAATCCTCCTTTTGCTCCTCCGCCAAGCTTGGCAATCACGCTGTCTCCTTGATTGTCGGCAAGCGCGCTGCCATAAATATCTACTGAGGCATCGGTTTCTGGGTGCTCTATGGCGTTATCGACCTCCCATTCAAAAAGACCCAACTGGCTAGCAAGGGGGGCGCCCATAAATCTCACTCTTCTGTTGTGAGATCGAAGGCCGCGGCCTTTTGAGTCCGAAAGAATACAATTCAGAACTCCGTGATATCCTAGGAGATCTGACACGACAGCACTTTCTATTGAAGCTAGATACATAGAGTTAATCGAGTCGCTGGCCAGTAGGTCCATCGGATCCGGGCAGGGATAGAACGAATCACTTGAACACTCGGAACACTCCGTAGATGGAAAATTAGACAAGGGGCCGTTTTGTAGCATATCAGCCATGTCCTTGAAATCTTGGATCGCTTTTTCTTTTAGTTTGTCAAGTTCTTCGCGGCACTCTTGAGGGTCCAGCCCTTTTTGAGATAAAAGTCCACACTTCAAATCATTAATGCGACCCATTACTTCAGGAGGGCAGTGGGTGGCCGGCAATTGCAAAGTTTCACTTCGGAGCTTAAGCATGAGATCATCAACAGGAACAAAGAGGCCAAGAGAGGAGAAAAAATCTCTAATCGCGGCTGCATTTGAAAAAATTTCCCTAATACACTCCGAAGAAGATGTTCTAGCAACCTCAAGCGCTAGTTCTACAGTTTCCCTATTTGCACTTCCCTTGAAAAGCTGCAACAGTTGACCTTGTGTAAGCATCAATGACATGTCATCAATAAATGCGCCCATTTCTTCATTTGGCATGGTGGCCAAGCAATCTGAGTTTCCATCGACGGTTGCAAACAAATTCTTGAGAGATTCATTTAGCTGATCATCTGATGAGCCCGGACACAAGCTCTCTGTCAAGAGATCTCTAAAGTGATCACTCCCCTCATAGAGATCGCGCAAGGATGCGCCCATTGTCTTAAGTATATCGCAAGCCAAGTTCATTAGCTGGGCCATTAGCGCCTTAATGGCAGACATAACAATCTGAACTGCTGCCTCTTGTATTGCCTTCCAAATGGCCTTGGCCATTGATTTTACTATGTTGCCAAAAAAAGATACCCATTCGGCCATCTCTTCTCTTTTGAAAGTTAGTTCAAATTTATTGGGTGGCATTATTTGACAAAAATCAAATTCTCTTGTGTTCATGAAACTATCAAGAGGGGGGTTGAACGACCACAGTGGCTGAGGCCTGCAACTCTCAGGAATAGATTTCATTGCCGTGGTGGCGAAGCCAGCGAAAACTCCGGCGCCAGGAAGGGTCATGATTTCATCAAAAAGTACATCAACATCCAAAGCATCCAAAAGTGCGCCTCGGTATGCATCAAAAAGAGCTTTCGTGGTCTGGCCGAGTGCTTCGGCATAAGTGCCTCCGCTGCCAGGAACATACTCTCCAAAACTGAATTCCCCAGTTTCTCCTGAATATCCTATGCCAAAAAGGCCGGTTCCAGCGCCTAGGCCGGAGACGGATTCTGGATATACAAGATCATACCACTGTCCGTTAAGTTCTTCTAATTTTTTCTTCTCATCGGACAATATCTGAGATGGGTCTTTGTCATGATCATAAAGCTTGCCTGCTTCTATTTCCTCGATCAACTGCTCTGTCTCAGCAATCTCCCCTTCCAAAGTTGCCGCGGATATGACCAGCGCTTCATCCTCTTCCCGGCGTTGGGCTTCATATGCTGTTTCTTCCGTTGACATAACTGCGTCATATACCTCATATTGAGACATTTCGGGGGAATTGTAGGTACCTATCTTGTAGCTTGGATCCCAAGGTGGAGGGAGATCCGCCCACACATCATCAACCTGCGCCACTACTTTTGCTTTGTCTTCTGCCGGCAGACCTAACATAAGAAGCTGCAAAGTATAATCACCTACATTTCCAAGAGTGTGTTCGACAATGGCTTTTTTCCAATCTTCCTCGCCCATGCCGGCCATTAAACAATCCATGCCCTTAATTATTAAAGACACCCAGCCACACCAACCTAGACGATCCATTAATTGCTCATGAAGTTCCTGTATCTTCTCTTTGCTAGGTTTGCCTTTTATTCGTTGCTCAAGAAAAGAGAACACTGCATCCAAATAAGGATCTCCCTTGGCTATCTCAGCTTTTGCTTCCTCATATGCTTTTTTCGCGCCATCTTTGAAATCTTCTTTAAAAGAAGAATTCTTTTTCTCGCGATCTTCCTTTGTCATACAAAGTTTATTACTAAACTCATCTAATATGGCATCTGGTAATCCTGCTATCTGATCTGCCATTGCATCCGCAAGGGCGCCAACAACACCGTCCTCATCCAGCAAAGATTCTGCCAGACACGAGCCAAGCGCCGGATCATTAAACAGAGAATTTGAGTCCTCTCCATAGTAAATTTGCAATGATGGGTAAGTATACTTTAGAACGACTTCAAGCCACGGAACTGGTTGGGCAGAAGTTATTTCTCGATCTATCTCCGGCAAAGCCCCGACATAATAAAGAGACCGAGAACGGCTGAATGGAGATTTGTT
>Ga0098052_1002767_pt1 | contig 10548 bp, 10 predicted proteins | sample 15_taG_FD_81591 | JGI IMG/M metagenome (GOLD analysis project Ga0098052, IMG submission 81591) | Marine viral communities from the Subarctic Pacific Ocean - 15_ETSP_OMZ_AT15312 metaG | ecosystem: Environmental > Aquatic > Marine > Oceanic | place: Pacific Ocean | collected 2015-01-18 | reverse complement strand
GTATCAACTATACCATCAACTAATGTTACTTGGGTTTTACCGTCATATGGGTGTTTACTATAAATATATTTTGCTAATTTACGCGCTAAATATAATTCGTGGGGGATTAGAGCTTCATTTTCATTACAAGCATATCCCACCATAATACCTTGATCACCCGCTCCTCCTGTATCTACACCATTAGCGATTTCATTGCTTTGTTTTACTATATTTGTTGTAACATTGTCTATACCACAAACATTTTTTACAAGATATTTTAGGGGACCTATATCTGCATTTGTAGTAATTTCTCCTGTTACGAATACTTTACCATGACCCCCCATAGTTTCAACTGCTACTCTTGAGTTGGGATCTTGTTCTAGACAGGCATCTAAGATAGTATCTGATATTATATCACAGATTTTATCTGGATGTCCCGGTGTTACACATTCCGCTGTTCTAATTGTTTCCATAACTTTTATTTTTATATAATTAATTTATTTTAAACATCCAAAAAGTCCGTAATATCTGCTCCATCTATAGTAACTGCAGGGGCATTTTTCCAACTTTCATTTTCTAATCCTATTCCTGAATCTTTTTTAACAGTACCCATATTATTCTTATCTATGTAATCATCTGCATCAAAAACTTGATCATACATTACTGGTACTTCAGCATCACCATATGTTTTTGAAGTAACTTTATCTAAGAAACTTTTATCTACTCCACAAACACAAGGCATATTTTTAGTAGGATCAAACCATTTGACATTTAATCCTCTATCAATTATCTTTTTTAGTGGTTCTTCAAAGAAATTACCTAATGAAACGTGAGTATAAGGACATGGTAATATATCACCATATCTAGTAACAGGAATCATTCTTTTTACTGCAATACATCCGAGGTCTCTACCATAAGAGGGTGTCATATGCGTAAATATATCATATTCTTCTTCAAATTCTTGTAATATAGCTCCTTCTTTTTCTGTCATCATTTGGTCTGTGACCCCTTCATATGCACCTACTGGTTTAGCATATACAACATAACAACCAACTTGTTTATCTTGACAGAATTTTAAGAAATCTTTCCATTCTTTAGAATAAATTCTATCTTTCCATATAACTGTGGAAAGTATAACATGTAAATCTGCGGCTCTACAAGCATCTATAGCTCTCATAACCCTATCCCATGAACCTTTTTTACGTCTAAAAGTATCATGGCTTTCAGGATCTGCCCCATCTAAACTTAATTGGATTTTATCTATTCCTATACTTTTTAAATGTTTAGCTTTCTTAAAATCTAATAACCATCCATTTGAATCTGAAGCTAAATAGAATTTAGATGGGTCGATTGCTTCTACTAATTCATCAAATTCTTTTATTAATAAAGGTTCACCTCCTGTGATTACAAAATTGGCTAACCCCATTTCATCAGCTTCTTTTGAAAGTCTTCTTACATCATCTAATTCAAATTTTCTACGACCTGAGGCTCTTTCCCAGTCTCTAGGTACATAAAATTTATCTATACAACAATGTTCACAGTCAAAGTTACATAAATAATCATATTGAAATTGAATTATAGCTATACTTTCCCCATTTTTGAGTCTTTCAGGGTATTTTTGCATTTTTTCAAAAACTATAGGTTTATAATTTTGTAGCCAATTTTTTCTTTCATCCTCATCTTCTATGGTTGTAGTGGACATTATATTTGTATCAGCATTAAAAGCATCTGTGGGGTCTAAATCATATTTATTACCACCTAAAGGGGTTTTAAACATAGTCATATTTGAATTTGCCATATTATTTAGAATTTATAGTTTTTTGATTTATTTCTTGTTCAATTATTTTTACTTTAGTAACAGGTAAATACCAATAAGCCCCACTACTATCTAATATTTTATATTGAGGTTCTATTCTCCCCCTCATGTCGATTATTCTTACTTCTTCACCCTCATCTAAAGATTTTAAAGGAGTTACTTGAGATTCAAGAACTACAGCTTTTTGGTCTATTACTTTATTCCATCTACTAAAAGAATATTTGGCCCATTCAGCACCAGTAATATTTGATGTGAATAGTGTATTTTTATCTCCTTCTAAGTGATTGTAATGATGAAATGTTTTTTTACCGCTTGTTTTAGGGGGTAGAAAAGCTTTTGCTTTTTTATGATAACCGTGATTTCTTTCTTTAAATTTAGATTTAAATCCTTTTCGTTGGGAAACAGGTGGGTTTTTTCCCTTAACACTAATAAATTTAGGTTTTTCTTTTTTTTCCATTTTTCTAATTGTTTATTCCAAACATTTACATTTATACATATTAAATAATTTCTAAAGAATGATCTCTTAATATTGAAATTTTGATGTTTTTATCAAATTTTAACTTAATTTTTTTAACTACTTCATCTGAATAACTAGCAGCCATTACAATAATAGCATCTACTGGATCTGTTTTGAGTTTTTTAGAAGAAACTATAGGGATATGAGTAGCATGAGTGTATTTTCCTTGTTTAAATGGGGCATCATCAATAACGTATTTAATTTTAGACTGAATTTGTGTTAAAGCCATAACAGAAATACCTTGATGACTAGCCCCCCATATAGCTACATTTTCAAAATTATTAATATATTTAGTTAATTCATTTGTCATTTTATTTTGATAATGTTTAAAATGAGTTAAATCTAAATTTTTTCTTTTCTTTACAACAGCAGAAATTATATAATCATGCCATACTTCATTTAATTCTATAATTTCAAAACCATTTTTAGATAGGGTGGATGTTAATGTTTCTTTAGTAAAATAAAATAAATGATCATTTATAAATTCTGAAAATAGATTGTTTTTTAACATCATATCAAAGTTAGGTACTTCGATTATTCCTACAGCATCATCATTTAGATTTTCACTTAATATTTTTAATGTTAAGCTAGGATTAACTAAATGTTCAAAAAAGTTTAATATAAAAAAAGCATCAAAATTAAAGTTTTTATTTATAATATCATTTGGATTTTCAAGATACATTTTAGAAACATTTAATCCTTCATTAATACAATAATCTACAGATTCTTGGGAATGTTCTATTCCATAGGTATTTATGTTAAATTCATCCATAAGAGATAGATACTCCCCCTTACCACACCCAATTTCTACAATATTTTTATTTTTAAGATTATATTTTTTAATAAAATTATCAAATTGTTTTAACCTAAACTCTTTCATTTCTTCTGAATAAGCAGCTGCTCTTATAACATCTTTATAATAAGATACAGGTTCATTGTTTAATTGAACTAACCCACAACCTATACATTGACAAACTTCTAAATCTATACCCTTATCTTGAGAAAGTGAATCTTTATCTGGAAAATTTTGGGCTGCTTTGGGCATATTTTCGTATGTTAATAGTAATTTTAATCTATTATAACATACTCTACATGTATCGATTTTTTTCATTTATTATTCTAATATTGAAATAATTCTTTTTTAATAATTTGTTTATTTGAATTATAATAATTGTATAAAGACTCTATTGATTTATTAATAGGTGTGAATTTGAAATCTTTAATTTCATTTAATAATAATGTATTATCTCCACTATATTCAGGTTTTTTTGATGGATCAATGATTTCTATGTTTAAATCTTTAGATGATATTAGATTAATTTTTTCTGCAAGGGCTTTACAGTCAAATACCTTACCTGAACAGAGATTGTATGTATTATTTTTTGGTTGGTTTTCAATAAACCATTTAGTTATTTTTACTAAATCTTTAATATACAGATAATCTAATACTGAATTTTGTTTGAGTGTAATAGGCATATTTAAAACGGCTTTACAACATGCATTTGAAATAAAACGATATCTCCAATCATCATATTTACCAAATACTGAAAAAAGGCGAAGATTATATATATTATCTTTTAATGAAGTATATTTAGTCATTATATATTTAGAAAAACCATAAGGCCACTCTGTTGGGATATGCTTATCGAATTTTGCTTCTTTCATCTTAGGGGTCCAATTTTCTCTCCCAAATTCAGCTCCAGAACCAAAATAAATCATTTTCCCAAAATAACCTTCACATCTAGTTATATTGAAAAACATTTTTAGATTGTTTTCTAATACTTTATTAGGATCTTTTGTTGAGAATGTTGGTGCGGCATCATAAGTAGCAGCATGAATTATAACATCAAATTTATGTTTTTTTATAAAATTAAAAACCTTCTTTGAATCTAATAAATTAAGTTCTTTGCTATTAGGGGCCAATATATCATATTCTCCTAATCCTTCTAAAAGATTTTTAGCTATAAAACCATTACCACCTGTTATTAGTATTTTTTTAAAACTATACATTTATTATACTCATATTTTTATTAAATTCATCTCTATCTAAAAGTGGTAATAAATCTTCCATAGGTAATGAAATAAATGTACCATCTTCTTTTTTATAAGTTGAATTTCTAGGAAAAGATTCTTGAGAATGTGGCATTATAACTTCACATAAAACTGGACCCTTTTCATTTAATATTTGTTGAATATTAGATTCTATATTATTATGGTTATCTAATTTATAATATTTTATATTATAAGATGATGCTATTTTTTGAAATTTAGGTAAAGTGACTCCAGTATCTTCACTACTAGCGTTAAAATTACTCTTAAAATGTTTTTCTTGGGAATTCCTTATAGAAACATACCCACCATTATTTAAAACGAAAAATTTAATGGGTAAATTTAAACGTTTTACAGTTTCTAATTCTTGTACATTCATCATAAATCCACCATCTCCATCTAAACATATAGTATTTTTTTTACTAGCAATACACCCACCTATAGCTGATGGAATTCCAAATCCCATAGATCCTAAACCTTCACTATTAAAAACTCTTAAACCTTTTTTTACCTTAAATGCCTGCATAGTAACTTCACTACTACAACCAGAACTACCAGGAATTAATAAATCCGTGGATTTCATTAAATTAGATAAAACATCTATAAGAACATAATTGTTAACTTTGTCTTTTAGGTTTTTGTATTCTGGTAGTATTACAGGGTATTTTTCTTTCCATTCTCTACATTGCTTAATCCATTTAGGATGTTTCCATCCAAATATATCTAAAGATTCATCCTTTTTCCTTTTATTTTTAAGAACTTCTTCAATAAATTCTTTAGCATCAAAATCAACAAAACAATTAATTTCAAAATCCATTTTTTTAATTTCATTTGGGTCAATATCTACAATTATTTTTTTAGCGTTTTTTGCAAAATTTTTATGATTAAAAGCTGTTTGGCCATGATCTAATCGTGCTCCTATTGAAATAAATAAATCTGCAGTTTGTTGAACAAAATTGGCTCCTCTTTGGGCTATAAGACCAGGTCTACCCATAAATAAAGGATGATCTTCTTCAATCATATCTAAAGCTTTCCAAGTTGTTAAAACTGGAATATTTAATGCTTCTATCATTTTTATAAATGATTTTTCTGCTTTTGATAATCTTATTCCATTACCCGCAAGAATTACTGGTCTATTTGAATTATTAAGTAAACTATAAAATTGGTCTACTTTTTGTTTTAATTCATTTTTTCTATCAGGTTTAGAAGGAGGTTTAAAATCTTTAAGTTGATTTATATTAATATCATAAGATTGAATATCTAAAGGGATTTCTATCCAAACAGGTCCTGGACGTCCTGTGGTAGCTAAATGCCATGCTTCTTCTAGTACTTTTTTTATATCATGGGGGTCTAATACAGTTGTAGAATATTTAGTAATAGATTTAACTATAGAGGGCATATCTATTTCTTGAAATCCTATCTGTCTTACTTTTTTATCTTTATTAATATCTTTACTTTGAACTTGACCTGATAAAAATATAATTGGGATAGAATCTAACCATGCTGATGCTACTCCCGTAACTGTATTAGTTCCTCCTGGACCTGCTGTAACTAAACAAACACCTGGGGTATTATTGTATTGAGCGTATGCTTCTGCCCCTATAGATGCAGCCTGCTCATGGAGATTGCAAACATAATTTATATTACTTTTACTTATAGAATCTATTAAGGGTAAACAAAATCCCCCTGATAAAGTAAATATATCCTTTATTGAATTTTTTTCTAAAAAAGATACAACATAATCTGATAATTTCATATGAATGGATTAATTAGGAGTGTTATGGTTTATATCTTGTACTTGCATATCTTCTACTTTTATTTTTTCTCTTTGTTTAAAAGATTCTTCTATTTCTAATACTTCTTCTCCAGAATAGATTTTTAAAAGTTCTATTTCACATTTAATATTTGTATGGGGGGGAACTCTATACCTAAAAAATGACCTAAAACTAGAAGCGCCACTTTTTCCGTATCCTAATTCAGAAGGTATATTAAATATTTTTTTACTGCCTTCCTCCATATTTAAAATAGCTTTTTTAAAACCCTGTGGTAAAAGCCATTTGACTTCTTTACACGATAATAGATCTCTTTCTATTAACTCTTCTTCAGTAATTTTATATATTTTAGCTTTATCCATTATACCTGTAGCAGTATCTAAACCATAGGTAGTAACTGTAAGTTGTTCTTCTGGTATTTCATTTACATACTCAGGAGATACTAAATCATCGTATTTTTCTTTGCCTTCTTCACCTACATAATAAAAATTTGAAGAAAATGATTCATTTGATAACCATATGTTATAATGAAGGGATACTGTTTGGTCTATTTTTGGGGTTTTTTTCATTTTTTTATTCGTATAAATTAAATATTATTTCAGCTTCTGATAATTCTAGTTGATCTTCTTTACATAATATAAATTCTGAAGTTGGTACGAAAGTATTTCTATTATGTTTTACAGTGGGTTGAATTGATTCTATTCTATAGACATAAGATACAAATTCACCTTCTGATAATTCTTTTAAAGTGGTTAAAGTCCTACAAGAAGTAGTATGAAAAGAACTATGTGTATTTTGTAATCTAAATTCTTCTTGTAATTTATAACCTTTATCAATTCTTCTAATAATTCCTCCTTTAGGAGAAACTTTACGGTTTGAAGTATTATTAACGCCCTCTATAGGTCTATTAGATATATTTGATGTATATTCATCTCTAATTATTTTAACTATTTGATCAACTTCAAATTTAGGTTTATTTTCTTCCATAATAAAATTAATTAAGCCAATGAGTTATAAATGTTTTTCTATTTAAATTTTTAGATATATCATTATCTGTGTAATATGAGTCATTTACATAATGGGTAGAAGATACTTCTTCAATAACACACCCATTTAATGTAGAGAACTCATGTCTAACTTGAGGTTCTATTGTGATTACATCACCTTTTGTTAAATTATGTGATACTCCATCTAATTTTAGATTAACATCCCCATATAATACAACAAAGGTTTCTTCTTTTTTCTTATGATATTGTTCCGGATGATTTTGGCCAGGTAAAGTTATTATTAATTTTTTACAGTATTCTCTATTAACAACCGTTACCATTGTAATTCCTGTTTGGTCAAATTTATCTACACCATAATGATGGGAGATTTCTAAATCTGCTTTTCCAGGAACTACAACTCCTGATTGAGTTATAAAAGATTTAACTCTTTGTACTATATCCCAAATTTTTTCTCTAGTTTCTACTTTTTCTGCATCTTCTAAATCATTAGTATTGGTTAAAGAAAATATAGGATTATTCATTTTATAATCTTTTCTAGCTATATAATGAGTGTACTTAGACATATCATTAGCTAATAATTGTCCTGGTTGACTCGGCCATGCATAAAATATATTAGATTTATCTATAATATCTCCTTTTTTAATATCTTTTTTTATAAACACTCCTCTTTTAAATTGTCTTAAATCAGATAATTCTTTATCTGAAGGTTGGTGTCTTTCTCCTACTACTCCCCCCATACTATAAGCCAAAGCTGCGTTTTTTAACCATTTATCAATTTGTTCAGGTGTTGAAGAATAAGCATTTTTAGGGTATTCTTCTGTTTCTACTGCTACATGTTTTTCGAGGATTTTAGCTCCTTTAGCTACTGCTAACATTACAGGTCTATAATCATCAGGATGTTCATGAGTGGAAAAGCCAATTGTTATATCTTTATATCTTTCTCTAAATAAATCTAATTGATTAAGTTGGAGATTTTCTACATTAGTAGGATATTCACCTATACAATGCATTATAGCTAATTGTTTATTTCTATGTTGAAAAAAACTAACTATATTGTCTATATCTTCTAATTATGTACCCGCTGTTGAACTAATAATAGGAATATTTAATTCGCTAATTTTATTTAATAAAGGCCAATCTGTAGATGAACAACTTGCTATTTTAGCTATATCGAAATTCATAGAAGAAAGTAAATCAACAGAATTTTCATCGAAAGCAGTACACATAGTTAAGAAACCGTGTTTTGAAGCTTCATTTTTTAATGATAAAAATTGTTCTTTAGATAATTTAGTTTCTTTAAAACGTTTTACATATTTTATATCCGTTCTTTCTTGAAATGAAGGATGGATAAAAGTGTCTATGTCTCTAAATTGAAATTTCCATGCAAAATTGAATTGATTTTTATATGGTTCTATGATTTTTGCAAATTCATGAATCATTTTAATTCCATGGTCATAATCACCCATGTGATTATTAGCCATTTCTAATACAACTAGATTGTTGAATGGAGAAGAATCTCCGTGAGAAGTGTTAAGTGTTTTTTTCATTTTTTAAATTTTATTAGTTTATTCCAAACTTTACCTATAAATAAATATACAAAAAATGGTTAAAAGAACCAAATTATTTCCAGTCTTTTACATTCATATTTTTGTCATCAATAAATAAATCATAAAAAGGTTTTTTAAATTGTAAATCATGATATTTTACCCCCCAATCTTTAAATTGTTCTTCTGTATTTTCTCTCCAATCTATCCCCGATTGGGTTCCTCTTGCTGTCCAGTAAACTATAGTATTACCTTCATCATATAGTTTATTAGCTTTTTCTATATTTTCTTTAATAGGAGTACTTGTATTATAATCAGGAGCATCTGGACTATTACATATAGTTTCATCTATATCTATATAAATTACCATACAAAATGTTTTTTATAATATTCTACAATTGATTTTATTTCTTTATTAAAGTTAACTTTAGGAGACCAACCAAGATTTTTTAATTTATCATCATTTATTGAATATCTTACATCCTGACCAGGTCTTTCAAATTGGTTATCTATATAGTCTTGTGGATTTGTTTTTTCACCAAAATAATGATTAAATATTGAAGATACAGTATCTATGTTTTTTTGTTCTAAATTTCCTGAAATATTAAAAATTTCGTTTTTTATATTTTTTTCAATTATAAGAGTAATAACATTTGCTGTATCTTTAGCATGTAACCAAACTCTTTCAGGATCTCCATTGTTATGTAAATTGATTTTTTTATTAGTTTTTAAATATCTACATGTTTTAGGGATAAGTTTTTCTACATATTGCCCAATTCCATAATTATTAGTAGGTCTAACTATTACATAAGGAACGTCATAGGTTCTAGCCCACGCTAATACTAATTGATCTGCTGAAGCTTTTGTAGCTGAATATGGATTACTTGGTCGTAGTAAATCAGATTCTTTATGAGACCCCTCAACGATATCTCCATATACTTCATCTGTACTGAAGTGGAGTAAAGTAGGCATATTATATAGTCTTCTTTTTCTGACTTGTTCAAGTAAATTATAAACCCCATTTATATTAGAATGTAAAAATACTTCACTATCTATTATAGAATTATCTACATGGGTTTCTGCGGCTGTGTTTATAATATAGTCACAATCATATAAAAATTCTATATCATTTATATCTTTTTTCTCAAATGTAAAATTGGGAAAACGATTAAATTCTTTTAATAAAGATGGGTTAGCTGCATAAGTTATTTTATCTACACCTCTTACATACCATCCTTTTTCTAAACAAGCTCTAGTTACATAAGATCCTATAAAACCTAAACAACCTGTTACATATACTACTTTTATTGGGTTTCTATTTTCCATTAAAAAATTCTTTTATTTTATTACAAACATAATCAACATCTTCTAAAGTCATACCGTGATGAGCTCCTAACAAAAATCCATTAGCCATTATAGTATCTGAATTTTTAAATTCTTGTAAATATTCTCTATAAATAGGGTGACGTGTAACATTACCCGCAAATGTAACTCTAGTTTGTATGTTTTGTTCTTCTAAAAACGTTAATAATTCTAATCTTCTTTCTGTTTGAAGTGGTACTGCTAACCAATTTGGTTTTATACTATCATCAGGTAGAATTATTTCAGATACATCTTTAAGATTTTCTAAATATCTTTCAAAGTTAGCTCTTCTTATTTTTTCAAATGTATTAAACTTTTCTAACTGAACCAAACCAAATGCCGCATTCATTTCACTACATTTCATATTATATCCTAATACACCATATAAAAATTTATGATCGTAAGGGATACCATCTACACTGTGATTAAAGCGATCATCTATGAGTTCTGAATTATCACCCATACGACCCCAATCTCTGTATTGTAGCGCTTTATCTCGATG
>Ga0098052_1002766_pt1 | contig 10549 bp, 7 predicted proteins | sample 15_taG_FD_81591 | JGI IMG/M metagenome (GOLD analysis project Ga0098052, IMG submission 81591) | Marine viral communities from the Subarctic Pacific Ocean - 15_ETSP_OMZ_AT15312 metaG | ecosystem: Environmental > Aquatic > Marine > Oceanic | place: Pacific Ocean | collected 2015-01-18 | reverse complement strand
TACATGCAAGACTCATCTGCGTTTGGTCTTACAGGTGATGCGGCTAACACGTACTTTAGTCCTGAAGAGTTTCAGTCTAAATTTGGTAAAACATTAGGCAAGATGCCATCACAAGGTGGTGGAGACGATTTGGCTAGTGATATGCGTTACCGAGGAGGGCCAACTCAAGAGCAAAAAGATGCTTTGATAGCTAATAGAAGAAAACTAGGCTTGCCTGACGATTTTGACCCATTTAACAATCCAGATCACCGTAACATACCTAATCCTGCCCACGGAGGAAAATCACTAAATGACCAGATGATTCCGCACCCAATGACTCAAATTCCAGGGTTTCCAGGGGGCGACTTTACAACAACCTACAACCCTAACCTATACTCTGATCCTAACTTGGGACAACCACGCGGTAACACTGGTACTGGCGGTACAAGCCAGCAAACTGGTACAGGACAACAAAGACCAAACATTAACTCCGCTGCCGCTGACGCTATCTATGACTCGCTTGAAGGGGCGCGGAAAGAAATGGCCTTTAAGCCTGACACGATTACCGCAGACCAGGCGGCGTTTAACAGAAACTTCAGTCAAGGATATCAGGCTCGTGGTGCAGACACTCGTGGCTATGATGCATTTAGCAACAGTGCGCAAGGCTACAATGCAGCTAACGCAGATCAAAGAGGCTACACTGCAGCAGGCACTGATAGCGAAGGCTACAATGCTGAACGCGCAGGCTCGCAAGGTTTTACAGGCGCACAGGCTAACGCAGAAGGCTACAGAGCAGACAACGCAGGCAGTACAGGTTACAACGCAACCAATACAGGATCAGACGGTTATGCAGCACAGTTAACTGGAGCGCAAGGATTTACAGCAGCTGGCGTTGACTCTACTGGATACGGTGCAGAAAGAGCAGGTCCGAGTCGAGAGGTAGGTGCTAATAACGTGCAGTCTGGTCTTTTGGCTGATACCGACTTATCACGCTACATAAATCAGTACGATGACGCGGTTGTTGATAATACGCTGTCTGACTTAGATCGGGCGCGTGTAATTCAGCAGCAAAATATCGGTGCTAACGCCACAGCCGCAGGTGCTTTTGGCGGTTCACGCCACGCACTAAGAGAAGCGGAAAATAACAAAAACTTTTACGACCAAGCAGCAAAAACAGCAGCTTCATTGCGTCAAACTGGCTTTAATAACGCACAACAAATGGGTCTTTCTGATATTCAGAACACCATGCGAGGTGATTTAGCAAATCAGGGAGCAAATCTGCAGGCAGACAGTCTGTCAGCAAATCTTGCACAGCAGACTGCTTTAGCCAACCAAAACGCAGGCAACACGGCCAATCAATTTGGCGCACAGGCAGCTAATCAGGCGGCCTTAGCGGCATCTGCTCAACAGCAACAGGCTAATCAATTTGGGGCGCAAGCTGCTAACCAGGCACGTAATCTTAATCAGGCAGCGCAAAACCAGGCGATGCAGTTTGGTGCAGGTGCAAGTAACGCAGCAAGACTTGCTAATGCATCAGCGGCTAACCAGGCATCACAGTTTGGTGCTAACGCATCTAACAATGCAGCTTTAGCAAACATGTCAGCAAACAATCAGGCTGCTCAGTTTGGAGCAAGTGCAAATAATGCAGCGGCTTTGGCAAACCAAGCATCAACAAACCAAGGTAATCAGTTTACATCTGCTGCAGCAAATCAAGCGGCATTAGCAAACCAAAACGCCGCAAACCAGGCTAACCAGTTCGGCGCACAGGCAGGTAATACTGCTGCACTTGCCAACCAGGCAGCACTAAATCAAGCTAGACAATTTGGCGCTAGTGCATACAACACCGCAGGACTTGCTAATCAAGCCGCTCAAAATCAGGCTGGTCAGTTCGGTGCGAATGCGGCAAATAACTCAAGCCTAGCAAATCAGAACGCCTTTAATCAGGCTGCGCAATTTGGAGCGCAAGCGTTTAACACGGGTAGCCTTGCAGATCAGGCCGCTGTCAATAACGCTCGACAGTTCTCTGCTAACGCAATGAATAACTCAAGCCTTGCTAATCAGTCTCAGGCAAACAATATGGGTCAATTTAACGCACAGCAGCGAATGGCAGCGCAAATGGCTAATCAGAACGGACAGCTTGCCGGATCACAACAGCGTCTTAATGCAGGTAACCAGCTTGCTAATCTAGGTAATCTTGGCTTTGGCATGGGTCAGACCTTAAACCGCAACATGGCACAAGACGGTGCAATGCGACAAGGTCTCAATCAATTGCTCATTGATGCGGCTCGTAATCAATTTAATAACTACAGAAATCAGCCGTACAGTGATGTTGGCCTTATCTCTGCAGCATTAGGTCAATCGCCAGTACCGCAGACTACAACTACGTCAAAAACTCCTGGCCTGTTCGATTATTTAAGCCTTGGCGCATCGGCAATGTCTTCTGACATGCGATTAAAGACCAATATTAACCAAGTAGGTGACCTACCAAATGGCCTTGGTATTTACACATGGGATTGGACCGACGAGGCAGTAGAGAAGGGCTTGGCAAATAACATGCACATTGGTGTTCTTGCCCAAGAGGTTGAGAAAATCATGCCAAGTGCAGTCGTGCATACCGACTCTGGATATATGGCGGTTAAGTACAACGAAATCCTACAGGAGCTTTAAATGTACGATCCTCGCAATGATCAAGAAGAGCAGCAGCGCAAGATTGCTGAATTATTGATGGCGCAAGCTAAGAAAGATGCTGGAAACCATGACATGACCGGTGTAATGCCGCAGGTCAATCTTGACGTTCCTATGCCTGCGCCACCGCCTCAAGAAGTAAGCGTGATGGACCGAATGCAGGACGCATTTAAGAACTATCAAGGCATGGCCCCAATACAGCCGATTGCAGGTCAAGTAACTAGAGGTGGACAAGCAATAAACCCAGTTGCGCATCAAATGACGCCTGTCGTAAGCCAAGGATTGCTAGACAGTATTGGAGAATTTAGTGCTGATGATGAAAAAAAGTCAAAATTAGCAGAGATGGCAATGAAGTTTATGGGAGGCGCGTAACATGATGTTTGGTGGAATGAACAAAGAAGAAGAAGAAATGGGCCTCTTGGATCGCCTTGGCGCAGGTATTACTAACTTTAAAAATGATCCTGAGAAGATGGCGCGTTTAACGATGGGCCTAAACTCGATGCGATTAAACCCTGATCAGGCTATGGCGGCAACAGCAGCTAATACCATTAAGCAGGCGCAAGAACGCAGGCAGATGACGAAAACTACAAATGATACCGTAGCCTATTTAAAAAGACAGACCAACAACCCAATGGCGCAACAAGCAGCGGCAGCAATTGAAGCTAATCCTAGCATGGTAAAAGAGATTTTAGGGAGCTTTTTAACCAACCAAATGAAACCGACAAGCTCAGTATCCCAGCAATCAGGCGCACAGTTAAATGCTAGTGCTAATGGCGGCGTTTACGATACAAGCGCTATGTTTAATGTAACATCTGGGCCAGAAGGAGATAAAATTAGCAGAATTGGCGGCGGCGGCACAACCGTTAATAATAACGCTGCTCCAAAATTGCCTCCTGGGCTAGAGGCACTGGACGAGGCTTACGCCAAAGACCATTTAGATTGGACTAGAGGCGGCGGTGCAGATATGGCCGCTAACGTGGCTCAGGTTAATACTGTTTTGCAAAAGCTAGAGTCAGGCGAGCAGCTAACAGGTCCAATGACAGGTATGCTGAATAATTTGGGGTTGTTAGGATTAGTCAACCCAGATGCCGAAAACGCAAAAGAAATGGTGCAAGAGGTTGTTCAAAGAAACCTAAAAACAATTTTAGGAGCACAGTTTGCGCAAAAGGAGGGAGAGCAGTTAATTTCAAGGGCTTACAACCCACTGTTACCACCTGAAGCTAACGCTCGCCGTCTTAATAAACTGTATCGGCAAATGGAAATTGCTCGTGAACAACGTCAGGCAATGGCTAATTATTTTGAAGAAAATTATACGTTACGAGGATACAGAGGACCACAGCCTAAAATGGCAGACTTCTACACAGCATTGTCGCAATTTAATGTGGGCGATATAAAAAATGGCTACAAGTATCTTGGCGGTGACAGCACCGTACAAAGCAATTGGGAAAAGGTAAATTAATAACATGCAAAATCAAAAGCCTTGGACAATAGAAGACCCTACGATAGACCCGTGGACAATTGAATCTGAAAATGTAGAAGATCAAACAGATGTGCCAGAAGGTTCTTATTTAGGCAATATAGGTCGAAGCTTAATTGGGCAAGGTTTGTTTATGGGTTCTGGTGAAGAGATAGAGGCAGGCATTCGTTCTGGTCTATCAAAATTTACTAGCGATCCAAAAACATATGCACAAATGCGAGATCAATTGCGACTGCAAATAAAGCAATTTCAGGCTAATAATCCTGGTACAGCAATCACAGCTGAAGTTATTGGCGGATTGATACCAACTGCAGCGTTAATAATTGGGGGCGCCGGTACTGGTGGTACAACAACCGCTGCTGGTACAGCAAACATTGCCCGTATGGGAAATACGTTTAAAAATATTATCGGTGCAGGAAAAAATACTTTAGGTTCTGCGGCTACGGCAGGAGCAATTGCAGGTGCTGGTTATTCAGAAGAGGATGACATCTTAGGGGTAGCGAAGGATGCTGGGATAAGTGCTGGCGCATCAATGGCAGGCACAAAATTGTTAGGTGGTGCAGGCGCTTTAGTTGGTAGCGGATTTAAAAAGTTAATGGAAAAAACAAGGCGTGTCGCAGGTGATGAATATGTTGGTCCTGTGCAAGAGTTTCTTGTCAAACAAATGAGAACAACTGGTAAAACGCTAGATGAGACCATAGATGACATAAGGCGTGGCGGTGTAATGGCTGAAGATGATCAGCTATCACCAATTTTAAAAGTTCTTGCAAGCCAAGGTAACGAAGCTGCAGGCGATGTAAAAAATGCCGCAACTGCTCGTGCTGCACGTACTTTAGATCAAGCAAACAAGTCAGTTAGAGAGGCTTTAGCACCAGACATTGATGATGCAAATGTATTACGTGCCTTGCAAACAAGCAGTGATGATTTAAAGGCTAGTCAGGGCGTCGAATACGAAAAAATCTTTGCAAAAGCACAAGGTTCTGTGCCACAAGGACTGTCTGACAAGATGAAAGGTATTTTACAAAAAAATCCGAAGGCGCGATCTAAATTGTCTGAGCTTTATGTAAACGATGAGACAACAACGCCATTTTTTAAAATTGTTAAGAATGAAGAAACTGGCAAAGACATTGTTAATTTCTCGCGTGAACCAAAATTACAAGATGCGGAAAAGCTTTTAAGACGTATTGAAACAATGTCGCGTAAAGAGTTTGAAACAAGCGCAGGTGATCCCGATTTAGGTCGGCAGCTAAAAATTGTGGCTAATCGATTGCGTAAAGACATTGATAATTTGAGTCCAGAATTAGCGGCAGTTAGGGCAGACTTTGCAAGTCGTGAAGCGGTTGACTCAGCAGTAAAGCTTGGCAGGTCAATGAGCACAAAACCAGCCGATGAAATAGAGGTTGTTCTAGCCCAAATGAGTCCAGAGGAGCAAACTGGTTTTAGGGCTGGAATGCAGATGGGTATTCGCAACCAAATGACACGCAGTAGCGAAAGTTTTCCAGGCATTGCTGGTGGTCTTGATCGATCAAATAAAAACCCTAATGAAGTATTGCAAGCTATTTTGCCGCAAAATAAAGCAAGCGGTGTAATTGATGATCTAGCAACAGCAGGAAGATCGCAAGAAGCTAAAAAAGCAGCGAATTTGACCAAAGGACCAATAACTTATGCGGCAACGCAAGCGCAAAAAAACCTTGATAATGTAGGCCAAGCTGCAACATTTACTGCTCAGTTAAACCAAGGCAATGTGTTAGCTGCAATGGGCATACTTGCAAGAAAGTTTTTACCAGAACCAAAGGCGTTAGGTTTAACACCAGAACAGGCTCAAACGGCGGTAAGAGTTTTGTTTTCTGAAGACCCTAATTTTGTTTTGAGGGCGTTAGCAGACGACACTCTTGCAGGGGATGCTACGCGCAAGTTAACAAAAATTGCTCAAAACATAGAAATGGCAAATAGAAATATAGTGCAGCGACAGTCTCAGGGTTTACTAGCAGAATAAACACAGTAACAACCAACACTTAACCGTCTTAACTGGCGGTCTTTCTCGTGGAAAAAATATATGGAACTTAAAAAGCTAACAGAAGATGACATTAAGTCAATTGCAGCGGATGCGGTGGACAACGCAGAAGATTTTGTAAACTCAGAGCTGGTAGATGATCGACTTAAGGCGCAGCGGTACTATGACGGTAAGGTCGATATTGGTGAGGAAGAGGGCCGAAGCCGGGTTGTGTCAACCAAGATACGCGACAAGATACGGGCCATAAAGCCAAGTCTAATGCGTGTTTTTCTGTCAACTGATAAGCCGGTTGAGTTTGCTCCTACAGGGCGCGAGGATGCGCAGTTTGCTGAACAGGCCACCAAGTACGTTAACTATAAGTTTAATAGCTTAGGTGGTTACCAGGTTCTATCTGATGTCTTTGCTGACTCGCTGCTAAAAAAGTGCGGTGTTGTAAAGTGCTACTGGAACATGGAAAAGAAGTCAGAGACCTATGATCACCAAGACCTTCCTGAAGAAGAGTTTAGCTTAATCGTCAACGATCCGCGTGTTGAAGTCATTGAACACTCTGAAAACATTGAGCTTGAAATTGACGAGACCGGCGTAGAATTTGAGCGCATTACTCACGATGTTAAGGTTTCTCTAACCGAAGAGTACGGCGACCTTGTAATAGAAAGCCTGCCCCCTGAAGAGTTCTTTATTTCTTCAGAAGCGACAAGCCTGGAAGACGCCTATGCTGCTGTCCATAAGCGCGAGATGCGAGTAGGTGATCTGGTTGCAATGGGATATGACTTTGATGTCGTGTCTGAATTAACGGGTAACGACACTGATAACTTTTCAGATGAGGAGCGATTTGAGCGTCAAAACTTTAGTTTAGATGATGATGAGCAACCTTTAGACCCCTCAATGCGCAAGGTCATCGTGTCAGAGGTCTACATGAAGATTGACGTTGACGGCACAGGCGTACCGTCGATGCACAAGATTTTGCTTGGTGGTGGAAGTAATGAACTGCTTGATTATGAGCCGTGGGGTGACCTACCGTTTGCCGTGTTTCAACATGATCCAGAACCGCATACGTGGGTCGGTAACTCTCTTGCAGATATTCTCTTTTCGGAACAAGACGCAGCAACAGCAATGCTCCGTGGCGTCCTCGATAACGTGGCACTAACCAATAACCCTCGCACTGAGATTGTCGAGGGCATGGTCAATGTTGATGATTTCCTAAATAACGAGATTGGCGGTGTTGTAAGAACAAAAGCCGGAGGCTCAGTTACGCCTTTAACCGTGCCATTTGTTGCAGGGCAAACACTTTCTGCTGTTGAGTATTTTGATGCGCAAATTGATCAAAAAACAGGTGTATCTGCAGCTTCATCCGGTCTTGATCCTAATGCACTCCAGAACACCACTGCAACGGCTGTTAATGCCACTGTACAGGGCGCTGCGAGTCAAATAGAGGTAATGGCTAGGAATCTTGCCGAAGGCGGTGTAACGCAGTTATTTAAGCTCATGCTGAAGCTGACTATTGAGAACTGCGACAAAACCGAAATGATGGCAATTGCAGGTAATGACTACATGCCGGTTGACCCTCGCTCCTGGAACAAGGAGATGGACGTTACGGTTAATGTAGGTCTTGGTACGGGTCGCGAAGGTGAGCGTGCAGCTGCATTGCAGCAGGCGCTAGATATGCAAATCCAAATCTTTTCAAGCTACGGTGCAGATAACGGCCTGGTTGGAATGACTGAAATTAGAAACACGCTTGCTGACATGTTGGCACTTGGTGGTTTACGTAACATCAATCGCTACTTTAAGCCAATGGACATGCAGCAGGAAATGGCCCTTCTTGATCAGGCGCAGCAGCAAGAGACAGAGCAGCCAATGGACCAGGCGGCGGCTTACTTGCAAGCAGAGCAGTTAAAGGCTGAAGCTAAATCACAAACCGACATGGCGCGTCTACAGATTGACGCACAAAAGGCCATTGCGCAGGACGACAGAGTACGAGACCAGATGGATCAGGATTTGCTTGTTAAGGCAGCAGAGATTCTAGGTAAGTACCAGACTAATGTTGATGTCGCAGGCGTGAAGCAGGCACAGGCCATTCCAAGATATCCACAGGACACACCGGCACAAGCAGTGACCGGCGGTAGGTTTTGAATAATAAAGAAAAGTCTCAACGATACACTCGGCTTGCTGCTGATGATGTATTTAAGGAGCTTTTACAAGATGTCAGAGATGACGCAGTTAGCGTCTTTCTGGAGCAGTCTCGCAATGACGAGGCGATTCACCTGGCGCGGAATTTAATTGATGCGCTTAATACAATCGAGACCAAGATCCACTCCATACAAATGGCCGATCTTGTCGATGACAAAAGGAAAACAGCACCGTGGAAACGACTGAAAACGTAATGGACGGCAGCATTGAATCTGCCGCAGAGGCACTTCTCCAGCAACCCGAAACAGAGGAAACAGAAACCAAAGAGCAGCAGGAAGAGCCTGTAGAGCTTGAGGAAACTGCGGATGAGGTTGAGGAGCCGGAAGAAGAGCATGAAGACGAAAGTGAGGACGACATAACCGAGGACACAGACGACGAAGAAGACGATGCCGCTTCTGAGAGTCAGTCTTACACTGTCAAAATTGATGGTGAAGAAAAGGCTGTAACTCTCGATGAGCTTAAGCAAGGTTATTCAGGTCAAAAGTTTGTCCAAAAAGGGATGCAAGAGAACGCTCAGGCGCGAAAGCACACTGAAGAAGTCTACAATGCCCTTTTAGAATCTCGTCAACAGGTAACAGACCTTTACAACCAACTGCAACATAACGGCGTTACTCGCCAGCCTATCAAGCCAGACCTTGCAATGTTAGACACCGATCCAATCGGGTACGTTGAAGCAAACGCACGCTTTGAGCAAGATATGGTGGCCTATCAAAATGAGATGGCACAATTTCAACAGGTCCACAACGACCAGCTACACGCACAGAATTTAGCCCTAGAGGCTCATCGCAACCAAGAGATGACAAGACTACTTGAGATCATGCCGGAGCTTAAAGATCCGAGCAAAGGCAAGCTAATCAAGGAAGAGATTCTCTCTGCAGGCAATGAGTATGGTTATGCACCCGAAGAGATTTCGGCGATTGTAGATCATAGAGCTATCCGAGTTCTGTCTGATGCTAGAAAGTATCGCGAGATAGTCGCTGGGAAGTCAAAGGCTGTTGAAAAGGCATCTAAGCACAAGAGAACGCAACCAATGAAGGCAGGTGGCAAAAAGGCCGGTTCCTCGAAAAAAGAGCTTCGCAACAAACAAGCACGACTGAAAAAATCAGGCTCAATTGATGACGCAGTAGCGTTAATATTGGGTAACTAAAAACTAAGACTTAAGGTAAATTAAAATGGCACAACCAAGTAATACTTTCGACAGCTATGATGGGGCTAATTCCATCCGTGAAGACCTTTCTGGTGTTATTGAATCAGTATCACCTGAAGAGACTCCTTTTTTCTCAGCATGTAAGAAGACCAAAGCAAGCAACACTCTGCATGAGTGGCAGACCGATGCTTTACGCGCAGCCGGAGCCAACGCTCACATTGAAGGTGATGCAACAACTGCTGAAGCACGTACAGCTACTAGCCGCCTAGGTAACTACAGTCAAATCTTTAAGAATTCTGTAGTAATACCTGACACAGACGCTGGTCTAAGCAAAGCAGGAAAGGCATCCGAAATGGCTTACCAGGTCGTTAAGGTCGCTAAAGAGCAAAAGCTTGACATAGAATTGGCTCTGTTTGCTAACAACGCTAAGGTAGCTGGTAATGCTACTACTGCGCGTGAGTTAGCTGGCGTTCCAACTTGGATGACGACTAATGACAGTTTCGCTTCTGGCGATTCTGGTGCTGCTCCTACTGGTGACGGTTCTGATGCTAGAACTGACGATGGTACTCCACGAGCGCTAACCCAAGCTATCTTTGATGATGTTATGGAAGATATTTGGACTGCCGGTGGAAAGCCAGACACTGTTTACCTATCTCCTTTTCAGATGAACAAGGCCCTTGGCTTTACTGGTAACAACAACCAGCGTTCAACTGTACAGGCTGGTGACAGCAAAGTTGTTAAGTCGTTAGACGTATATGTTACGCCTTGGGGCACGGTTGAGTTCCAGCCAAGCCGCTTGATCCGTGGTCGAGACGTGTTTATCTGCCAGAACGATATGTGGAATGTTGCAGTCCTGCGTCCAACTAAGAATGTTGAGTTGGCCAAGAACGGCGATAACACCACTCGCCAGGTAGTAACAGAACTGACTCTCGTTTCAAAGAACGAAGCAGCGTCAGGCATCATCTGTGATTTAACTACTTCTTAAGCAGTAAGCGGTAAAACAAAGGCATCCTCTTCACGGGGGATGCTTTTTTTATAAAGTTTTTAAGGAAATCAATAT
>Ga0098052_1002765_pt1 | contig 10552 bp, 15 predicted proteins | sample 15_taG_FD_81591 | JGI IMG/M metagenome (GOLD analysis project Ga0098052, IMG submission 81591) | Marine viral communities from the Subarctic Pacific Ocean - 15_ETSP_OMZ_AT15312 metaG | ecosystem: Environmental > Aquatic > Marine > Oceanic | place: Pacific Ocean | collected 2015-01-18 | reverse complement strand
TTGTGTACATTCTCTTCTTGTCCCCCCTTGTTCTCCCGGGTGGGCGGCGAGGAGGGGGAGGGGGGGGGCAGAGGGGGGGGGGGGGGCGGGCCAGGGGGTGGGGGGGGGGGTGGCATAGCACCCATTTTGAGCACATGCCAAGCCTTGTCGAATGCCATCATTATACCACCCGAAGTGTGCCTTTGTTTTTGAAATGTCTGGCACGATTAGCATGTTCACTTTCAACTGTGAGTTTACCACCCTGTGTATGACTGATATCTCGACCTGAATGGTCACCATACATACCACGTCGACGACGCTCACGATTCAGTTCTTCACGATACTTCACACGCTCAGGACTGGATTCATACTTGGTATCATATTCTTTCTTGTGTCTAAACGCTTCAGGTGACTTGCGGTCTTTGAGCAACCGCCAAGCGAGGTCAATTGGTTTCATTCAAACCCTCCATATCAAACCCAAGCCTTGGTCTATGATAACTGTCTCTTAAGCCACCTTCGGGTAAGTTTCTCGGCTCTACATAGTTAGGTGAAAGTGGATTTTGAGACGCCCTCCAATCAACATTTTCATGATAACTATTAGGAGAAATTAAAGTCAAACGCTCAGGGTCAATAGTCCCTTCATGAATTGTATGGCGTTTTCCATGTGCATCGAACATGTGCCCTTCTCCTAAATCAAGCCCTTCGGTTCTGACTCCGAACAAAGGTCGCCCACTCGCATAACCGTGTGCTTCCCGCAAAGAAGGGGACATAAAGACAGCCCCATGCTCTTTGCTGGGTCGAAGGCCCTGTCTCATAATTGACGCTATTGTATCTCGATAACGGTTCGGGTCACGCCCTGCCTCTTCATCAGGTAAATCACCCGGTTGCTCAGACTTGACCCCTCTCACCCCATGAAAGTGAGTTACAGGCCCATACTTATGACGAAAGCCTTTGAGCAATCGCCAAGCGAGGTCCATTGGGTTCATATTTGTCTCACCACCTGTTCTGGTGGGATGTCGTGTGGAAGTATATGAGCAGCAGCATGTTCGAGGTCTTCTGGTTCTGTAATACCATACCAATCATTCGCAAAATCATCCATGTGAGATAGGTCATGGCGACCTCGTATGCCTACAACTCGTGATGGTGTATCTCGGTTATTTGACATTTCATTAGCCCAATTCTGTGCTTGCTCTCGTGCAAAATCCAGACCTGTGGGCGTATGACCCATCCATGCATAAATCCCTTTTTTTGGCGGGTTATCTCTAATTCCAACAAGAGGTTTAATCGGAGTACCAGTCAAACCTTCATGGGGTATCTTCTTGTGCTGCTCGTCGGATAATGCACGATACCCTGTCACTGGTCCGTGTGATGAGGGAAGGTCTTCGTGGAACTCTCCTAACTCTGTCTGGCGGGAAGCCTTGAGCAATCGAAAAGCAAGGTCCATTGGTTCGCCTTTTTCCCAGAAGAATTTACTCTTTTTTGATGGTTTCGCTTCCGGTAACGTCTTCCCCTCAAGCCATTCCACATATGGACCATAGGGGTCTTGTAGAGTAGGCATCTCTTGTGACCCCACGATACCGGGGTGTCTTATTTCAAATATTTCAGACCTTGGCATCATTCTATAGCGATTAGTTTCTGGATTCTTGTGACTGCCCATATCAAATTCATTGCTCCATTTACGATTTTCTTCAATAACAAAGGGATGAGACATCATCCATTCGCCATACTCGTTTACTTCAGGAGAGTCTTCTGGTAAATGTCCGAACGCTCGTGGTACACCACCACGAGGAACAGAAGATGGATTTACCATTTGATGAGGGTATGACCTCCCCTTCTCAGGGGTACCTTCATCAATCATTCTTTGAGCATATTTCGCCGCTAACTCATCCATCTTTTCTGAGCGCTCTTCTTGATAAACAACTTGTACTGGGTCATACTCCCACTTGAGCAAACGCCAAGCGAGGCCCATTGGGTTCATATCATCACAATATACCCACAAGTTGTTTGAGTAGCAACATAGCAATATCTATTGGTTCCCCTGCTAATTTCGGTATCCCTGTGTATCCGCCTTGAGTGCGCTTAAAGGAGTAGGGTCTGTAGCCCGGAAATTTATTTTCCATGTCCGTATTACGTCGTCGAAAAGCCTGATGACCAGTTTGTGCCTCTTCCTCCTCTGCTTGGATTCGGTTCATTTCATCAGCAGAATAGGGGAATGGGCCTTCTTCGTCTGCTTCCATTTGTGGTTGTTCTTGTGATGACCACATACCCCTTGTTGCGGGAACAGCACCCACTAAAGGCACTTGTCGTTCTGAGCCGGGCAATGCTGCCTTCTCTACCTTCTTTTCTGGTTTCTTGAACATATCTTTGGCATCTTTGTCGCCGGGCTTACCCACAGAGACAATCAAGACCATACCATGAGGCTTCTTGCCCACTTTTTTCTCCTTCATGATACAACCCTCAGGGACTTCTTCATTCTGCGAGAAGGCTTTCTGACAAGAAGTTTGCTCACATTTCTCCCCTTTACAATACGTATGAATCGAGACTTCTTGATGCCCATTTTTTCATCGTGAGCAGCCATAACTCTTTTTATGGCTGAATTCTTAGGGTCAATACCAAGTTTGTTCAAATAATAAGGCTTGAATATTTCATCAACGTCTGCAAAACCTTTTCCTTTCCAAAAATTGAAAATGGCCTCATAATAAGGAATTGCATCTTCTTCACTGATTTCTCCAGCATTTTGTAATCCAGCAACTGCCTGTAAAGCATTAGGGATAAGCGGGTGACTTCCCCAGTTTGTTTTTCTATAGTCACCATATTCGTGTTTAAGGTTGCTAAAATCCAACTTTCTCTTTTTCTTGTTTTTTACACCAAAACCTAAATCTTCCAACTCATCATGGATGTTGAAATCTTCTCCTACTCGAATAATCTTCTTTGGTTCTGTTGTTGATTCTTCTTCTTCTGGTCGAGACATTGTGCTAAAATAATTACTATGTGTTTCAGAGTCAACTCCACCAAACTCTCCCAAATCACCAACATGGGCATCCCCATGCTCGGTTACTAATTTCTCATGATGTTTAGAACTATTCTGCTTTGTGCGTAGATGTGTTATAGGACCAAATTGTCCTGTTGGTAACTTTTTGCTGCCTATAGGAACAATGCTCTTTACATAGAAACTTTTGTCGGGGTTTATGTATGTTATTGCTGACAAGCCTGATACGTATTGACCGTCTTTACTTGTAATCGAACCCTGAGAAAAATTACCAAGAGGTATAGACAAAACATGCCCTTCAGGGTGTTGTCTTGTATTCCCTGAAGCATACATTTGAGCAACAGTGTGAATAAATTCTTGAGGTTTGGCAAAAACAGCCTTACGCCAAAGTTTCTCTTGACCTATACCTTCAGGTATTTGTAAAGGCCTACTGTCGCCCCCACTGGTGAAAAGTCCTCTGTTATATCCCTGTTGGTATGGATGGTCACTCTTGAAAGGTACGTTGGGAGATAATGCAGTAGTGGTGTCTATTTGAGGAGTTGCCTTGTGGTCATTCATCGCTTGATGAAAATTTGCTATATCTTGCAATTCGGCAATAGTATATTGAGAACCTAAATTAATCTGGGGCAACTGGTTCGGGTCTGTTGCCCAGTCCCCCGCTTTTCTAATCAAATAGCGAACTGGGGTTTTTCTCAATAGTGACTTCACCACAACCAATCGCTGAGGTGCAACACCCCCCTCTCTCACATGTGTAGGCATGTCCCCTTCCATCTGAAAAGCAGGCTCCGCCATACCACGTGTGCGCACACCTACTATCCCACTACGAGAAGGGTCATGTTCTCGACGTTTTCCAAAATCACGTGCTTGGTCTAAATCAGTGGTAGTGAAAGTAGTGTGCTCAGGAGGAGATTCACGCATTTCTTCTGGATAATATCGACGACTACGCCTTCGTGATGGGGGCACTATACCTTCACGTCGCACTGCAGGCAAATTAGCAGTTGCGTGATACTCAGTCACAGGCCCATAGTCAGGGTCTTCCCAATCTGGGTCAAATTCTGATAAACGAGTTTGGCGACCCATTGATTTGCGAATACCAATTTTACGTGGTCGCACACGCTCAGGCAATTGTTTGTCTTTGGGAGTCTTTTGCTCAAACTTGTGAGCCATTTTAGGGTCTTTAGAGTACATGAAACGCCGCTGCGACCTGCTTACGAACGGCATCAATTATCCCCACGCTTAATACCAACTCGCTTATGTGTTCCTCGCATTGCTGGTATTCTTGGGGGTTTATTGGAGCGGCGGGCTTCTTGTCGGGCCTTTCTGGCAGCCCGGTGTTCTCTTTCTATCTCACCCAAACGCACTTGGCGTTGTGCCGCTCGGGACCCAACAGTGAATGGGTTTGAAGGCTCTTCCTCCTCATCAAATTGCTCATCAGGGGAACCATGTCTCTCCCATTGTTGTTGTTCTTCCATATCATCTTCTTCAAACCTCTGAGCATCGACTTCTGACAATGGAGGATTCATACCATGTGTTGGGACATGCAATCGGGACGATTCACCACCACCCATTCCCCTTTCTTCCATGTCTCGTTGAACAGAGGCATGACTTACTGATGCGGGCCTCAAGAGTTTTTCAGCCTCGCCATATTGTTGGCGTGTTGCTTTCCATTCACTCATTCGCTGTTGAAAATCAGGAGAGTCTCTTACCTCCCGATGTTCTTCAAAAGACAAAGGCAATACCTGTCCCCCCACTTGTTTATACTCCGGTACTTTTGGGCGAGGGGGGCCCAATTGTTGATATGGGCGGGATAAACCACCATGAGTGCCCTGAACAGTGCCTACAAGATTGCCCTCTTCATCATAGCGCTTAGGTGGAATACCACCATACCAAGAAGCATATTCCCTATCTGATTCAGTCAGAGCCTTAAGCAAGGCCCATGCTGACTCTAAAGGCTGCACAATGATGCCAGAAAGCCTTTGCACTAAAATGTGTCTAATGAGACAGACGAGTGTAAATCGTGCCCGCCAAAGTAGCAGCACCAAAGGCCCCAATGAGCATATATGAGATGGTTGTGGATGACAAATTTCTTGATTGGAACAGCATGACTGCCAACACAATCAAGACGAGGGAAATCAATTGAACCATAATCATCTCAACAATGACACTCTTTCTGGGATTCAAAATATCCATAGCCATGTCGCCTAAACTGACTGTTGGACTGAAAGAATTTCTATCTGTCATCATTTCACCGCCCTAAGGAAGGAACCCATTCCCCCTCCAATTTTCTTGAGAGTGCCCTCATCGGCCAAAGCAGCACCTAAAGCACCCTGCATCCCTGCTTGCTGAGTCATGGTCATAATTTGTTGCTGCATCATCTGTGCATTCTGTAATTCTTGATTAGCGGCATTTCTCACTCCACTGAATTCATTAACGATATTCTCATCACTCAGAGTCTGCCAATGGGAAGGCATTGCTGTCATATCAACCTTGAAAGTGTCATCATCTTCTTTCTTGAAGACTGCATTGCGGAAAAACTCAACCACAGCACGTTCCATCATCAAACTAACCATTTGTACAAAATTCTGAAATCCAACACTGGTTATCCATGTCTCAACAGGTTTTGTACTCTGCAATAGAGCCAACATGATTTCTATTTCACTGGGTGGTTGCATTGGTTGCTGCATGCCACCATATGGATTCATGGCAGGGTTCATACCACCCATTCCCATTCCCATAGCCTGTTGCTGACCAAATGGGTTTTGTTGGGCAAAACCATTCTGCTGCCCTTGAGGGGCTCCAAAACTCAAAGAGCCAGCGGCAGGAGGAGATGCACCAAGATTCATGATTCATCCTCCGAGTTACCCTCTGCTATTTCAGATTGTTGTGTGAGATTCAAAGTGTTGTCCATTGTGGCAGGGGCAGCCATATTGGATTGTTGGGTTGATAGCATATGAGAAAATTGAGGATTCATGGGACGACTCCCTTCTAAAGCAGCCAATTCGCTCTGAAAAATACGCAAATCAAATGTGACACTTGTCAAATCATTGACTCCAGTTTCAGGATTTGTATAATGATTAATGCTGATACCATTGGTGTGACGTGCATCTTTTTCAATTTCAATGAAGAAGGGTTCATACTTTTCTAAAAACATAGGGACATTAGAAGAATTCTTGCGCTTCATGACGCCCATAGGGACAGCGACAGTACTTACTCCTCTTTTCAGTTTATGTTTCAAACCTTCAGGGCTATCCACTGTTTCTTCACGCTCTTCATTCTCCCACTTGCAAAGTAAATGATAAAGATGTAAATGTTCTGGGCAATAGGTCGCACGCATGCGTTTTCCACTCGTAACATACTCACGAGCGACAAATGCTTCGATTTCCCCTGTTAAAGGATTCTTCCAATACATGTCCCACAAACTGTAACCTGTATCTTCATCTGTAATGGTTTGATAGATATTATTATGCTCAATTAATTGACGCACATCACAACCATCAACCACACATCGGTGTGCTTCATGGTCAAATAAATATTTTCCACCAATCCACAATCTTCTCGGACTGAATCTTGAGCGCTTGGTGGGTTTGAGCAAACGATAGGCTTGCTTGATATCTTGTCTTCTGGCCTTTTTAGGATTAGTATGACTGCTCGGGTAGAAATTGACTTTGGGCATTTCTATGGAATGTTCTTCTCCCATCTCTTTCATTGCTGCTTGGGCGGCTTGTTGTTCCATCAATTGTCCATGAGTGACATTGCCCTGTTGTGACAAAGCCATCAAATGTGCTTCACTATAATCACTCAACGCTTGTTGACTGGTCACCCTACGGGCACCAATACTTGGGAACAAACTCATTTACTCTACCTCTGGACTTACTACTAAACTCAACTCCCCATCAACCACACGCATTTGCCACTGTAAACGGTCTCCCGCACCGAGGCCCAATTGTTGTACTATAGCAACAGGCACTGTCGTCTTGAGGCTCTTAGTAGTAGATGAAACTCTCTGCAGAGTCGTGACTAAACCTGTAGCGCCCACAATAGGCGCATGTGTAGGCACATCAAAAACATAACCCTTGTTAAGTCGTTAGTAAATCAATGAGAGTTGGCTCTACTTGCCATCCAATTTTTGTAGCCATAAAACTACGCTTAGTCTTAATTCCCGCCTTTTGAAGACGGATTAAATCAGGACGGAACTTGTCAAACATTGCGTGTTCATTAATTCGATTTTGTTGCCATAACACACTGGCTTTGTCATCCCACCACTGGTCAGCCTTATTTGCCACAAGCATGATAATGCGTGGAGCATATCTTTTGCCCTTCAATCGTGTGCGGAGTCGTCGATAGCGATATTGGCGCTTAAGAAGAATGTCTGTAAGATAAGTAAAACCAGCAACTGCCTCAACAGCGGCTGCACCATCTTCCTGAATACGATGGTCAAACATGTACACCACAGCCTCTACTTGGCGGTCCACCATATCATCAACCCACAAATTCCAAAACCTTTCTTCCCCTCCAACATCACTGGAATAAATAACACGTTTCTTGCTATCCCATGTAACACGTTTGCGTGTGGGTTTGGGTAAGAAGTGTTTACCAAGGAATTTAGCATGTGTCGTGCGTTCTATGTCATCATCCATCTCACCGGGTGTAGCCATGTAAAGGTCGAGTGTTGTTTTCCCAACCATGGTTGGTCCATAAACACCCACTCGACGTGGTTTGAAATAATGCCACAAACTTTGGGCCCATAACATTGAACCCACGAGCACTGAGCCCTCAGCACTCACTATATCACCTCAATTAAAACCGAATAAGTTTTTGACGCCCTCTTTGAACCACGTAGTTGTTTCACTCCACAAGTTCCAATCACTATAATGCTCAAACCCACTGATGACAAATGCTGTAATCACACTTGCTAAAATCACTTTGAGCCAAGTCCAACCACGCTCATAATAATCATCTACTCGATTAGCCAAATGAATGGCCTCAAGCGTTCTTTCTGTAGCGTCATCACTATGTCGTTTGAAAATACGACTCATTCCTCACTCACCGTCGTCTTTGGTTGCCTTCTCGGAAGCGAACTTCCCATCAGGGCCACGAGTGGGGGACTTTTTGGTCTTTGAGGCTCCAAGGTCCAATGCTTGTTGGCGTTGACTGGCATGTTTTGGTGCTCCATGCCTTTGTTCAAAACTATCTTCCACAACACCATATGGATTACGTGCCGCATTGGGGTTTTGCTCCATGAATCTCAATTCTGCTTCCATCTCCATTTCCATGCGTCGCAATTCTAAATCTTCTCTACGACGGTCGAAATCAATCTGACGCTCTCGATAGCGAGAAGAGCGATTGCGCTCTGCATGCTGCGTGCGAGCACGCTCATCCATTCCTCGCTGAAAGAAGACCTTGAAAACATAGTAAGCAATTACTTGGAAGGCAAGTGCTGTGCCCCCATATAGAACCCCATTCAATACTGTTCCTTCTGCTGTAATCCACACATCACTAACATATAGACCGATGGCTACCCCTACCATTGCTGATTGTGCGAGTATCAAACCCATCAACCGGACTTCGGCGTCATCACCGATTGGTGCTACCGTATCCTCCCTCATGTGCCTCGTCATAGGGCAACAGATAGGTGCACATAAAGATTCTCACACCTATTTCCCGCTTTTCCCTATTATTCACACCCCCATTAGGGATATACATCTCTCTCTCTTTGAAATATATTAGAAATATAGTGGAATATTAGGAATATTGATTCAGTCCATCGAAACCTTTTCCCTATTTGCCATGTGACTAATAGGGAAAATAGGGAAATACCCTGTCGGAACAATCTTGAATAGAGACCTATTGGTACCATTGTGCCTATTCCAGCAGCAGCAGGTCTCGCTGCTCGCTTAGGGACCAAACTACTCGCTGGTGCTAAAACAGCAGGAAAAGTAGGTAGCGTTGCATCGACCGCTGCTGCTTTAGTCCCCGGTGGTGGTGGACCAAAACCAGAAGATGAAGCCCAAGCAAAATTTGAGCAAAAGACTGCTGAAAAGGCTAACGAGCAAGCCTCTACTACCAGTGCTGGGCCCTTAGCACGTTCACACAATGTCGGCATGCAAGCCGCTTGGTACAGCCTTCTCAAAGGGAGATAACATGAAGTATGCCCCTCTCCAAGGTAGAATGATGCGCTCACGCAAAGCGAAGAATATACGTGAATTCGTAGAAGGTCTTGACAATAACACCGAATTCACAGCACGTCATTTTCTTGATTGGATGAGTGAGGCCTATGGGACCGCAGAACTTCCAACTACACGCCAAATCGGTTACATCATGCGGCTTTTGCCTAATGTTAACAAATTAGGACAACATCAACCCGGTAGTGAAACATCAGCAACAATATGGAGGAAGACAAAATGACACCTCTTGACCTTGCTTTTCGATTGCTCAAAGATTATCCTGCTGTTCCTAATCCAGAAGATAACCCAAGAGAAGAACCACAACTTTGGCCACCTGAGCCCCTATACCATCCCGGTTATACTCCTAGGAGTTTAATGGGGCCAGAGAATGAACAATGGATAGGTGATAATTGGGTCTTGAGGCCGAAAAAACCTATTCAACTTGTTCCTGACCAAGCGAGCATGATGGATTTGCTCACAGTTCCTGAAGAAAAATTTGAAAATACACTTGAAGACTATGTTAAAGAACCTGTGACATTGAATGTGATGAATCCTGAAAGTAGGTTGTATCATCCCCAAGTCACTGATGAGCATGCAAATGAAGAGTTGTTTCCTGATAGGGTGGAATATATGGGAATGAAAGAAGGTCAACCATATCAAGAGGAACTTGTGAGTTCAAATCCTCGAATTACTGAAGAATATGCTACATTTAATGAATTAATAGAGTCTATCGGTGAGGAAAAGGCAAAAGAATTTCTTACTTCTTCTTTTACAAAACCTGAAGATTCTGAATATTATTTCAATAACCCCAACATACCTATGCCCATCGCACCAGTACCCAAAGGCACTTTTCAGGGTTTACCCTTTAGGGAGGAAACTGGTTTTACCCGTAGCGAGCCAATGGACCTCGCTATGCGGTTGCTCAAGAGTCCTCTTGACCTATTATCGGCAGAAGAACTCTTTGAACTGTCTGCATTTGGGACAGATGACCCTGAACTTGTAGAGATGCATCTTGGTGAACATCGCACCCTTACCCCCGAAGAGGCTGAAGATATTTCATGGAGAGCAGTAGATGCCCAAGAAGCAGAAGGTGAGGCTTCTCACCCCGAAGGGATGTCTCATGAAGAGAATGTAAAGCAATTCAGAGGGAGAGGAGGCAGACCTGTTAATTGGGGACTCGGTGTTCAAGGTGGGTTTGGAATTGAAGATGAAGAAGGTGAAATACATTGGGAAAAACCACCTCCAACCATTAGTCCAGCGACCCCAAGTGAACCAGTCTTCATACCCCCCGGCCCCAAATCACCTGAAATCATAGCAAATCAACCGTGGCCTATGGGTTTCACTACTGAGAATAAAAGCGAACCAATGGATATAGCCTTCCAAATGCTCAAGGCCCCATACCTTCCTGAATCGTTCAGAC
>Ga0098052_1002762_pt1 | contig 10557 bp, 13 predicted proteins | sample 15_taG_FD_81591 | JGI IMG/M metagenome (GOLD analysis project Ga0098052, IMG submission 81591) | Marine viral communities from the Subarctic Pacific Ocean - 15_ETSP_OMZ_AT15312 metaG | ecosystem: Environmental > Aquatic > Marine > Oceanic | place: Pacific Ocean | collected 2015-01-18 | reverse complement strand
GAAATGTTAAAGCATGTAGGTTTCCTAACACCAGCACGATTGGATTTATAATCGCTGAGAATTTTTTTCCTAAAATTATTCGGACTAGAAAAGCATATCGATAACTCAGTTACACCCGAATCTTTTCTGAGAGTGTCAAGTTCCGAATCAAGCATCCCCTTTACCTGTCTAAAGTCAGAGTGAAGTGTCCAGAAATCATCACCCCAATCTATTTCCTGCTCTGCCGCAGATGTATTCTTATATACAAGAATGTCACCATCGATCAGTAATTGTTCTACCTTGTTTTTTTTCTTCATAAATTTCTACTAAATGTAAAATTGCTTGCTCAAATTCCAATTGATCTTGGTCAGTGAGTGTCTGCCCATGTTCTTCCGAGCTTATACTCTCCTGTGAGTGGCACTCGGAGTTCGTAAGAATCCCCGGCAACTCCAATTGCACGTACTGCGGTCTTTCCGATTTCATTTTCAAGTCCTTTCTTTACTAAAACTTGTATTTCATCGTGTACAAATGCTACTTGCTGGTAATCGGTTCCTTCTTGAAACCCCTTTTCCTTCAGCAAATTATGAAACTCTACCACCCATCTCTTGCAAATGATAGCACCTGCCGATTGGCAGAGTGTGTTCAAAGATGAGTGTGAAGACCTTACTGGAACTCTTCTTCCATCTAGTCCCCTAAGATACCCTGTCCATTCAGCTTTACGCATAACGTCATCACGAAACTTCTTAAACGCAGGAAGTTTCTTAAAAAACCGATCTCTTATCTTTTGTCCTTCCTTCGGCCCTTTACCAACGATCTCACCGAGTTTGGCAACTCCTGCCCCATACACGAGAGCGTATAAGAAAGTTTTCGCCTCATCACGAGTAGCCAACCCAACAGCCTTTTGATTGTCAGAATGTATATCTCCTTCAAGAACTGTCTTAGCAAAAACACCACCGTCATACCTAGCAAGGTAATGAGCAATAACACGAGCTTCAAGACCTGAAACATCACATCCCATAAGAAGAAACCCTTCAGGTGCGTAAAACAATTGTCTACATTCTTTGCCAAAGGATGTTTTGACACTCGGTACTTGGCCCAAGTTAGGGTGCGTGTGAGAGCAACGAGAGGCGATTGTGCCCATAGTGTTGACCGACCCATGTAAGCGACCCTCTTTCTCCATGTGTAACCAGCCATTCTTTCCTTCCGATAATTGACCGATCATCTTATTTAATTTCAAGGATTCAGCCATTAATTTTGCTTCAGGATATCTAAGACTATCTAGAATAGTCTCGTCAATCTTGGGTTCACCAGTAGGAGTAAATTCCTTTGGTTTCCAATCATGAAAATCCTTTAATCGTTTAGCTATATGATAACGTGAATTAGGGTTAAAGTCAATCCTTTTCAGCTTCTGAACTGGAATTCCTTTTTGATACCCAAGTTTCTTATTGTTTACCTTTGGAGTAAATACATCTCCATCAGGTTCCATCCATGAACCAAACTTTTTCCTCAATTTATCCTGAAGCTTTGTCCTATGTTCACAAAGGACTGCATAAAACTGAGTAGCCTTTATAGAGTCGAATGGAAATCCATTCTCCTTCTGTTTCTCGCATATCTTATATATATCGTGCTCAAGTTGAATAGAGTCATCACTAAACTTTCGTGACAATAGTTTTTCGTACAACTTATAGTTAAGCTCGACATCACGAGTACAATAGTTGAGCATGTCGATGCTAAAGGAGTGAAAGATACTTTCGTTTTCACCAAAAGCACCTTTTTCAAACCCAAGTCTCTGACCCCACGATTGAAGTGAATGCCTACCATATAGATCTTGACGAATACGATTCGCAATATGATCTTTGGTTGCCATATCCGAGTACATCAACCTTGACATAATAAGAGTATCTCTTATAGATGAACCTTCCTTCGGTTCCCACTTAAAGATCTTCTTTAGAGCAGGAAGATCAAAGGAAACAATATTATGTCCGATAAGGACATCATAGTGACTTAGGTGAGAAAGACCATTGGACACCTCTCCTGGTTCATACTTATGATACTGATTCGTGTCAATATCAAAGATGACCATACAATGTACTTTGGTCAACTTCTCATTAAGCCCATTTGTTTCAATGTCAAACACACAAGATCGCATTTTTAGAAATCCTTGTTATCTTCAAATGGAATATCGTCATCTTCAAAATCACTTGAATCAGCAACTTCAGATAAACGACCAGTTGTTTTATCGTAGTCGAGTGCACAGCATATACCTGTTTCACCCGTCCATCGGTTCTTTAAGAGTCGTACAGTAGTACGATCAGGGAATTCACCTTGTTGATCTCTCTCACATCCAATAACGATATCTGATAGCTGACCAATAGCCGCAGATCCACGCAATTGTGCCATAGAGGTACGAGCACCATCCTCATGACCTTTGTTACCTACCGGACGCTTTAAATGTGATACGAGTATCATAGCACAATTAACCTCCTCTGTCAAGCCACGAAGTTTGGTCATCAGATTATCGATAGATCTACGTTCATCTCCATTCTCCATTCCCGAAACTACAATGGAAATGTGATCAAGGATAATGTAGTTGCAACCACAACCTTGTACCATGTACCTAATTCTGTTCAGAAGGTTGTCTCCGTCCAATGAACCCCAATGGTCGTACAGGTATACACGGCCTGTGTTCAAGGTGTGCTCAAACGCTTCTCGGAAGTCATCCTTATCCACCTCTGTATTACCAAGGTGAAGAGGTTTATTCATGTACAGACCCATAAACCCAAGTGCAGTACGTTTGTTATTCTCTTCAAGAGCTATGTACCCTATGGTTTCATCTTGTTCAAGAACGTAGTTTGCAATCTCTCGGCATACCTGTGATTTACCAATCCCAGTACCTGCGGTTATGGTTACAATCTCACCCCTTCGTATACCAAGGGTCTTATTATTTAACCCTGTGAATGGATACATGACCGAAGACATAGCATCTTCAGCGTTAACTGTCTCCCATAACTCAGTTCCACATACGATACCATCAGGTCTAAAGACTTTTGCTTGCCAAAGGCAATTAACAAGATCCTTTACTCGACCATTGACGATCATATCATTTGCATCCTTGAGTGGTAGCTTCGCTATACGAGCCTTACCTGGAGGAAGCACCTGTGCACATTCACGAGAAGCTTTTGTACCTGCTTCATCGTTATCAAAGCAGAATATTACTTCTTCGTACCCATTTAGCAACTCAATTGACTTGCGTATAGCACGAGAAGCACCAGCAGCACCTGTAGGTACTGAATACACAGGCCATTGATTCCCTTGTGCCTGAGAAACAGAGAGAGCGTCAATCTCCCCCTCTGTTACAACCGCACGTTTACCTTTACCCGACCATAAATGTTCTCCATAAAGAGTTACATCTTTAAGATCTCCACGAACAGTAAAATCCTTGTTGCGAAACCTAACTTTCTGTGCAATCTTTTTTCCACTAGAATCCTTATAGTTTGCAACCTGAACCTTCTGTCCTCCAAGATCACCAACACGGTAATCCCATTTCCTACAGGTATCCTCTGTAATACCACGAGCAGATAGAAACTGAACATCTCCATCTACAAAATCTTTGTTCATCTCAAATTGTCGTTGTCTTGGTTGAGAATTATGAATATCATTATTAGAACCATTATCGTGATAATGGCACCCAAAGCAATATCCGTGTCCATCGTCATATCTCGCTAGATTGTCCTTCGACCCACAGGATGGGCAAGGTTCATGTCTAACAAATACGCTGTCTTCGTCACGCTCTCCACGATTAAAAACTTTCGTTCCTTCGTGATAATCTTCGGTATTCATAAACATTATTTCATTGCCCACCTCTAAGTTTTGCGACATCTTTGTCGCTAAGATCCTGAAAGTCAGTTTGGGGTTCATGCCCTTCGTGCCAATCAGGTGTAAAAATAATTTCTAAACCATCACCTTCTTCTTCCTCCTCATCTCCTTCGGGTGGTCCATCAAAATGATCAACCAATGAATCTGAGATTGAAGCAAGTGCTTGAGCTATAGCTAGTCCTACTTTTGCACCTATCTCTGGAGATAGATGTTCTTGAAGAACACCTACAACTTCTTCAAAAGCTTTTTGTAGATCGTTGTTAAACGAGTTTTCCCATCTACGATCAGCTAGATTAATAACATTATCCTTTTTAGGCATTTCTATATCCTGTGTTACCAAATAATATTTCAGAGTTTTGTGCCCACCATTTCTTTACTGAAAAACCGGGGCAACTCGACCCTACCAACTCACCATGCCCTACAACTTTAGCATCACGAAACATGAATGTCAAGGTATTTGTGAGTGAGAAAAGTGCTTCCCATTGCTGACCAGAATAATATGGATCAGCTTGTCCATTTTCGTCTACACCACCTACAAGACATACACCTATCGATTTACCATTATACCCTTTACAGTGGGCACCCACTTCATGTGGGTTTCTTCCAGTTTGTATGGTACCATCCTTTTTCACAAAGTAATGATACCCTATTCTAATCCATCCTCTCTGTTTATGCCAAGAGTCCATAGTTTTTACATCTATGTCCATCTTTGGTGGAGTTCCAGAGGAATGAATAACTATATACTCAGTCGTTTTTCTTTTTGACATCTGTCCAAGATTTTGGTATGATCCTCTCTGCAAACAGAAACTTGTATCTCTTACACCATTGTTTGTGAGTGTACTTGCTTCCATCCACACGAGTAGATGTATTCATAAAAACAAAGCGTATATCCAATTCAGGATGTTGTTTCTTGATGGCCCGATGCTTTCGTGCATCTGCCTTCGTCAATCTCCCTTTTGTCTCCACAATAATGCCATTAGGCAGGATAAAATCAGGAGTGTACTTGCAATTTAATGTGTATTCCACCTTAATAGACTCGTATTCAAAGTTACACCCTCTTCGCTCAAGGTTCTCTGCAACAGATTGCTCAAACTTTGAACGATAGGGTGCTATTGGAGACTCAGGTATATACCACTTCCTCTCAGAAATCTCCGTTGCTGGAGTCTGGGAAGATTTCTTCAGCTTCATTAGGCTTTTCATTGCTTTCAATATTTACCTTAACCTCGTATCCGTCCTCTACGCTAAACATACTGTCATCAGCAGAATCACCATTCCACTCGATCAGATTTAACACTTGAACACCACGAAGGCGTAGCTGAATACCTAACCCAGAACCAAATTGGTAGGGTGCCATCTCATACGCAACCTTACCAGTACTGCCATTGGCAATCTTGATATTAGTTGGCAGAGGGGTCTTATCCGGACCTACGACCATAGGTCTTTGGGTGAAAGCTTGTCCAGTGCGTGAATTAACGCCACTAGCTTTCATTTTGAAATGAAACTGGATGCCAGATTCCATCCCATCATCACCAAGAACTACCTTGTAAGGTAGAAATTCCTGGTAGGCTTTCTGACCTTTGGTCTTATTAACCTCAGATTTCCAGTTAGCGTGAGCAGTGTCAACTGCATTACGCATATCTTCAGCTTCCTGACCAGCAAGCTGGAGTTTGACATGAAACTGACCTTCTGCCTTGAAGGTTGTGTCGGGCGTACCTACATGTGCCCAATGAAAAGCCCCCTTTGGGGTTGTCGAATACTTAGCCATTTCTTTTTTTTTCTATTAATGGTTAGTAATTATCCCCTTATTCCTAAAAGGGGCATGAAAAAAAGTATTTAGACTCGGTAACTTCATGAATATCTAGAACACCTAGAGGTGGTGGATCGTCAAGATCAGGCAACTCATCCTTCAGGTTATCGTGTAATTCACCAAGCAGATCCTTATCCGCATACATACTTACAAATGATTTTCGTATAGCACGAGCTAACGCAGGTACATGATGTGCATGTACTCCATACGAGTCGTGAACAACCGCATAATCATTTATACCCTGCATTATACATTCGTTGATAGTCAATGTCAAGGCAGAAGCGTCCATACTGTGAACAAAATTCGGACTAACTCCGTTAGTAGACCTTCGTTTATCGATATCCAAGGATTCCTCAAGGACCGAAGGTTTGATCAGAACATTATCGATATGCGTATGCACACGTTTACCACGCATACTTTTGTACGCTTGATTGACAACAAACTTAGAAGGTGTTTCCCAAGTTAGTGGTAAATTCTTATCCGACATAGTTCTTCCTATGTTACGAAGCCAATCCATTGCTTGCCTTGCGGCTACTACTACCTCACTTATTGCTTCCCATACATGGGCCGAAAGGTACATTGAAGCTTCGTAGGTTTCTTCGCCAAATGGATTCTTATGTCCACCAAGGATTTTTTCCTGCATAGCGTCTTCAACATACTCACGACACGAATATCGTGTGCCTCCATATGGTACTACCATGACTGGTCGCTTTGTTATCTTTCGATCAATTCCAAAGTCGAGCCACTCCTGTGCATAATTTACACCAAGTTTAGCATCCTCATTTACAAATGTCAAGACAACATTTGCTACCATTTGGTAGATATCTTGAGGTACATCTTCGGGTGTTAGGTTTGTCGCTTTTCCACCCACAGGATCACGGAGCATAGCTGAAAAGTGCTGAAGTCCATTATTCGACCCATCCAGGCATATTGGTATCGATGACATAAATCCGATACCCTGAGTAACAAAATCAGCCCATTCAAAAGCCCACGCAAGAAAGGACCAAGGTTCGTCTGCTTGAGTCCACCATCGATAATCGAGAGGATTTTCAGCCGACTTGCAAATTTCATTTGAGTGGTCATATACCCATGCAACCCTTTCTTTAAAAGAAACCTTATCGTATCCAAAACAATTGGCACCATGTACAGCGAAGTACTCTTCCTGTTCATGGTTGCTAATCGGCTTTTTATCTGTAAAGTGTAGCAATGACTTTGCATAATCTGGACCTTGGGGTGTAAGAAACGAGTTTACTGTATACTTACGCCCACGAAAGTCACATTGGTACACAAAGTAAATACATGGGTACTCTTTAAATTTTTCTGCCATAGAAAGTGTACGTGCCAATTGTATACGCTTTGATGTAATCTTTGCATTCAGATCGTGGACTATAGTTGCCTTCTTTTTCCACTTAATAAGTTTATCAAGATCAATAGCCGACAACTCTCCACGCTTACCTTTTACAGGACTTGGAAGAACCTTATAATCCTCTCTAGGAGGAAGGTTAGCCCATGATTCACCAGTTTCCCAGCACTCCTTGATTGTCTCAAGGACACGAGTATTTACCCTCCACTGAGTACGCTGAAGTGCATTAATTGCACCATACTCCTTTGGCATACGATGTGTATGCATGTCATCAAGGTAATCACGATTCCTAGTCTTTATCATAGGTATCGAGTTGATCCTTGATGTATGGTATCCACCATTGTACATATTGCTCCAATCCTTTGGAGGTATGACACATGGGTAGAAATACGGATGTATAGTCTCACCTTCTTTGTTTAGCTGTTCAATCCAATGGATTGTAGCTTCATTTGCCTGAAGATATAAGATCCTCTTTCTACGCTTGTATTGAACCGTCTTGACTTCCATCAAACCTGTGGTTTGAATAAGCAAGTCAATCAACTTACAACCAAGGTGAACCTTTTCAACTTTAGTCCAAGGTGAATGATCGAGCATCTCAACCTTGGACATCTGTCTAATAAGATTGTACCTACGGTAAACCCTATTAGTAGTCTTTTTGTTAACTCGATCCTTGATAATCCGAAACAACCTTCCTGAGTCACTCGAATTCTTCCATAAATCGAATTTAAACTGATCTTCAAGTCCATTAGCCAGCTTCATAGCTGTGCGTGTTAATGGAGATCGAGCCGAAACACCATCAATAGTGTACTTGAGTGTCAGGTATGCACACACTTCTGGGTCGAGGAGCATGAGTATGTTAGCTGATGTCTGATTCGGACCTGTTCGACCAGCAAGAGCTTCCTTCAGGTACTCATCAATACCAATGTTAACTACATCAAGTGCTTCTTTCATCAGTGTAACACCATAAAGTGTTACCGACTCTCGACCCTTTAACTTTGCATCACGAATGTTCTTTTGGTATCTTTCGACACCAAGTCCATTCATCTCACTTTCAATCTTCGCTTGCTCATTTTTTAGATTCAATTAAGTTTTGATCCTTTTGGTACCTTTGAATCCACAATAGAGTCGAAATTATACTCTATGAGTGTCATCGCCATTTCAATGAAATTAAGACCAGCCTGTATACGCTCTTCAGGTTCTATTTCCAAATCACGTAGTGCAGTGTCGACCATCATGATCGTCTTTCCCATAATCCTCTGAGATTCCTGGTCTAAGTCTAGTATTTCCTGTTCGGAAAGACCATACGTGTCACGTAATTCGTTCCTCGTTATGTGAGCCATCGGGTTCGGGTTCATCATCTTCGCTATTTGTTTCTTCTAAATTGTCACACATATTTCGATCACAAGCAAGACCATCCTTATGCTTGAGTTTACGTGTGTAGTCAGTTTTCACTCGATGGATCTTCGATCCTCGATTCTTTATACCTGTCATGATTACCCCTTTTAAGACAAAGTTCTGTTCTTAGCATCATATTAGTGTGTTTAGACTGAAGTACCTTCAGTTCCCAAAAAATGTTACCAATTGTAAAACTCATGTACGTAATACATAACGTAACTATTGTTACACATACAACTACAAATGTCAAGACCCATTTTGTAATATCCATTTTAAACTGTAATTCCTAGTTGGCGGTTTCAATGGGATTTGAACCCATGTCTTTGCCGTGACAGGGCAATATCCTTACCACTAGACGATGAAACCCTTTTTGGGTTGACAGAAGAGGGTCGAACTCTCAACTTCCAGAACCACAATCTGGTGCTCTACCATTGAGCTACTGTCAACGTGTGTACCATAAACCCCTATGCAGATCTGTAACACAGGGGTTTACATAATCAACCTACCTCCGAGCAATGGGGTACTACCCCGTGTCATCCTAGTCGTGAACTAGGACGCACCTCAGAACCACTTACCACCTCTTCACCTCGGTTGACTTAGGTTTTTGGTGGGCAGAGTAGGATTTGAACCTACGAGGAACGAAGTCCACCTGATTTACAGTCAGGGTGCTTTAGCACTTGCATACCTGCCCATTATTCATGTGTGAGTTCAACAAGAGGTACATAATTTTACTTCCCTCTCTCCCCCACACACATTAATCACAATTAAACTAATATTTCTTTAGAAACAATCGTATTACTTACGTACACATTATTCCGTGTGTTATCATTCGTAACACGAAATTCTCCACCTTTTTCACAAGTGACAATCTTACGTATTGCGTTAACTAGGTGAACTTCGTTCATATCCTCTATGTTTATGAACTTATCTTTTGATTCACTCTTGTACTCTACGAGTACTCGTTTTTTCTTTGCTAATTCTACCATTTTATTTCTCTGTTAGGGAGCACTAGAGGTATACCTCTACCTCGGAGCAAAGGCATTATGTGTGGTACACATAGTGCTCCGTAGTTGCCCTCTCTAGTTACTCGTTGAACATATTTTTGTAGATTTCTTCATCCTGAAAGTGCCTTTCAGCACTTGATGCAATCTCATGTACATACACATCACCTAGTTCATAGGAGCCATGTGTGTACGGGCTTGACACTGCACAAAACCATCGTGCAAATCGGTTCTTCAGTTCCCTAGATGGTTTCTGGTACTTCTTAAGTACCTTCCATTCCCATGTGCCATCAAAGGATTTCCATATTTCATATGGGTTATGGACCGGACGAGTCTTTCCACATAAATTCTTTTCTTGTTTACTCATGTTTACTCCTTTTATAAGGAGGCACCCTTGTATCATGGCTGACTAATGCAACCTGCAATCGCAATGCAACCTAGTCAGTGTTTCCCATTGGTAAAAAGGTGCCTTGATGTTGTTCCTTTACGCAAAGATGCGTGCAAGGTATCCCATAAGATCTTTCATAGATCTTCCGGGTCGATTCGACTCAATCACGAACTGACGCATCAGACGCATTTGATGACGAAACTCGGAACGAGGTTGACCCTTATCCCATACAACGATATCTTCCTTAGAAGACCGAACAGTTCCCATGTAACATCCCTTACGGATGACGTTACCTGCGAACCCTTCCTTGACCCATTGACCTGGATGCAGACTAAGACCTGCGGTCGCAGATTGACCCTTTGCACCAGTGATTGAATTTAAATATTGCATTTTATTGCTCCATTCGTGTTTACACGATTGTTAGTTAAAAGAGGTGTACATGAGAACCGCGACTCAATGTACACCTATATTATGACATGATCGTTATCAAATTGTCAAGTCATCTTTTTTACCACCGTGTTTCATGATTACTTCATGAACTACTTCATGAGGTACATATGAATACACGGCTTGCGTAGGACCGTCCCTCTCGCTCTCTATGAATGGCATAAGCCAGTCTTCTTGTTCCGAAGGAAAACCTACCTCTACGCTGTCCTTGTCACAATATGCAAAAGGCATTTCATCTTTATCGATTACGGACATGTTGAATCCGTCCATACAATATATCTGCATATCATTGCTCCATTGT
>Ga0098052_1002760_pt1 | contig 10560 bp, 20 predicted proteins | sample 15_taG_FD_81591 | JGI IMG/M metagenome (GOLD analysis project Ga0098052, IMG submission 81591) | Marine viral communities from the Subarctic Pacific Ocean - 15_ETSP_OMZ_AT15312 metaG | ecosystem: Environmental > Aquatic > Marine > Oceanic | place: Pacific Ocean | collected 2015-01-18 | reverse complement strand
TCCAGTCCATATGTAAGTTAAGCATAGTCTCAGCAGGGGTTAACTTATTATCTTTAACAAATTTCGCATAAGCTCTTATCAAACGAGGTATATTTTTCCTATGTTGATTTCGTGCTACAGTTCCTACTATAAAGGCAGAAGGTTTATTCATCTTAAATTTAGGTTTAAAGAAATTAGAATCTACACCGTGTGGTATTACGAAGCCGGGCTTCTTTTCATACCAATCAGGGAAATCCCATTTGGCTACTTGAGAACCATATTGAGACATAAAGACAGGATAATCTATTTGGTTTAGTGGGTCTATCCATTGTGGTATAGAAGGTAAACCATCGAAAGGTATAATAGAAGCTAACTTCCAAGGAGGTCCCTTGAGTATACCTTTAAATAAATTATTCATCATATCAGCCCTTTCTTTACGACTGAGTATCTGACCCTTTTCATTAACCACAGGTACAGTTGCTTGCTTTGGTGCCTTTCTATCTGTTATATGTGCAAACATTTGTATATCTAAATGTGTTAATAAAAGGTCTGGCTTAAAACTACCAACCCAAGAATCAAAAGATTTCTCTCCGAACTTCTCTTGGCCGGGATGTAAGATAGGTAATAACTCAAAGTTTACATGCTTAGCATTCTGTCCTAGAGGCCATGGGGTTTTCCATTGAGGGTCATGATGTTGATTTTGACATCCTCCATATCCAATGGTATGTCCTGCCTCTGCAAACACTGAAGAAAAATTACGTGTATTAGTTCCGAACCCTGTTGGTGCTGTCGGACTGTCACTTATTGGCATTATTCTCATTTCTCACCTCTATTGCTTGATGGCAATAATATCTCTCTTATTAACGATAACTGTCCCTTTCTCACCAGAGAGGTAAACAAAATTTTCATCATCATTTGTAATCATTCCCCTACCGACTTTTGTCTTGTCCTCTTCACGCCAAACAATTTTGACTTCTGCTTCCTTAAGAAAAGAAGCAAGCTTCTTCGAATCATTTTCATCCATTTTATCACTTTATTCATTGTAAGGAGTGGCTTACGTGCCATCCTTCTTATAAACTCAGCAGTTATAGTATATAAAGCTTTTCCCACTATATCCACTCCGCCAAGCTCTGTTGTTTCTTATCTAGCACAGTGATAGGGGGTTTTTTCTTTACCCATTCTCTCAAAGTAAACTTATCTAGTAGGGTACTAATAATGTCCCAATAGTATCGTATGTCTACTTCTTCGTTATCAGAAACTGTAGACTCTAGTTTATATCCTTCATTGGTTTTAATATAATAATAGGTTGTACCTTCTGAAGCCTCTATACCTATAGCTTCTCCCTGTCTAATAAGATTCATAATTAAATCTGTTTCGGATTTATATTCAGACTTCTTTCTTCCCATTGACCTACGCATAACGAAATCACTTAATTCATAAGCAGACACATCATATAAACTATCTATAAATGACTGAGTAACAGTGTTGTCAATCCTACGTTCTATGATTTTATCTAATACCTTAAGGTAAAATTTAGACCTACTAGTAGCTTTGAATGTACTACCATGTTTAGTTAAGGAACCATCCTCATTTCGTAAAACGTAGTTTCCTATCTGGAGCCAAACACCTTCTTTAAAGTAGTCTTTATCCATCGCAATATGTTCAGGCTCACTAAAAGGAATAACATGTTTAAGTAATATTTTTAATCGTTTTGTTAACCATGACTCATCAACATCCACATTAGTATTAATCCCGTCAGTATGAACGTATACCACACTATCTTCTCCATATCTGCTATTGATAATATCGACAGCCGAAAGAAGGAGCCAGCGTGCCACTGCTGTGATAGTAAGACCAACAGCCATGTCACCATAAGAAATATAAGGGTTAGCGTTTGCACCATAGAAAGTATTCACCATTATTTTAAGAGCATTGGATTTGCTCTTATCTTCTTTCGTTGAGCCAAGTTTATAAGGCTTTCGCATTTCCTTAAACTCTTCACACATTTTATATAGACAGCTCTTCCGAGAGCTATCTATTTTAACCATTATTCTTTTACCCACTTTGTTATCAGGTACATAAAGTATGTTTTCTTTGAATTCTAACTCTTCACTATAGTCATCATATCCCACAATTTCTGTAGTATCTGGCCCTAAATTTAGCGCCATCGCTATAGAAGGATAGAAAGAACTAAAGTCTACCTTTATATTCTTAGCATGGAATCCCGGTCTATATAACTGAATATGGGCAGCTTGATAGTTCCCTCTATCTTCTCTATATATCTCTGGGTGTCTATCTTTATTCTTATCAAGCGTTACTATGCGTTGCTCAAATAAGCTCCTACCTTGTAAAATTTTAGTTATATAACTTGATGGAGCATTGACATATGTTGCCAATGGTACTCCTAATACCTCTGCTATATACTGTATCTGTGGAAAGTAATGATTAAATAAATACATAGTACAATCAACATCAGATAATACATAATCATGTATCTCTTCATGACTGTAGTCTAATATAGACTTACCATCAAAACTTAACTCTATGGCTTCTAAGCCAAATGATTTTGAAACAGACTTTAAACCACGTGGTATTCCTGAAAGGGAATAATCCAAACGTGTCCATCTCAAAAGGTCTAACACAATACGACCACCAACGGTCATCTTCAATTCCTTTTGGTCTCTGGGAAGTTCCCAACCCCAATCAGAATTGTCTCTGTTTAATGTTGCTCGATATTTCTTCAGACCGTGAAAATTCGCCCGATGCATGATTTGAGGAATATCATAACCGACAAGGTTATACCCCACAATAACATCAGGGTCAAAGTCATCAACAAAATCAGCAAACTCCAAAAGAACATTTCTATCGTCTCCATCTTTCCAATGTATTACCTTACGCTCTCCGGTGGAAGTAATGATTCCTATGGCTACAATAGGATATGACTCCCCAAACGGGAAAGAACCATCTTCACTATACGTCTCAATATCGAACACCATCGTCTTGATATCATCCGTATTAGGATAATCTCTAAAGAAGTCTGGGTGTTCTATACAAAGGCGCTCCAGTATAGTTTCTCTTCCACCATCATAAAGGGCGTTAGGTGGTATTATATCCTTGCCGGGGATATAATGGTGCTTTGTTAAAGCAACTTCATCAGAAGAAGCAATGAGTTTATATGTCTCATCACCATCATTAGTATAATAGTAAGGTCTATAAGGACTCTTAACTGCTTCTGTTTCGCTGTTTCTATATATCTTGACCTTGAGAGCACCATCTCTAAGGTCTATAGTTCTATGATTGACTGTAGCAATAAGGGGTACTTCCACTTCATTCCTCCAAATCAGTAGGTAATATCATTTCAAAGCCTTCGTTCTCTTCTAAGTCTGCTTCTCCATCTATTTCCCACATCTGCACTAACCATATAGCTTCTAAGATAGACTGCGCCCAACCTGTATGTATCTTATGCATATCAGCGTCTTCTTCTGCTAACTTAAAGTTCTCTGCCATATCTAAGTGATACTGCACTACTGTTTCTAACAAGTCAATCCATTGCTTTCTCTGTTCGTGTGATTTCACACGTGGTAGTTTAATCTCTACTGCCATACGTTTAACTCCTCTGGTACTATACCTCTACGCAATACTCTATTACGTTGAGCAGGTTTATATCTATAAACCATATCAGCTCTACTATCTTCTTGGACAGGCCATGGCTTAATGATAATTAAATCATTAGCACGAACCCACATACGCTTCTTAAATTTTCCCGGTATACGTACCATACGCATGTGTCCATCTTCACATAATGCTATCATACGTGAACCTCCAGACATTTCTCTTACAACTGCAAATTGTTCATTCTTAGTAGGAAGTTTAAGCTTTCCTACCCCAATCGTTGATGTCGATGATTTCTTTCGTGTCATAATCTCCTTCTGCTTTTAATAGGAACTGTGCCATTTCTCTAGGTAGTTCCAATTTCAGGGCTATATCATAGTCCTTCTTACTTTTAAACATAGGAGGGTATTCTCCCCTCTCTACATCTATCGCTGTCTTTGCTCTCTCACCCAGCTCAAAGTTGTCCCCGCTAAACGGGTCAACAATCTGGATACCGCTACAAAAGCGCCCATTGTATTCACTAGCCACTTCAGGCCACTTTTCTCGTACAAACTCTTTCGTTTCTTCAATTAAATCACTCCATTTTATCTTAGCTACAGGTTCTTCTATCAATGCACTCTTATAGTATAACCTCTTTCCCTTATCTTCATCTACCTCTAAGAACCCTGTCATTAATAGTGCACCAAGTATAGGTTCTATCTTTGTAAAGGGTAGACCAGCTGCTTTAGCTGCTTTCTTTATCTCATTAGTAGACATTCTCACAGTATCACTGTCTGCGAAACCAAACCTATCTAACCTTGTATCAGGGAATAACTTTAGTATATCGGTGCCATGACTAGGCATGTGAAGACACTCAGATACGAATGAATTTAAATATATCCGTAGTCCGAGCCAATTATGTTTAGGTGTAACTAAACCATATTTCACACCATCCTTTTCTACCCGTAAGATTTCATCAGGATAGAACCTAGCCACAGCGTTAATAAGTTTGAGTAAGTATTGAACTTTAGAACGAGAAACAGGGAACGCTGATGGTATAGCTTCAAATAAGAAAGGTGCACATGGATTTCTCATCAACATTGCTTCTTCCTCATCCCTTGCTACGACTGCATCTAATATATGTTTACCTAAACCTTCTATCTCTTCATCGGTCATAGTAGTTAAGAAACTCTTAGGTGCTGCTGCATCCATTAGTTTATGTTTAACTACTCTCTCTGTCTGTTTAACAGTAGGATTAGTATGCATAATCATACAACGTCGTTCCAATTCAGCGTCGAAATAGGTAGAACCCTTTGCGTTCTCTACTGCTACACACATAAATACATACTTAGGATGTAATGTCTGTTCTACAGTAGCTCCTATCGTTACGTCTGTTCTCTTTCTGAAGGCTGCTCTTCCATCACCCCACGTCTTAACTACTTCCATTACTGGTTCAGGTAGTTTTTGTGCTTCAGGTATAGCTACAAAACGTGAACGATTAATATTATCTGCTTCATACCATACGGCTGTCTCAGATAAATGTTCCATAGTATGAGTAAACTCATTAGGTAAAAGATTAAATATAGCATCCATGATGACAGTCTTACCTGTGCCTGAGTATGCCTTAATGACGAAGTTAGTATCTTCGAGAAGATATGACAGACACGCTGTCAAAGCTAACTCATCCTCTCCTAAGATAGGATTGAGTGCGCCATCTTTAGTCTTTACATTATGGAAATATCTTGTTAAATCATATAGTTCATATTTCATATCCATTTCTCCCTTGCGTTACGGAGGGTTATTACGTTATTTTTTACTAATTTAATAGCATAGGACTTTAAATCTTTATCATCCATACCACTAAAATTATCTTTGAGTAATATAAATAAATCTATTAGAGTAGTAGGCTCTCCATCTTTCTCACGTAAGAAGTCAACTATCTCTTCAGGAACGACCCAGTGATACTCTTGTTCGTCACTGTTGTATAGAGAAGGTCTAAACTTCTCTGCCACTATCTGTTCTAATTCTGTTATGTCTAATTTATATCCATTCACTTCCCTACCATGAGCAGTTTTGATTTTAGTTCTTTTAATTTCAAAAACTATATCTGTAGGATTCATTGCGTTTTCTATTATCTCAGTAAAAATTTTCTGGAAGTGTGTATGTGTAGCTATGGTTGCAGTTAGATAACTTATATCACTACCTCCTCCACCTGTATAGGTTGTTTGAGGATGATATATACCATAGGTAAATTCGTTTATCTTAGGTATACCTTGCTTACAAAATACACAGTCACCTTCTTTAGCCCAACACTTTACTCTCTTACGAGTAGATTGATTCCAATGCTTTACCCTATGTATAGGGGCTATAAAAGCAAATTGGCATAGAGCCGTCATAGAGTCTACTAACCATACTCTCTGGCTTTTGGGTGATTGTATCCAATCGCTATAACTCATTTAATTTTTATTTGTTTGCCTTTACTTTCGACTGCCTTTTGTATGGTGACATCTAATACACCATTGTTAAATTTGGCTACTACTTTATCAGGGTTAAGTTCTCTATCAAACTTTTTAGAGATATTATATTCTCTTCCCTCAGTGGTAGAAGATATGGAAACACTATGCTTGTCAACATTTAGTTCTATATCATTCTTATCGACTCCGGGCATATCCATAGTTATAGCTATCTCTCCGTTGCGGTCTTCCCACTCTACGTTTCTTCGTGGAGTTTTAAAGTTCTGCGCTTCAGGGAGCCAACTATAATGTTGAGTCATCATATCCATCCAAGCATCCATAAGGTCATCAAGTTCTCTTTTATCAAACATGATTAATCCTCTATTACTTCTGCTTTCTTATCTGTTCGTTTCATCACACGGAAGTATGGTTTACTTTCACCTTCCTTCCAATATGAATTTCTGAACATAACATATTCATCACCAGCTTCACTCTTGCCTGTGTAGTATATGTTTCCGTTCTTATCTTTGTTCCGGAACAATCCGGCTACTAATTCCAGTTCAGTTTTTTTCTGTTCTGCCATTGTATCACTTACCTCCCACTGTTGTGGGTTTATTTAAAGCTTTGCGTTTAATTATACGCTTAACTTTCCTATCTTTGTCTCGTTCTATCTTTCCTGTTGCAGGATTGACCCAACAACCAAAGATTCTTTTCTGTTCATTAACATCTGTATTGACTTCTTCTAAATACTCAGAGTATTTCTTTTCAGCTAGTGGTGTAGCAGGGGCAACTTCAACGAGGCAACTACCACAAAGCATCTTACCACTCATGGTTTGACACGCTGTGGTATTTACCCAGCCATCATTATTGCGTATAGTGTGTAAACATATGTTACACTTACCTAATACACCACCTGACTTAAGTTGTCTCATCCGTAATGCACTTGCTTACTATCCTGTTGTATCTGTTGTAAACTGATTGCCAACAGGTCTTTGTTATACTTCTTCATCAATTTGTCTAAAGTTTCTTGGAAGATGGCATTAACATCTATACCATCATCAGGGACTAATTCCATGTGGAACGTTCCTATTCTCAGCACGTGGGTCATCTGTGTGTCCTTGCGAGCTGATTCCATCTTAGCAGCCATTAATTCAGCCGCCATATCTCCCATGAGTTCTTCTTTAGAAGATGAATCTGTCATCTATAACCTCCAGTTTAATCAATATCTTTCTGAGGTTCTTTATCTTTCCATCCACTTCGCCTATTCTATTTTCTAAGTCGTCAAACCGTTGAGACATATAATCAATGCGTTCTAATATATCCTGCACGTTTTGAACGAAAGGGAACCAATTACTATCTTCGCTATACCTTGCGTTTCTTAGATTTATATCTTCGGCCCATCTTATGTGGTGGTTTTCCTTTTCCTTTTTGTCGTATTTTACCGTCATATGTTCTGTTCCTTTTTAAGGATTTCATAATATTCTTATGTTTACGTGGATTGATATGGTATTCTTGTTTTGTATACGCATCTCTATAGTAGCGTATGTAACCCATCCAGTAATCTCTACAGTTTTCTTCAGTTGGTTCTAGTCCTCGTTGAACACATTTAGCCATTAGACGCATACGCATCTTACCATTCTTACCTTTGGCCCATATCTTATCAAATGCTGTCCATCTACTCATAGTAAGTAATATCCTACTATGATACCAAAACCTAACCCAAACATTAGACCAGCGAGTAGTCCAGCTTCATAGTCACTTAACAAATAACTCACCCGAACATACTCCCATCATAAGTATTCTTACCCTTAACTTCATCTAATTGAGTCATAGCTCCTTGTATCCCTTGCATACGATTAACCATTATCTCTAATAGTTTTATATATGCTAATACTGATACCTCTTGCCATCGCTCAAGTTTATATCGTTGGTTTATCTTTTCTACTGAGAGAGCTATCTTTTCCATATCTATCTCATCGAATATCTTTACTAATGTTTCCCAATGTAGTAACTCATCGCTTGAAAGTTCAGACTTTATATCTATGGTTGAACCTTCATCAAGCAACTGTTCTAGGAATGCTTCAAGAAGTTCAGCCATATCTAATCGAGGATACTAACCTCTACCTTTTTAATAAAGTATTGACCATCATCATTTACAAACCATGCTACATTATCGTTAGAGTCTAATTTCATCTCTTCCAATATTGCATCAGGAATATAAATTGATTTGTATTCACTTACTTTCTTAATAGTGCTTACTTGTTTCATTATATTACCATCCTATCTATACGATATGCTCGGACATGCTGGGGGTGTTTGTTAGTAAACTGTTTAAGGTTATACCTGTTGTCTACACCAACTGCATATACCATGCCTTCGCTTGATACTTTGACATCCTCTACTAGGATTTTTCTAACTGAGTCACTATCTCTATCATGTTTCCATGAAGAGAAGCCGAACTCTGTTCTTACTTCAGGGTTATACCTAAAGCTTACTTGCTTGTGGTTTCCTGTGGACTGATAGTGTTCAGCCGCCTTGTAAACCATATCAAATACTTCTGTTCTTTTTGACATATTTAATCACTTCCTGTGAATCTCAGAAGGCGTGAGGGTATTTAAAGCTTTCCTCATTGCCTCTATCATTGCATTTTTTTGTCTTATCTTTCCATCACTAGTATATGAGTTAAGACTATACTCATATATCACTTTCAAAATTTGTTGAGCAGTAGGTTTTTTCTTATATTTCTTCCTACATAATGCTATTATTATATCTATTCTATTCATACTTCAAACGTTTCCTTTACAACATGGTCTGGGAGATGAACCCCCTCCATATTTAATATCATTTGACCCATCTCAGACATAAGATGTGGACCCCATGCGGGTTCCATAGTCATATTTACATTACATTCTTTTATTCCTTCTACCTTTAATACAGCATCTCTAACCCATACAGGTAGCTCTACTGCTACAGGGCAATTAGCTGTTGTTAGTGTCATATCTATATCTACTTTACTATAACCTATATCTATAGAATATATCAATCCTAATTCATATACATCTACAGGTATCTCAGGGTCATATACACTCTTCAGTGCTTCTATTACTCTTTCTTGAATGGTGTGCATATTACACATCTCCTACTTCCATCTATATCTACAAAGAACGCCCTACCCTCACATCTAAAACATCTATTTTCTACCATATTTCTATTTAAACCACAAATAATATGCGATTACTCCTAAACATATTACGTCTGCTATCATATATAATACTATCGTCTTCCATGATATATTCTTTTTCTTAGGCATTACCTTTCTTTGAACGGCCTTAACACTCTTCACTTGAAAGTGAGGTATAGCTCTCCAACACTCATCACATAGGTATGCTCTTATGTGTGGGTCTTCAGACATATAATGTATATGGCATCTATTACAATTATGCCATAAGGCCTTATAGTATGTTGGTTGTGTCATTAATCAGGTATCTGCACTTGTCTCAGTCCACAGTATGGACAATCTCTTGGTTTATAAGGTTGCCAATCATATAGATTTTCTCTACATTTCTTATTTAAACATTTCATCTTTGAGTTCTCCATATGTAATACTCTATCACTAAGAATGTCCACACTATACCAAAAAATATTATATCTAAATGGTTGGGACTATCGTATTCACTTAATCTTTCTATCATTGTAAAATCCTTTCCATATATAATATAAGATAGCCATGACAGGTCCATCCATTATTATTATAATTCCTATCCATTCTTGTATATTCATTTCTTCCTCTTTATCTTTACAGTTCTTTTAGGCACCTTAGTAGGTGCTTCTCTATATGCTTGATTAAAATCTACAAACTGTCCACCTTGTTCAGCACTTGGGGGCAGTCCATAATTTGAGTAGGGAACTCTAACCTTTTTTTGTTTCATATTACTTCTTCATACAATTTCTGTATATTCCATCTAAGTGGTGCCTTTAATCTCTCAACGATATAGGCGTGTTCATCGAACCAACTCCACTTCACACTCTTCTTTCCGTATGCCTTACTATATAAGTATTTCGCTTGAGTAGGCGTTATTGCATAACATTTCTTATTTCTATACTCTTCTCTTCTTATCATTATAAAGGATATTCCTCCCTTTCTCACCAAATGCTCTCCTTCTGTTATCTGATGACGAGCGATAGAACGCCCACTACCATAATATAGAGGGAAAGAAGTAAGGTTCCGAGAAGTTTTAGCCTCCAACATAATTGGTCTACCTCTATAGACTGTGAAAAAGTCGGCTGGTTGTTTTTCAGCAACAGCTTGTTTAACGAATCTACTAACGTCATTGGTATCTTGTATCCTAAACCACCATATATGTCTGGATGATTTAAGGCTCCTTCGTATTTCATTTTCGAAGTTCTTTCCTGTATCTCTTTTCTTTGCCATATAGCATCACTACGCTAAATTATTAAAGACATTTCCTAATGGAGAATGCTCTATTAAGATATGCTTAATATATATCTTATAGGGGAGATATATAAAGCTTTGCTA
>Ga0098052_1002755_pt1 | contig 10565 bp, 4 predicted proteins | sample 15_taG_FD_81591 | JGI IMG/M metagenome (GOLD analysis project Ga0098052, IMG submission 81591) | Marine viral communities from the Subarctic Pacific Ocean - 15_ETSP_OMZ_AT15312 metaG | ecosystem: Environmental > Aquatic > Marine > Oceanic | place: Pacific Ocean | collected 2015-01-18 | reverse complement strand
TATGTTTTAGAATTTCCAGTGAAATCACCAGAGGGTTGTATTACACGTAAAGATGTTACTGCATTAGACCAGTTAAAACATTATAAGAATCTACAGCATAATTGGTGTGAACATAACGCAAGTATGACTGTTTATGTCAGAGAGGATGAATGGTTCGAAGTAGGTAATTGGGTGTATAAAAACTGGGATATTATCAATGGAGTTTCTTTCTTACCATATGACGGAGGACACTACAAATTGGCCCCATATGAGGAAATTGACGTCCATACCTACGAAAGGCTTATAAAGAAGCTCCCCGTAATAGATTATAGCAAGTTGTCAAATTACGAAACTGAGGACAATACTCAGGGCAAACAAGAGATAGCTTGTTCAGGAGATAAATGTGACATCTGAAAAAGATATAATAAACGGCGGACGTAAGTTAGGCATGGTCGCAGGATTAACTGTAGATGGTAAAGGAAAGGATGCGATTCACAAATTACAAGGTGAAGACCAACCAACCGGTACTGTTACAATTAGGACTAATGCTAGCGGAATACCCGATTCAAATAAAAAATTAGTACACAACGGAAGATTAAAAAGTTAAGATAAATAGTCTTTTAATAATGGTGGTTTTTTATTTAATCCAAGTGTACACGATGAGTTTTTACCAAAAGTAATAGTTTTAGACTGCACCCTGTGATTACCTGATATATCCTCTTCTTCTACGTCTAATGCAACTATCTGCCCAATGTTTAAATCAAATCCCTTAGAAACCTGTATAGAAATTTCATCAGTCTGTTGTTGAGCTATTAAAATATTCCTTAATGCTAATTCTTTAGTTTCTGCAGGACTATTTTGTCTTTTCATCTGTAGACTACTTATTCCCTGTGGGTTATTCGTATAAGAAAATTTACGGCCTTCATATGTAACAGTATTTGCAGGAAGCCTCCTTTTATAAGTATAACTCTTTAGCCCGTCAGAATAAGAGAAAGTCATCACAGGTATTGAACTTATTAATCTATCTTTTTTTAAGACTATACTACTGTTAATACCACCTTCGATTATATCAATAAAATATGTTAATGGGTTATATTCGTCAGTGTCTACATCTATAGCTTCTTTAATTTTCTTAGTTATTAATGAATAGACGTCTATATCCTCACCTCTTTCCCCTGTCATGAATACTGGCGGTGAAGTATCTGTTAATAGTTCTGTTCCAATTGTAACATCGTCAATAAATTCATCTATATATCCCTTAATAAATTGACCCAGAGTATATCCATCATAATTATTTACGTCAGTTAATGTAAGATGTAATCCTTTATTACCAGTGAGTTTAGCTCTCATATCTGTAGCCGCAAGAGTTATACTCTTATCAGAAGGAGTAAAATCATTAATAAAACCCCTAAAAATAGGTACACTATCATCTTCGCCATTATTTAAATATAATTCTATTATTTTGTTATATATGCCCATATTTTGTAATTCTGGATTAGGTATTTTAACATTTAATGTATTAAGCTTATTATTACCTGAGAAGGTAACTGTACCTGAAATATCGGAAAGTATCTCTTTTCCATTAATTACCAGACTAGGTCGTTGATATGTATTTCCTTGCGTCATCTATTTTTCCACCTATTGACATCTTATCTGATGTTATTGTTCCATTCGAAGACATTTCTATAATATGTGCCACTTGCATTTTAACTCCATATTTTGGAACCTGCGTTCCCACAGGGTGGTCTTCAGACATACTAGTTATTACTCCATAAAATCTAGTTATTTCTCCACTTTTATGTGTCACATCTAAGAACACAGGAGTTGCTTCCTGTTGATATCTTTTAATCTTTTTTCTATTACCTTTAGCGTCAGTGTCTCCTAAATCCACACTACCAAAAGTAACAACTCCACCAGAAGCTCCTAATTTTCTTATTTCTGATTTACCAAATCTATCTTCCATATTTACGAATTTTCCACTCCTAGTAAAAGATATAGATTGTGCAATAGCTATACTATTAAGAGAAACGTGATGTCCGTCTGTAACTTTGATAAGTTGTGAATGTGAATTATTATAAGGCCAAACATTTGTTATATTAACTGCTGTAGCAGCAGCTTTGACATTAAAATTAAGTAATATAGCGTATGCATTAAAATCCCAAAGTGACTTCGGGTCTTCTATATTTGTCACACCTTGTGTTGTCACACCTATTGTTATATCTCCACAATCGGTTGCAGCATCAGTAGCAGTACCAATAACTGCATTAGTAACATCGAAAAATGCATCCCCACCAGATGTGTCTACAGCACTACAAGAAAAATCATCACTTGCATGAATTAAATCTCTTACCACACCTGCATAATCATCGTGTGTAGAACCTGCATGTATAGCTGCTTCGGTATAAACATCAGCACCAGTCACGGAGGGTTGGGAAGTTCCATTAGTACTATCAAACCAAAAAGCAGTACGTCTCGCTTCGGTTGTTGAATCTCCACCAGAACCAGCTGTTAAAAGTATAAACTTACCATCATATCTACCTTTATCATCACTCGTAAGAGTTATTCTCGTAACCTCGATAGCTTCATTACTATCTGCTGCCGGTACTGGACCACTCCAAGTGCCTGATTCTATACCACCGTAAGCCATCTGTTTCCAATCTGGGGGTACTTTAAATTTTATACCTCCTGAAGTTTTTAAACCTAATGTTCCATCTTCTATCTCTAAGGGTTTCCAACCTCCTTCATGAGCATATTGAGCTGTAACTTGTATTGATACTGGAGTATCGTTAGCAGCATAGGTATTATTTAATCTTAAATGTATTCTATCAAAAGATTCAGATTTACATATCAAAAGATGATTCTTAGGATGAGATGTTCTTGTGTGTGTAGTCGATTGTGTAACATCGGCACCATGTCGTAAAATATAATCCCCGCTACCACCTACCAATGTTGCATTTGTTCTAGATAATGTAGTTAAATCATGCCATGCCCCTTCTTCAACGTTGTCATCATTAGACAATAATAATAAACCTCTTGTCTGATAAGCTTTAGGTATTCTTAAACTACCACTATTTACAGTACTAACATACTGGTCATCATCATAGTGTTCTATAAGGGATTTCCTATTGGCTTTGTCACCCATATCAGTAGGTAAGGAATAGTTATCCCTAACTTGTAACCTTAAAAGTCTACTAAAAGGGTAAAATCTACCATCTGTATCCTTTACATGACCAAGATTATCATGGCAATAACTTATTTGCGTATTGTTATATGAATCACTTTCAGATATTTGTTTTAAATTAACATGTAATTCATCTGTAGCTTGTCCTTGATTTGATGAAACACTAGTTTGTGATTGTATAGTGGATTCATAAAGATTATCGTCGTCTAAATAAGTATTCTGAATTGATAAATTAGAAGCCTTAGTAAAACTTTCACTAGAATCCACAGTTACAGATGTAAAGGGTTCATTTAAATCAATTATAGGATTACCATTAGATAAAACACAAACTGCATCATCATGACTAATGTCTGCATTTAAAGTTAAATCATTTTTAGCATTAAAAACTTTAACATATAACCTTTCATCATCTGCAAGTTCTGTCCCCTTTATTAATTCAGCCCTTAACAAAACATCTGCACTATCATCAAGACCACTACTGTCGTTAAATGGTACACAATATTTAGCTATTTCGGCAGCCGTATTTAGTTGAGCGTCTGCTGATATAACTTCACTAAGTGTATATTCTCTAATTGCTTTATCGTGCTTACCTTGAACAGTTAATTTGACAGTCGCACCATTAGAACCATCAGTCATTATGTATAGTAATGGGTAAGTCGTACCACCCGCCTCTACATTACTGATTGCGCGATTATTTATACCCCCTAGTATTCGTTTCCTATCTGTTTTCAACACTGCTACTGGTGGTAAATTAGATGGACAAAAATGCGGTATCAAATCTGCGCCGGCCTTTTCGAAAGATAAAATCGACCCTGAATTTTGGTCATTACCCAGACTAGCACTAAATGTTTCTAAAGCTTTGGTTGAAGCGTGTGCTATATTTTCAGCAGCATCATTAGTATACCATTTTGATAAGTAGCCATCTATACTTTTAACTCTGACCATAGGAAAGAATTTTTTCGCTTCGGTACAAGCCTCGGTGTAGATGTGTGGAACCACACAATAAAAACGAGGACTATCTAATTCAACTATTTGAAAGTTACGTTTTTCAGGTGAATTATCTACACCATCGTCCCAATCTATATGGAATTCACGAACAGGTTCATTAGCATCAAACCTATAATAGAATTTTGAATAAATATAATATGGTTTACTATTAGCAGTACTTGTGCCATTATGGATAGCACCTGCATTACTATCAACTGTCGCAGAAGATATCATACCAGAGGTTCCCCCAGCAATTGCTTCTGCTTCTGTCATATAAACTCTTATTATTTGTGTCATATCTCCTCAACTATTATTAAACCTAAAAGCAGCTTTACGGAAAGATAATGGTGAACTGCAAGCTACTTCATCAGCAGTTGACCCTCTTATATTATGATAATCCTTAACAAACAGTGTTGCAGTGTATGATTTAGAAGGTGTGGCAGAAGCCGTTTCATTAACTTCTTTTAATGGTTTAGTAAATGTAAATTTACCATCCTTTGGATTTACTGGATATAAACATCTATTATAAAGTACAAATTCTTCCATTCTACCTGTAAACTCGTCATTTGCTGTACCAGTTTCGTTACCTATATATATTTTGTTATCATTATGTTCTATTTCCTGTTGAAAATACCATCCAGTGTTTGTAGTACCACTACTGTCGCTAGTTAAAGCTTCTCCAGATAAGTCCTCTAATTTACCATCAATAAATAATTTTACATTACCACTAGTTAAATTAGCGTCAAAAGTAATCATTACATTAGTAGGAGTTAAACCATCTAAAGGTATCTTTGTAGAACTAGTTAATGTAACTCCACTATTTGTGTCCCAATATTGTGTATATTTCAAAGTAGCATCAGTCTGTAATTCTAAATTAAATCTTTGACTAGAGCTAAATAACATCTGTGCAGAAGCTAGAACTCCGTCAGGCTCTGAATCTGGAACAATATGGAAATTAATAGACATTTCATCCTCAACTTTATAACCAGTTTGATATAATGGGTCGGCTGAACCTGTCCCTATTTCTATAGCTGCGGTTCCCGTAGTTGTTGACCTTAAACAATTACCAGCTAAACCTTCTATATCATAAAATGGACCAGTACTACTACTACTATCTACTGCGGTTGAAGTACCTTGTATTTGGTCAACAGGCGGTGAAGCAGTAGGAACTTTAACTCCATGATTACCCGCTTCATTCATAGGATAGTGTAAAACTGCATTATTATATTGACTATGAACATGTTTGTCATCAACCACTATAAACCCATACCAAAGGTCTGAATCTGGACATTTCCAATTAAAATCTACATTAAAAGGATTTTCTTCATTAGGTTGTATAGTAAAATCGTTTACCACTGGTAAAGCGTCTTCAAAAATACCTACTAGATATGGCTTATTGTCACCATCTTCAGTATGTATAGTTATTTTGGCATTATCAGTAGGGGTGGCATTGGTTAGTAATATAGGTAAAGTTGTATTAGGTTCTATATTATCCAAGGTCACAAGATGGTTCAAATCAATCTCTTTATAAGCATCATCATCATTAGATATACTTATAGGAACATACCCCATATGACCTCCCGTTGATAATGCTTCGTCAAATTCACCAAGACCATAATCTTTCAAACTTACGATTCCATCAGCAGTGTTATTATAGATGTTTAAATCCCATGTATTTATATTGCGTCCATCATTATATAAAGATTCATTGTATGTGGCACCGTAAGTACCCTTTTCACTAATTTGTACACAATTTTTATAACTTTTAGCCGGAAGATACTTTGTAGTCCCTATTGCATCATCTTGCCAACCATGTTGTCCTCCTATGTTTAATATTTCTATCATTAACCAATATCTATAAGGTGATATTAAATAATCACCATAAAAATAAGTATCATCATCTCTTGAAGTAAGATAATGACCCATATCTAAAGTTACCTCATCTCCTTCTATTTTATCAATAAGATAAATACTACCAGTCATACCCGTTGGACTTGCGTGTGAATCATTATATTTATATAATATATACTTTTCATCATCTCTATTTGAAAATATACTTGGGTCATCTACTATAATTGTACGGTTACTTCCTCCTACTAGACCTATAATTCTAGCAGATGCAAATATACATTCTCTTTTTTCTGGTATAGCTACATGATAAATATCAGTGTCATGGGGATGTACAGCAGCGTCTGTAACACCTATACCTCTAGTTATGCCTATAACATCAGTACCACTGTCAACACTTGTAACTCGTAAGATTTCATCTACTATCTTAATATAACCATTTACAACGAAATGGTCAGCATCTGTAACTTTTACTGAAGATTCTCCAGCCCCTAAATCTGAAGAATCTGCTTTAGCTATATTACTACCAGAATCAGCTCTTCTAAGATTTCCATGTACACCAACTATAAATTTCATCATACCCTTTTGTGTAAAATAATCAGCATTACCAACTCCGTCAGTTCCGCTACCATTAGCTTCCACACTGAAAGAATTACCTGCAGTATCTAAATCACCTACCTCTAACCCCCTATATGCATAACTAGGAGTTCCTCCAGCATTCGACATAACTGCGGATTCTCCATTACCTATATCTGGGTGTATTGTAGCACTATCACCTTGTGTAGAAGTAGCAGCTCCCTGTCTTCCGTAATTTTCTACAGATGATGTGAAACCTACTCTTATATTAGAAACGTCACTATCTTGATTTGTTACCATATCACCAGACACCCCTGCAATTTCAGTATTAAACTCATTTAAGAATATTGTTTTTATTTCACCCTCATATTCTGCGGTAGATATATCTGTTAAATCATCAAAACCTAGACATATGTAACTAGGTTGTTGTGTTGCGCTTTCATGAACACTACCTACAGTACTACTTCCATCCTGCCATGCAGTATTAGGTAATTTAGTAGTAGAAGGTATTTCAATTCTTCCTGCAGTTGTCATATCTCTCTTAACAGTAGCATTAGAATGTATTAAATTAAAATACTTAAGTCTAACAGAATCTATATAAAAAGACATATTACAATCAAATCTCGCTGAAGATATTTGTGTGTCGGGTATACCGTGGTCTGCCCAAAAGATTGTATCAGCCGTCGATACACCTGTAGCTGAGTTTATTGTTAAAACAGGTAAACCGTCAGTAATAGTATTGGCATTTTCTGTAACATAAGTGTCAGCAGCCGAATCATTCGTAGGGTCATTATCAAGTGTTATATCTGCACCTCTGTCAACTAAAAGGTAATTAGCATCAAATTTACCTGCAGTTTCCATAGAGTTAACTGCACCTGAGGCACTTGTAGCATATACTTTAAGTGAGGTGCTTGAATTAGCCGCAACAAGTCCTGTCTCCCATAATCCCTTACCACTGTTAAAATCCCCCTTTACAGCTTGATAATTATTACACCATATTGTCATAAACTTAGCAGGATTATCTAAATTATTAGCGTTAATACCGACAGTTCCTGATTCAGTTATAACCTTAGTGTTTCTTATTTTACCTGAAGTATAAGGGTCCTCTGCAGACACTATACCTCCAAGTTCTATTGGACTAGACATAGCCCAATATACACCTTCATCGTCTGGGTGCATTTGAAAAGCTAATCTCGCCCAAGAATTCAATGGGGATTCTTTAAATGCTGTAGGTGCTAGACCTACACATACTTCACCATTACTATTATCTAAACCGAAAGTAGTGTCTGTATAAGTACTACTATGTTTCCCATTATTTCCTAAATTATAATAAGATAATTCACCATTATATTTAACTAAAGCTAGTCCATAAAAACTTTTAGCGGAAGAACCATCTCCAGCGCCTTCAGCGGTATTACTACCATCACCAGCAGCGCTAGGTGTATGTCTTTTCATATATGTCATTAAATTATCATAAGGTCTAGGTTCCTCTTCTCCGAATGTTACAACAATAGAACGACTTAATCTATAATCGTGGTTTGGTTCGGCTACGTTCGCATTTTGGTCACGAATTAACATAGGTGCAATTTCATCTATTTTTAAATCTATTTCTATTGTAGGCATAACAGGTTGTCTACCGTCGCCCGCAGCGGTAGGTTCTCTTGAATAAGTATGAATTGGTTTCGGTAAAAGTTTACTAACCCATGACACTTGGTGATTATAACTACCATCTAATAAAGTACCATCATATCTTCTTTCTCCATAATAGACTTGTGTTCCCGGTGTATTATATCGGTGAGGGTATTCAGAATGGAAATGTAAAGAACTTCCTTTACTTAAAACTTGCTCACTGCTTAATTTTATGTGAGCAAAAGCAACTTCTTCGGTTATACCTGTATCAGGATTAGAACCACTAAAACTTACATCTTCTTTAACATTGTCAAAAAAGGAATTGCTGGTAGATAAAGTTTGCCTACCTTCTAAAAATGTCACAGGGGTTTCAGTAAAATATTTAATCGTGGCCTTACCTGCATCTTCATCGTATTTTTCAATATCCCAACTATGGTATAATTCAGCTACCTCTCCTATAGTCTCTGAAGAAGTTCTCACTGTGTAATATCTATACGTATCACTACCACCCTTGACTATAGGATAATATTCTAAACCACTACTTGATGTCCTACCAAATTTAGCAAAATGGTTAGCTCTATCAGTTGTATAAAGTGTAGACTTTCCACCAAACCTTTGCCCATACTCATAACCGTGTTCCTTTGTCAGGTATGGCTCAGATGCAGATACAACAGTGGCCCCTTTACTTATAAGAACAGAAGCCGCAGATTCTGTGCTTTCTCCTGAAAAATTTTCTTCTATATAATTATGTTCTGATTTATGAAAACCAGATATAGCTACTATATCTTCATTAGATATTAAAGAACCCGCAGCACTTGATTTACCACCTTCTCTATTACCTATTTCATGTTTTAATTTATACATTTTAAGTCCTATAGCATTAGAACCGTCGGAAGCAGCTATATCACTAATATAAAAACCAGCTTTAGCGCCTACTAATACACCGCCTCCAAAAGGTGTTTTACTAGGAACCTTTAAATCTGCCATAAACATTGAATTTTTCCTAATATTGTTTACAGTACCACTTTGTATATCTGCAGTTTCTAAATTATTATCATATAAATCGCCATATATCACATTCGGCATAACCGAATATTCTGGGTCGGGTCCTTTTTTAAAATATCTTACTGCCATTATATTCCTCCTATATCATTCTGTCTTCTTAATGCTTCAGGTAATGCAAGAGCTATACGCTCTGAAAAGTCATTAGCATCATTAGTAACTATGTCGCCGGCTATATTTAAAGTTATGCCTCCACCACCCAACATATTCTGGGTTTTAGAAACGATAGTTTCACCGGGTTCTACCAAAATTGGGAAATGACGACCACCAAGACCACCTGTATCTGCATACATTCTACCACCAGTGTCCGCTGTTTGAAGTTGTGGAACTTCAAGAGTAGGAGGAGTCATTGCACTTTTCATAGCTTCACCCATAGCTGCAGTAACTGCACCACCTACCACTGCCGCGGCAAACGGGTTAATACTTGCAGCCTTTGCTATTGAATAAGCAGCATAAGCCCCTGCAACAAATAATATAGCAGTTCCTAAATTACGCATAGCTTGTTCTTCATGATTTAATAACATTAATCCTGCAAAAAGTCCCACACTAAGTGCCATCTGAGCAGCTATTAGACCTCTCGCAGATGCTGTACTAACACCTTGCGCTTCTGCCAATCCTAACATAGCCATAGTATTGGCCATTGTATGAAGCTCCGTAAATGGTAAGACTGCGTTCATAGCTTTAAACATCATGACCGCCTGTAGACCTCCCGGTCCTAAAATATTAATAGCTTTGACTAATAGGCGTAATGGAACCATTAATGCAGTAAATATACCTGATAAACCATTCCCTTCCTCTGACATATTAGCAAAGGTTATTAATAAATCTTTAATTAAAGATGATAATTCTTGTAATACTATTAAAACAGTGTCTCTTATTTGAGTACCCATATCTGTTAATACTTTGGTACCATCCGGTGCTGTCTTTAAAAAGAAAGCCTCGAATTCTTCCACCATATCATGTAACATTGTAGAAAAAGTATTAATAGTTCCATTAGCTTCACCTACCTTATCGGAGAGCAAAAATGGAGCCATAAGCGCGTTTTTAACAACTTGTATTTGATTAGCTAAAGATTGCTGCTGTATATCAGCCATCTTTGTAGCAGAACCAGCTGAATTCTCTAAATCTTCGACTGCTGCTGTAAATTCATCTGCATTTTGAGCTAATAAAGCAAAAGCGGTAGCCCCACGCACATTCATAGATTCTAACATAGCCACTAAAGCTTCTACTTCAGTGTATTGACCCGCAAAAGCATCAGCAGCTTGATTAGCTATATCTGTCAAATCTCTCATAGAACCGTCTG
>Ga0098052_1002753_pt1 | contig 10571 bp, 19 predicted proteins | sample 15_taG_FD_81591 | JGI IMG/M metagenome (GOLD analysis project Ga0098052, IMG submission 81591) | Marine viral communities from the Subarctic Pacific Ocean - 15_ETSP_OMZ_AT15312 metaG | ecosystem: Environmental > Aquatic > Marine > Oceanic | place: Pacific Ocean | collected 2015-01-18 | reverse complement strand
GTCTCTGAAGGTGAGTACTTGCCTATGGATTACCAAGGTTTATTTCAGTGCTCAGCGGTAGGAGGTGGTTGCACCTGCATCCGCAGGAACGTCCTAGAACATCTCGACTACAACCACATGAGCGATACAATCAAGGCCGAGGACTTCGATTTCTGCAAACGAGCGAAAGATGCGGGTTTTGAAGTTTGGTATCACGAAGGTATGAGAGCGGTACACTTCACCACAGTAGGAATATAGAAATTACCAGAGCGTAAAGCTATTCCCTGATAGCCCAACAATCTGGTTTACATAAATGGTTTGTTTATTTTTTGAAATGAAAGGAGAAGCATAATGGGATTTCAGCTCGGCATGAACGGTGTTATCAGCTATGAGGTCGATGGATTTGACCCAGACGCAGGTAACGGCAACAAGCCGGACATCACAGGTGGAGTCGGTACTGTTATCGACCTCGCTAAGGATGTAACGCTCAACCTTGAGCAAGCCGAAGCCGATGTAACCACCCGTGGTAACGATGGGTGGCGGGCAAAGGTGGGTACTCTCAAGGAAGGTACTGTTGAGATGCAAATTCAGTGGGACACAAGCAACGCTGCGTTCACCGCACTGATCACTGCATGGCTCAACAACGCCATCATCGGGTTGTCTGTTCTGGATGAGACATATGTCTCGACCACAGCAGGAACAGGTCTCATCACCAACTTCGTGATTACTAACTTCACCCGTGAAGAGTCTCTCGAAGAGGCGATGACTGTCAATGTTACCGCTCAGCCCACATACTCTACCGTGGTTCCTGGGTGGCTAGATGAGGGAACTTTCCTCTAAACTTTTTTCTTGGTCTCGGGCTGTCCTGCTATGAAGCCGCCCTTCGTAGCAGACAGTCTGAGACCTTTTTTACGAAGGGCGAAATCAATGAGTAGCTTTAACGACAAAGATGGGCAGGAATGGTTAATCGAGATCACCGTTGGTACAGTGCGGGAAGTGAAGAAGCTTACCAAACTTGACCTGATGGAACTCGCCTCTGAGCGCAGCAACACACTTGCTATGCTTTATGAGGATGCGGAGACTTTGGTAAACGTGCTCTACGTTATCTGTAAGTCACAGGCTGAAGAACGCGGTATCTCTGATGAGGACTTCGGTTGCATGTTCAGCGGTGCTGCAGTGCAGGAAGCAACGGAAGCACTGATCGAGGGTCTTATCGATTTTTTCCCGCCACGCCGCAGGGAAGTGCTGAGGAAAGCAATCGACAAGATTCTGGAACTGGAGGCAGCGGCACTTCGCAAAGCGGAAGCGGACATCGAGGCGATGGATGCGGACGAGGTGATGGAAAAGGCCCTAGCGGAGATGAACTCTGGAAGCTGATATTTGAGTGGTCTGGTATCCTTGGCTTAGAGCCTTGGAGTTTTACCTTTAGGCAACTGGCGATTATGAGACAAGCCAAGCTTAGAGAGTACTGGGAACCACACTCGATTATCATCGCCATGAACTACAATAAGAACCGACCGAAGGGCAAGTCACCTATGAACCCGGATGAGCTTAATCCGTTCAAAGACAAGCCTAAGAAGTCAAAACCCATTGTGGATAACAAGTTGTTCTTCCAAGTCCTTAAATCTAATTTTTACGATAAGAAATCGAAAGGAAAGTAATCATGGAATACCTACCCTATTTTCTCGCAACAATCGGAGTATGCGGTCTCATCATCACTGGGAGCGCACTGTCATATTTTGGTAAGACCAAAGCACTGGCCGCCTTTGTAGGATACCAAGGGCTTGCACTCAAAGTGTTTGATACAGTTGAAGCCAATATCCCGGATACCTTCGGCAGCGACACTGACGATGGTAAACTGCAGAAGTCTGTCCATAAGCTCGATCTATTCCTTAAGCAGTTTGGTGAGCTCTACAAAAAGACCTCGGGTAAGAACATGACCGCAGCACTCAAGGCTGAGGCCATGACCTGGGTTCAAATCTGGGCTGATCAGAAGAAGGCTGAAGAGAGCATGAAGGAAGAGGTCTCTAAGGAGATGACCCATGGTTGAGATTATTGCGGTCGTTCTGAAGTTGCTAACCCCAATAATCACAAGTCTTATTTCCGAATGGATGAAAACACCTGCGAGGGAAATTCATGTATCAGCTACCGATAGTAAAATGTCTACTGGTCGTTTGCCTACTGGGGGCTTCTATGGGCTGCACGATAGGGGTGAAGGAGAAGAGTAACCTACTCTTCGTCTCCCCTATTCCCATCCCTGAGTCTGCTAAGGGTGCTCCGATCATTGCGACCAATGAGCCTATTGAGCTCTCAGTGCTCGACAGGCCGGGACTCATCTTCAAGCAGAAGGTGACGGGCTATGTCTTGGTTGACCCTTGGATGTGGGAAAAGATGGTGGAGGCGTGGAACGATGCCAAAAGCCGTTAGAGTTTACATGAACCCTAAAGCGGTGACTAACGCTGCGCGAGCCGCCCTGCCTCGAATCTTAAAGAGGCAGGGTGCTTACACTAGAACCTCGATGCGTAACTCGATCAAAAGAGTTGCTAATGGCAAACCCGCAAGCCCCGGACGACAACCATACACGCACAGTAAGCTCCTGAAAAATGCTATGAGGTTCCAAGTCGATACTACGCGAGAAAGCGTAGTCATCGGCCCGAGCTTCCGTATTGCGGGTATCATCGGACACACCCATGAGTTCGGTGGTCGGGAGATGGACAATAAGATACCAAGCAAAAAGGGATTCCTTGGTAGCCTAGAACCCCCAGTAAAATCTAAGAACTGGAATCTAGTCATCGGTGGTTACGGCCCTATCCGAGAAGTAGGTGGGGCTAGACCATTCAAGTTCGGTCACCTGCATACTCTTGCTCAGGTCAATCGGGCTAAAGCGTTGGCTAAGCGGCTAGAAGCTCAGTACGCAGGGAGAGCTAGGACAAAAGGCCGGATGTATCCTAAGCGGCCTTTCGCAGCCAAAACATTAGACAGAGTGGCGAGATCCGGTCGTCTTGTTGAGTTCTGGAGAGATTCGATAGGCCCCCAAGGGGGTTCAGGTATTGGTCAGTTAGTTTAGGAGTAAACCATGTCACAAGGTTCTATCAGAGCAGGAGCCGCTTTTGTAGAGATCACCCTCCGGGATGATAAACTACTGAAGGGTCTCACCCGAGCAACCCGATCCATGAAGAGATTCGCAGGATCAGTCAATGCGGTATCCAACAAACTTCTCGCCTTAGGCACTTCAATGGCAATCCCTATGGGTTTGGCGGCTCGATCAGTTGCCGAGTTTGAAGATGAACTCGCAAAGGCGAATGCAATCCTTGGTCTAACTGACAAGCAAGCTAAGGAATCAAAAGCCACTATCCTCGATCTGGCCGCAGCATCCACCTTTACTGGGACTCAGGTTGCCTCAGCGTTCTCAGAATTGGCTCGTGGCGGCTTCAATGCTCAAAAGGCTATTGCTGCTCTCCCCCGAGTTCTAACGCTCGCACGAGCCGCAGGAGCAGACCTCACGGAGACAACTAAAGGTCTGATCAGGACTACCAACTCCTTCGGGCTCTCAATGACGGAACTACCCCGAGTGGTAGACCTCTTGGCTACTGCAACTGTCCGGTCTGCTCAGGAGTTAGAAGATCTCCTAGAAGGCTTCAAACTGGCAGCCCCTCTCGCCCGTGAAGCGGGAGAAAGCATTGAGGACGTAGCTACCGCTATCAGTGTCCTAGCCAACGCAGGTATTGTAGGTAGTAAGGCTTCGACAGGCTTTGCCCGAATCATTAAGAATCTCTCTCAGCAGGGAAAACAGGCCCAACTAGATAAGGTCTTCGGCAAAGATGTCATTAAGATTGCCGATGGGCTCGGAGAAATGAGAAAGGTGCATGAGATCCTGAGAGACATGCTTGATGCGTCTAAGGACTTAGGTTCTCAGGCTCGACTAAACATATTCGAGAAAGCCTTCGGTCGAGGCACTGCGGCAGCCCTTAACCTCACCACTCAGAGCATCGAGGGGATGGCTAAGGCATTCAAAGACATGGATGGCAACGCTGATGATCTTGCAAAATCCATGCTTAACTCATTCGGCGCGGTGATCCGGAGCTTGGTAAACCTTGCTGACCGGATAGCTGTTGCTTTCGTAGATGCGCTTGATATTGACCCATCAAAGGCGATAAAGCGGATCAACGAGTTTGCTAAGGAAGTAGCAACCGCAGTATCCGTTAATAAAGAGTTAGTCAAGTCGGTAGCCCTCGCAGTACCTAAGCTCTTCGCACTGGCTGTAGCACTCAAGGTAGCAGCCCTTGGGGTTGCAGGACTAGCAGCAGTGACAGGCTTAGCGGCTTTCGCTCTCAGTGGGCTCTTCAGTATCCTTGGAACGGTTGTGTCAGCCATTATCGCTGTGGGTGGGGCTATCGCCTCCGTAGCCACAGCCGTAGGAGCTTGGCCTATAGCCTTAGCGGTATTCACAGCCTCCATCCCGTATGTCCTCGCTCTAGTGGTAGCCATAGAGCTATTTGGGGATACCATGAAGCAGGTTGCTATGGGTGTCGTTCGATTGGCGCTAGACATAAAGAACGCTTTCGGGAGCATAGTCTCTCAGGTTACCGAGTCTTGGGGTAGGATGAACGATGTGGCTTCAATCGCAGGATGGAGTGAAGCGATCAAACTATTCCCCGGAGAGTTCAAAGTCGTCATGCTCAAGGTGGAGGCTGAGTTCCTGAAGGTCATGCTTACCATCCATGAAGGGCTGCAGAGCATGGTGAACAGCTTCATCAATGGGTTAATTCAGATGCAGCGTAAGGTCGCAGGTGTCATCCCCGGCATGAAGCAAGCGGCTGATGTTACAGTCAAGTTCGATCTGGGAGTCAATGACGCTAAGAAGGACATAGCATCCGTAGAGAAAGAGGCTAAGAAGGCCGAGCTCTCCGCTCAGGTGGCGGCCAATACTGCGATAGACGCTAAGCGCAATGCGGCTCTCGTTGCTACGGCTAAAGAGTTCGGTAACGAGATATGGAAATCAGTATCCCAAGCAGGGAAGCTGTGGGATAATGCAGTTGAAGGTACTCTCAGATCTCAGAAAGCAGCAGACGCTAAGCGCAATAAGGAACTCCTAGCCGCTGCTATGGAGGATCAAGCTCAGCGTAAGTTTGACCGAGAAAAGGGTGAGTTTGACTTAGACAAGGCTCTCAATATCGAAGGTTTGATGTTGCGGATACAGGGCATAAAAGATAGTATCAGTTCTTCAGTTCTCGGAGAACAGGCGAAGGGAACGTTCAACACTTCAGCCGTAGCCCTGAGACAGTTTGGTAAGATGATCAGTGCAACTGACTCCACGGACAAAAAGCAGTTGTACGAGTTGAAAAAACTTAACCGGAACTTGGAGAAGGAAATGGCTTCTACCTTTGGTTCCCCGGCAGGAGGTTAGAGATGGCGATAGTAGTAACCGAAAGAGTAGGAAGCAGAGATAACGTAGATGGGGAGAGCCCATTCCAGAATAGAACCTACGTCATCACAGGAACCAATGATGAGGATGCCGCAACTGTGGCTCTGGGGTCAGCGATCCCGGTATTCCTGTCAGGCTTAACTCGGAAGGACTATGGGGTTGAACCCATTGGTGACCCTATCCTTTCTGAGCAGTGGACAGGTCACGCCACTTACGGCCCCTCAGATTCGGGGTCTGCTAAACCTGCGGCTGAGGGTTCCAACTATCTGTCGTTTGACACTGGTTCATCCAATGTCCACATCACACAATCCCTGTCCACGGAGCAGAGTGCATCCATAGCCGCTACTGCGACTGACAGGGGCAGAGCAATTAACTCCTCGAAGGAAGGTACTGACGGGGTGGACATCATAGCTCCCGAGTTCAGGTTCAGCACCACGCAATATTTCGCATATGACTATGTAGATAGCGCATATATTGATGTTCTCGCTGAATTGGCGGGAACTGTGAATAATGCTACGTTCGACATCTTCCCTGCAGGTGAGGTGTTGTTTATCAATGCTGCGGGTAACCGCAGAGGTACAGACCAATCGGAAGATGGTTGGGAGATAACATTCAACTTTGCGGTACAGAAGACTATTCCTGCAGGGTACGTGATCGCCCCCGGTGTTGAATTCAGCTCCGCGATTGAGGGTTGGGATTATGTCTGGGGTGCTTACCGAAGCAAAACCGATGCGACTACCAAGATCCGCACAAGTACAATGTTTGAAGCTTACGTTGAGCGGGTTTACGCTCGGACTAACTTTGCCCTACTAGGAATCTAAGGAGTTACCATGGCCGAATGGACGCAAAAAGTACAGCCCGGAGGACGGATGAAAGGTATGCCCGCAAAGGCATATAATAAGTTTGTCGATGCTGCTAAGTGGGTGGAGAATCAGACATCTCCCGGCCCTTATGGAAAGTCACCGATTGAAGACATAGGAAAGCTCTATGAGATCGTGAACAGCCTAGAACTCGATCTAGCTCGGGGTGAGATTGTCGGTATCTCGGACGTAGCGGTAACCCCTACAGACAATCAGGATGAGTACGAGAACGGCATGTTGTTCGACATCGCTCTCCCAGACGTAGATGATCATGCAAACTCATGGGCGATAATCTATGATGATCTAGGAGTCGAAGACGGGATCATAGGTCGAGCCACTATGAGCGGCCCCGCAATAACCACAGTCAACATGATTGCAGACACCCATAAATACTGTCGATTGGTTCAAGGCGATAAGACTAAGCTCGACAGTTCGGCTGAAGATGGCTACCCGATCCTATGGGTAGACTCCGGCACGGGGCTCAAAGATGCTGTTGTGTTTGTAGGCCCTTACATGAACAGTGGGGCTATGCTATGTCAAGCCTCGGAGTCACTGGCAGCTAACAGTGTCGCTGAGATAACCTCAATGTCAACCATCTCAGGTACGGATCAGAGGTACTACACAATCAGAAAGCCTACGGCTGACAGCCTCAATCAGGTGGTCTCAGTACGTTACGCTATCGCTTCAGGGGCTTTCGGTTCCTGCAGATTCCCCGGAGACATAGAACAGAATAACTTGGTGACTGTCACAGGTTCTCCGGCTATTGGAGATACCGTTGGTACAGCTAATGGCTCCGGTTCACTGGCTGCGGGAAAAGAGGGATTCGTGTTCCTTGGGGAGTCCGGAGGTCTCTCTCGTATTCGCCCTTTTAGCCCAAAGGCCTTGTCTGATGTGACAGTACATAATGGCATTAGTAGTTCCTATATCGACTGGAATAACATACAAAACGGCTGGAGCGATGGGCATGTTCTGGACTCAGACTGGTACTACCCTTACAGCCAAGCAGGGCACAAGAGCATCCGGGCGTATGCTAATCCAACAGGATACGTGTACTTATTTGGGGATAACACGGAATTTGCTGAACCCTTGCTCCCACCCAGTCTAACCGTTAACGCCTATGGCGGCTCTCAGTTGGTAGAGGTGAGCAACAGCCTATACATAGACTTGGACTACGTGCCACAAGTGGGTTCATCTGTGTCAGTCTCTGCTTTGCTTAAAGGGGATATTGCTAAAACAGGTTACGGTGAGTCAGTAGAACTAGGTGACTATGGCAGTGACTACGCAGAAAGCAGACTGGACAAGTTCGGATTCCCAGAAGTGTATATCACCCCAAGTCAAGGACTATACATTGACATCACTCGTTTCAGGTTTCGGCTAATTTGCAACTTCTCCGCACCATCTTCTAGCCCCGCAGCGGATACGTACATGAGCATAGATTGGAATAGCATACTAGGTACAATCAGGATATGCGGAGGCAACTTAGTACTAACAGACCCTTAATTAAATAAAGTTTCTTTTAGTGCTTGACTTAACTAATAAACTGTGTTACTAATAAAGATGTCACCAATTTCGGTGGCATCTTTTATTTGAGGAGGTTTATTATGGATACCAAATCGTTCACGATCCACGGAGTAGATGCCCAGTTAGTCAAGGCACTGAAAATCAAGGCTGTGCAGGAAGATCGGGATTTCCGGGAAGTAGTCATTGAGGCTTTGGAGGCTAGCTTGAAGAAAGGCGCAAAATGATTAAGTTCGCGCAGTGGTATACCTCTGAGGGTTGCGATCCTCATGCCTACTTCCCGAACCCCTATCGTGCTATCATAACCAAGACTGACACGGATGCGATGAGCGGCCAGATAATATTAACGTACCGATCCTACGAGATGATTGACGGGTTCTGGATCGTGAGAACCGAAGAGTCCAGTTGGATTACTGAGAGTGCTTTTCTAGAAGATGTAGTCAAGGGTAGACTACGTTTGGTACAACCGCAGGAGTACCTTGGTCTGAGAGGAGATAGATAGTATGTGGCCTTTCAGTAAGAGTGAACCTTTGGTGTCATCCTGGGACTTCTGCTTTCCCAAGAAAATAGAGGATCTTGATAGCACTCCGACTCTTGTGGATCACACCGAGGCTGCCCCTCCACCGGAAGCTAAGGTCAAGTATCGACACCAACTGAACATCCACTTGGACGACAACTCCACAGTGTACTACTGGCATGTCTCGGAGACTAAGCATTCTCCTTCGCATTACTGGGTGGAGTTCATGCATTGGTATTTTGGTAGACCTCAGAGCAAGGAGAAGTTGTTTGAAGGCAAATCAGAGCTGAGACTGATTCGGAGGTCTCAGATGACAGGGTTCGATATGACTGTCGAAGCTCTGTCCGGTGGGTTTGTGTCCGAATGGCTGAAGGAGCAGTGAATGAACGGACAAGCAGGGAAAGGTGGTGGACGTAGAATCGGTGAGGACACCGAGGCTATTCGTAATAATTATGATATTATTGATTGGGGAGAGAAGATGCAGGTAATTTGTAAACATGCTGAGATCTGTAGTCCTGTGGTGAACTGCAGTCATGCAAAACCGCATGATCCGGAGGCGATCAAGTACAACTCTGAGAGTGGTAGCATTTACTGTGAATCTCCAGAGTTTTGCAGAACTGCTAACGAAGATGTGTGGTGCGAGGAGGTGAAGGGATGAGTGTCACGATGATTATAATCTTGGTTTGCACCGGGATTAACGTGCTATGCCTCGGGGGTATTCTGTACCTGATGTGGGATATGAACCGAAAATAATAAATGACTCCCGCCCGGAAAACCCCCCTCGTACATCGGGCGGGAGTCAAAAGGTTTTACAGCAAGGGGAAGAGGGGGTTGCACCCTGCAGTGGTTAGCAGGATCAACAGGCAACCGATAATCGTTGGTAGCAATCCAGTACCTTCACATTTCTTCACCTTCTCAGGTGTCATACCAATGCCTCCGAGAACAGCTACGGGCATCGCCATTCCGACCTCAGCAGAAGCAGCCATCGCCTCTGAGACTAGGAGCCTGTCCAACTCCGGGTCGTGGATGTCCTTCTCAGTATAGAGTACATGACGATCATCGAGCCACTCTTTGAACTCATCGCACTTGTCACACTCCTCGTTTGTGAACACAAACATCTCTACTGTATTTGCCAATTTACTTCTCCTTCTATTGTGCACTGATGACGCTAATCGTCTGTTAGTGCGGGTTTATGAATATATTGATTTTACGTTTTGTTGCTGCGGTACTATTGGCTATTTTGCGTGATATGTGGGAGCCGTCTATATACTGTTAGGTTGCAAGTAACTTTGCTATTTTAACCTCAACAGGGCAAGGTTCATTAACTCCGTGATATTCATTTTTGTTGTTGTCTAAATTCTCACAGGTGTTATGCCCAAGACTTAAAGCAGATTTCAACTTCTGTATTGTTTTCTTCATCTGCTTATTTTCCTTTTTTAGCGCTATGAACGTTTCTATATCAATTTCTTCATCCATAATAATCACCTAACAAATCTCTAAATGGGACTATACCGGCCTGTCCCCGTAGGCATAGCGCAACGAGCGCCCATTAGTTCAGCGGTTAGGTTACTTTAATAAGCCCAACTTTTTCCAACTGCGCCTGTATTCTTGATAAACCAAACCCATCATGGCTTGCATACAATGCTTTGGCAACTGCCTCCCATTTATCGAGGTCTTTTGTTAGCTCAGTAGTTAGCCTGTTGTTAGCTTCACGCTGAATATTCAATTCCTCGTTTACCTTTTTTAATTTTGTATTCTCCTCCTCAAGTTCCTTAATCCGCTCCTTATCCTCAGCAATGGATTGCGGGTCTTCCACAATGCCTACGCACTCACCAGTCTCTGTGTCAATAACACTAAGCCCTGCAAAAGCTCCGTTGTCTGCGTAGTCTTCAACTGCTTTGTATTTCAAAACCTATCTCCTTAATAAAATCAACCCCACCTAACAAGTCAATCAATATCGACTCGCAAGCTCGCTCTATTATCTCCACGGTTAGGTTAGTACGATAAATCTACCTTAAATTCATGGTTACATTCAGGGCAAACAGCATCAACACTTCTTGTCCGTTCGGTATGGTGTTCGCAAATCTCAAACTCATTTCCATCCCAAAAGTCTTGCTCTTCTAGCATATCGAAATCATGTTTGCATTTAGGGCATTCCGTATCAAGTGTACAACTCCACGTTGCCGTATCGGTGGCCATCGCTCTTTTCCTTTCAATGAAATTTAGACCTAACAACTCACTCCATGGGGTTTTGCCCGTGAAGGGTTGTCTG
>Ga0098052_1002748_pt1 | contig 10587 bp, 9 predicted proteins | sample 15_taG_FD_81591 | JGI IMG/M metagenome (GOLD analysis project Ga0098052, IMG submission 81591) | Marine viral communities from the Subarctic Pacific Ocean - 15_ETSP_OMZ_AT15312 metaG | ecosystem: Environmental > Aquatic > Marine > Oceanic | place: Pacific Ocean | collected 2015-01-18 | reverse complement strand
GCCTTCCTCGTCGCCTATCTGTGGCTCAAGGATAACACCTACACCTTCGGCGGGACCGAATATGACGGGTTCATCGTTGTTACCGCGATGTTCGTGCCCTTGCTGGTCCTGTCGACCGGCGCGCTCTGGGCGCTGACGGGCAAGCTCAGCCGGATGCAGGTCGCCACCGTGGTGCTGGTGGTGATCTTTGGCGGGCTGTCGGTCTGGCTGAACGACGACCGCTTTTTCAAGATGAAGCCGACGTTGATCTATGTGCTCTTTGGCGGCCTTTTGGCCGTGGGCCTGCTGCGCGGGCAGTCCTACCTGAAATACGTCATGGAAGAGATGATGCCGCTGCGCGATGAGGGGTGGATGCTGCTGACCAAGCGGCTGATGTTCTTCTTCTTTGGTCTGGCGTTGGCGAATGAGCTGATCTGGCGGTTCTTTTCGACCGACACATGGGTCTATTTCAAAACCTTCGGCCTAACAGCGGCGATTTTCGTTTTCTTCATGGCGCAGGGCAAGTTGTTCGAAGCCTATGGCGAGAAGAAAGACCAAAGCTGACCCGAATTTAAACCATGCCCCGCGCGAAACTGTTGACCTGCAACGTCGCGCGGCGTAATCCACCCCGCGTGGCGATTTGTTACCGGATTGTGGGCCACGTTAAACATGCCGCTAAAAGGTCAGGATGAAAGACCCCCTTTCGCTTGGCCGCGTCTGGGGTTTTTTTATGCCCGCAAGGTCGGGCCGGAAGGATGAGATAGATGAACAACGACCGTCACCCGCGCACCCAAGCGATCCACGCAGGCACCCGCCGCAGCCAGTATGGCGAGGTGAGCGAGGCGATCTACCTCACCCAAGGGTTCGTCTATGACAGTGCCGAACAGGCCGAGGCGCGGTTCGAAGAGATCGGACCGGATGAGTTCATCTACGCCCGCTACGGCAACCCGACTGTCGCGATGTTCGAAGACCGTATCGCCACGCTGGAAGGGGCCGAAGACGCATTCGCCACCGCCAGCGGCATGGCGGCAGTTTCGGGTGCGCTGATCTCAATGCTGAAAGCGGGCGATCATGTGGTGTCGGCCCGGGCGCTTTTCGGCTCCTGTATCTATGTGCTCGAAGAAATCCTTGGCCGCTATGGCGTTGAGGTCACCTTCGTCGACGGCAGCGATCTGGACGCATGGGAGGCCGCGATCCGGGATGACACCCGCGCGGTATTCTTTGAATCCGTCGCCAACCCCACACTTGAGGTGATCGACATCGAAGCCGTCGCCAAACTGGCCCATGCCAAGGGCGCGCTGGTGGTGGTCGACAATGTCTTCGCCACGCCGGTCTTTTCCCGCGCGATCTCGCAGGGGGCGGATGTGGTGGTCTATTCGGCCACCAAACATATCGACGGGCAGGGCCGCGCGCTTGGCGGTGTGGTGCTCGGCAGCCGTGATTTCATTCGCGGCACGCTTGAGCCTTACATGAAGCACACCGGCGGCTCGATGAGCCCGTTCACCGCGTGGATCATGCTCAAGGGGTTGGAAACCATCGACCTGCGGGTACGGGCGCAGGCGGCCAGCGCACAGGAATTGGCCGAGGCGCTTGAAGGCCACGCGGCACTGGCGCGGGTGCTTTACCCCGGCCTATCCGCCCATCCGCAAAACGCGCTGGCGATGCAGCAGATGGGGGCAGGGGGCACCGTGCTGTCCATTGACCTCAACGGCGGCAAGGCGGCGGCCTTCGCCTTCCTGAATGCGCTAAAGGTGGGGGTGATCTCTAACAACCTTGGCGATGCGAAGACCATCGTGACCCACCCGGCCACCACGACGCACCAGCGTTTGCCGCAGGAAACGAAAGACCTTTTGGGCATCACGCCGGGGCTGGTTCGCATCAGCGTGGGGCTGGAATATACTGGCGATCTCAAGGCTGATCTGCTGCAAGCGCTGGCGGCGGCGACGCAAGCCTGACCTGATGTGTCGCAGGCGCGGTGGCATTTTTGCCCCGCGCATCATACATTAAGGACGATAGACCGGAGGGCCGCGCAATGAACATCGTGACTGAGATGTCCGAAACACCGGATCGAAGCGCGGCGGAGGCTGCGCTCGCCACACTGCGCGCTTGGGCCGATACGGCCACCCCGGCAGAGATCGCAGCCCTTGACCCGGCCATGGCGCGGATGCTCGCGCCCGAGGACTACCCGGCACTGAGCCGTGCCTACCCCGAGGACTTCACCGCCGGTGCCAACTACCGCGCCAGCCTGCCGGATCTGCAAAACGGTCCCTCCAGCCTGATCCGCGGCGCGCAGCAGTTGATCCAGCATGTCGGCATCTCGAATTTTCGCCTGCCGATCCGTTACCGCAGCCGTGAGGGCGGGGATATGCGGCTGGAAACATCTGTGACCGGTTCGGTGTCGCTTGATGCGGAGAAGAAGGGCATCAACATGTCCCGCATCATGCGCAGCTTTTACCGCCATGCAGAGGCGACCTTTAGCTTTGAGGTGATCGAAGCGGCGCTGGATGATTATAAGACCGATCTGGAGAGCTTGGACGCGCGGATCCAGATGCGCTTCTCTTTCCCGATGAAGATTGCCAGTCTCCGCTCTGGCCTGACGGGCTATCAATACTACGACATCGCGCTGGAACTGGTGGAGCAGAACGGAGAGCGTAAAAAGATCGTGCATCTCGACTATGTCTATTCCAGCACCTGCCCCTGTTCGCTGGAACTCAGTGAACACGCGCGCGAGACGCGGGGGCAGTTGGCCACACCGCATTCGCAGCGTTCCGTGGCGCGCATTTCGGTCGAGACACATGACGAGGGCGATTGCCTGTGGTTCGAAGACCTCATTGAGATCTGCCGCCGCGCTGTGCCGACCGAGACGCAGGTGATGGTCAAGCGGGAAGACGAACAGGCTTTCGCTGAACTTAACGCCGCCAATCCGATTTTTGTCGAGGATGCCGCGCGGCTGTTTTGTCAACAGCTTTTGGCCGACGGACGGGTGGGGGATTTCCGCATCGTCGCCAGCCATCAAGAAAGCCTGCATAGCCACGATGCGATCAGCGTGCTGACGCAAGGGGAGACCTTCGCGGCGCAGAGCATTGACCCCAAGCTGTTTAACACCCTCTTTCACGTCGGTTGATCCCGCGCGGCGCGGCAATCGCGCATGGGTTGTCCGCAGCCCGCGCCGCGCCCCTTTGCGGGGCATTTCGCGTGCATTAGGACAAAAATGCCGAATGTCGCCCCGTCAGCCCTGCAACTCCCGACCAGCGGCTATGCGAAAACGTCGGTTCTGCTGCGGCGCAGCATTGCCTATCTAGCGGTCATCGAAATACTGCAAATTGCAAAGGCAATCAGATGACCTACCAGAGCACCGCTCATCCCGCCCACTCCGTCTCACCCCTTGAAGGGCTACGGCGCGCCGGCGCTGGTCTGCGCCGCTTTTTCGCGGGGATCGGCCATGGCATCATGATGGGCTCCACCGCCCAACGCCGTTTTGAACAGGTCCAAGGCCTGCAAGCGAAAAGCGACGAAGAACTGGCCGCCATGGGCATCAAGCGTGACGACATCGTTCACCACGTTTTCAAAGACCTCTACTACATCTAAGACGACACGGACCGGGGCCAAATCGCGCCCCGGTCCCGTCTCGGCTTGACAGCGACGAGCGGCCAAGCCAACGCTGCGCCCATGTTGGATATACGACCTGTCGGATATGTCGTGGGCCTTTTGGTGGCCGTGCTTGGCCTTGCCATGATCATCCCGATCTTGGTCGATCTGGCCGAAGGCCGGGGCCAATGGTGGGTCTTCGTCGAAAGTGCGCTGATCACCACGCTGGGCGGCGGTATGATCGCCCTTGCCAGCGCCAATGGGGTCCGCGAAGGGCTCACCATCCAACAGACATTCATGCTTACCACCGGCGTCTGGTTGATGCTTCCGCTGTTCGGAGCCCTGCCGTTTGTTTTGGGCGCGACGGACGCCAGTGTCACCGACGCGATATTTGAAGCCATGTCAGGTTTGACAACCACGGGGGCGACGGTGCTTACGGGGCTGGAAGAGCTGCCCAAAGGGCTGCTGATCTGGCGCGGTATCCTGCAATGGCTGGGCGGCATCGGTATCGTCGTGGTCGCCATGGTCTTCCTGCCCGAACTGCGGGTCGGGGGTATGCAGATCTTTAAATCCGAGTCCTTTGACACCTTCGGGAAGATTCTGCCGCGCGCGGGGCAGATCGCGACGCAGATCTCGGTGATCTACCTCTGGCTGACGCTGGCCTGTATGCTGAGCTATCTTGCCCTTGGCATGACCACCTTTGATGCCACGGTCCATGCGCTGACCACGGTGTCGACCGGAGGGTTCTCCAACTATGACGCGTCGTTCAGCACCTTCTCTGGCCCGGCTGAATATGTCGCTGCAATCTTTATGATCCTCGCGGCGCTGCCTTTCGTGCGTTACGTGCAATTGATTAACGGCAACCCCGTGGCGTTGCACCGCGACCCGCAGGTGCGCGGCTTTCTAATGACCGTGACTTTTCTGGTAGTGATCGTTTTTTTCGTTCTGCGCAGCGGCACGACCTATGATTCCGAGCAGGTCTTGCGGGAGGCGATCTTTAACATCACCTCGATCATCTCGGGCACCGGCTATGCCTCGGCGGATTATATGCAATGGGGCAGTTTTGCTGTGGCGCTGTTTTTCTTCATTGGCTTGATCGGCGGCTGTGCGGGGTCCACCACCTGCTCGATAAAAGTCTTTCGCTATCAACTGCTCTTTGCCTCGATCCGCGCGCAGCTGCGGCGGATCCGTTCGCCGCACGGCATTTTTACCCCACGCTATGATGGCCGCCCCGTGGGGGCGGACGTGCTGAGTTCGGTCATGTCGTTCTTCATGTTTTTCGTCGTGTCGCTGGGGTTGATCTCGGTCGCGCTCAGTCTCACAGGGCTGGATTTCGTCACCTCAGTCTCAGGCGCTGCGGCGGCGCTGGCGAACATCGGGCCGGGCTTGGGGCCCATCATAGGCCCGGCAGGGAATTTCAGCAGCCTGAACGACACGGCGAAATGGATACTCATCATCGCCATGTTAATCGGGCGGCTGGAGCTCATGGCGGTCTACGTCATGTTCACCTCTAAATTCTGGCGCGCCTGAAACGCGAAAGGGCGGCACCCGTGGCGCCGCCCTTTGCATGAGGTCAGTGAACGGGCGCAAAGCTGCCCGCCCGCATCTACTCCCAGCAGCTTACCAATACGGTCATGCCCTGCGCGCGCAGCGTGAGGTCACGTGGGGCGATGGGGCCGGCGGCCCCCTGCGCCATCTGGCCGCCCAGACCGGCGCTCTCCGCCGCTTTCAGGATCACACCACCGTCGAGGGCAAAGCTCACGTCTTCGGGCAACTTGCGGTCCCCGTCGATGCGGGGGAGCAGCATGCCGACGACATGGCCCCTCTCGTCAAACACCGGCCCACCGGCATCTCCGGGCTGGGCGTTCACGGCGAGGCGCTTGAGAGTTGCATCGCCGTTCAGCCCCTTAAGGTCCGAAAGCGCGCCGAAGGTAAGCGTCGCCGCGCTCAGCACCCCTTCGTAGGAGTAACCCGCGACAGAGATTTCCGATTGCAGGCGCGGCGCGGCGTTGCTGAATTCGGCCACGGCGAGAGGGGCTAGACGGCTTTCAGGCTTGAGCAACGCAAGGCCGCGCGCCTCATCCGTGGCGACCACGGTCGCATCCGTATCAGCGTCCAGCGTCACACGGGAGCAGGAGGCGAGCACTTCGCTTGTGGTCACGACCGAGCCATTATCATCGATGAAAAAGCCACTGCGGGCGATCTTGGGTTGGCGGATTTGCAGACCCGCGACCAGATCAATCGCCTGTGCATCGCTATTGCCTGCGGCGGCGTCCAAGACGTTGGGAAGGCGTGTCAGGCTTTTGGACATTTCCGCCAATACGCGGCGACGGCGGTCTTCGTCTCCCGCGGGCCAAATCAGGGTAAAGCCTTTGATCTCCCCATTTTCAAGCGAGACCTGCGTCTGGCTGATGATGCTGCCGTTTTCACCGATCAGTTCAAAAGAATTGCGCTTGCGCTCGCGCGGGCCGTCCAGCGGGACGATCTCAAGCGTCTGCATGATGTCATAAAGGCCATAGAGCGTGTCTTGGTTGCCCGACTGGCTAATCAGCAGGACCCGCGCGCCGAGATTGCCGCTGGTGTCGTAATGCGCAAAGGGCGGCTCGTAGCGGGCGAATTCAACCTCGGCGGTGGGCATCATAATCTCGATCCCGGCCTTCTCATCACGCACCATTTGCAGTCCCAAACCGTCAAGCACCGCGTTATACTGCGCAATCAGCGCGGCACGCTTCCGGGTGGTCAGCACGCCGGTCTGGTCGTAGCCGTTTGCCGCCTGCCATGCCCCCATCGAGGCGCGGGTGCCGCGGCCAAATGCGCCATCAATCGCGGCGTCGTAAAAACCGGCCCATTGCAGGGCTATCTGGAGGTCTTTGCGCTCTTGAGCCGTAAGCGCGCGTTCGGTGCGACGGGCCTCTGCCGGGGTCTCATCCGGTTCTGGCGGCTCGGGCGCGGCTGCGGTTTCGGGCTCGGCCTCAGCGACCTCTGTTTCAACTTCACCTTCGGCCTCAGCCTCAGCCGGGGTGGTGGGGTCCAGCGGGGTTGTGGTGACTTCGGGTGTGGTGGTCTCGGAGGCTGTTTCGGTCTCGTCGCCAGTCTCGACACCTGCGGGCGCGTCGATTACCCCAGTTTCAAGCACATTGGCACCCACGGGCCAGAACTGCTGACGAAAGCGATCTGACTGCTGGATGAAACTGTCACGCGGCACCAGACCGTCGCGCACATAGCTGCGCAACACCAGTTCCGCATCCGCGCGGCGGTAGGGGCCAACGGCGATGCCATACCAGCCGCCACCCAAGGAGAAACCGTTCACGTCATCCAACAGGGTTTCATAGGCGCGCGCACGATCTGTGGCCTCTGCCAATGACGGTTGCGCTTCGATCTGTACCCAAACGACATCCTCTGCCGATTGCGCCCGTGCAAGCCCGGCCCAAAACAGGCTCAGGGCCAAAAACATCGCCACGGGGGCAAAAAGAAATCGCTTCATCGTCACTCAACTCTCGCAAAACCAAATCCGAGCCAGATTACGCCGGAAAGCGGCGCAAATGCCATGGCAAAGGCGGCGAATTTCTCACAAAGCTGCGATTGACCCCCATGGATTGCAGACGTAGGAAAGGCGCGCATCATTAAGGGGCAATCACCATGTCTGACGCGGCGCAGAAACCACGCTCTTTTCAAGAGATCATCCTTGCATTGCAGAGCTATTGGGCGCGGCAGGGCTGCGCGATCCTGCAACCCTATGACATGGAAGTGGGCGCTGGCACCTTTCACCCGGCCACCACGCTGCGCAGCCTTGGCACACAGCCTTGGGCCGCGGCCTATGTGCAGCCTTCACGCCGCCCCACCGATGGGCGCTATGGCGAAAACCCCAACCGCTTGCAGCATTATTACCAATACCAAGTGCTGATCAAACCCAGCCCGCCCAATCTGCAAGAACTGTACCTCGGTTCGCTTGAGGCCATCGGCATCGACATGGCGCTGCATGACATCCGTTTTGTCGAAGACGATTGGGAAAGCCCGACGCTGGGCGCGTGGGGGCTGGGCTGGGAGGTCTGGTGCGACGGGATGGAAGTCAGCCAGTTCACCTATTTTCAGCAGGTCGGCGGCCACGACTGCCACCCCGTCTCGGGTGAGCTGACCTATGGGTTGGAGCGTTTGGCCATGTATGTGCTGGGGGTCGATCACGTGATGGACATGCCCTTCAACAGCCCCGACGCGCCGATCCCGCTGACCTATGGCGATGTGTTCAAACAGACCGAAGAGGAATTCGCGCGCTGGAACTTTGACACCGCTAATACCGAAGTGCTGCTGGATCAGTTCAATGAGGCCGAGGCACATTGCCAGTTCATCCTCGAACAGCCCACCGAAGATCCCAAAACCGGCAAGCGCATTGTCATGGCGCATCCGGCCTATGACCAATGCATCAAGGCCAGCCATATCTTCAACCTGCTCGACGCGCGCGGCGTGATCTCGGTCACCGAGCGGCAGGCCTATATCGGGCGGGTGCGGGCCTTGGCCAAACAATGCGCCGATGCCTTCGTGCAGACCCGCGCAGGCGGTTGGACGCCTGAAGCGGAAAGCGCGGCATGAGCGGCAAGATTGTCGGTATTGTGATCCTTGTTTCTGCGCTGGTCGCCGGGGCTGCCATTTATTATTTGCAGGTCTACGGCTTTTATCACGAGGTGCCCGGGGCCAAGGTCGAACTGGTCTCGCTGACCTCGCAGGAGGCGGAAGAGATCGCCGCGAGCAACCTGCGGGCCATCGACGCTGACAGCTCTCCGATCCGGTTCCGCGCTTGTTTTGAGCATGACATCAGCCTTGCCATGGCAACCGAGACCTATGAGATGACCAATCACACCGATCCGCGTAACGCGCCGGGCTGGTTCGATTGTTTCGACGCTCCGGCCATCGGGGCCGAGATTGAGGCTGGCACCGCGCTGACCTTCCTTGGCGGCAAGAACGTGCATTACGGCGTCGACCGGATCGTGGCACTGACCGACGACGGGCGCGGCTATGTCTGGCACGAGCTTAACGACTGCGGTGAGAAGTCATATGATGGCACCGTGGTGGGCGAAGCCTGCCCGGAGCGGCCTGCGAACTAAGCTAATAATGGTTCCGCGCAGAAAATAGCGCGGAACCTTTTGCCCGCGCCGAACGCTTGTTCTCCATTAGAATGGGGGCACGGGTGACAGACAAATCACATGAAGGACTGAAGTGGGTGATGCGAGCGGGCTACGGCGCGCGGGGCGTGATCTACTCAATCGTCGGCGGGCTGGCCTTTTTGGCGGCCTTCAAATCAACCCAAGCCTCAGGCACCAAAGACGCGCTGGCGGCCCTTCGTGATGAGCCCTATGGCGTGCCCGCCCTATTCGCTATCGGACTGGGACTGTTGGCATATTTGGTTTGGCGCGTGGCAGCCGGTGTGAAAGATGTCGAAGACCATGGGACCGACCTGAAAGGCATTGTCGCGCGGTTGGGGCAGATCACAACCGGCCTGATTCACGGCGGCATCGGTATCGCTGTCTTCGCATTGGCACTCAGTGGCAAGAATTCGGGGGGGGACACCACGCAGGACTGGACGCAGAAGTTGATGGCAATGCCGGCTGGGCGCTATATCGTCGCTGCTGGCGCTCTCATTTTGCTCGGCGCGGGGGTCTATTACGCCTATAAGGGCTGGAGCGGCAAGTATAAGGGCCATCTGGCGCGCACCCAATTCACCGAAAGCATTGATCCAATCGTGACCGTGGGCCTTGTGATCTATGGCATCATGCTCGCCCTTGTGGCCTTTTCGCTGGGCTATGCAGCACTGACCGCCAACCCCGAACAGGCGGGCGGTTTGGGCAAGGCGCTGCAGGACCTGCGCGGTATGGCCTTTGGGCGATTCCTCCTAGGCGGGGCAGGGCTGGGGCTGATCGGCTTTGCGGTTTATAACTTTGTCGAAGCGGGTTACCGCGTGGTGCCGAAATTCTCCGATCCCGATATCCGCACCTTGTTGGATTAAACGCGGGGCGGGGGGCTAGACCCTCCGCCTAGCACTCGTTATCCAAGCCCCCGATGAGACGCCGCCGTCGCGGCAAGAATTGGGGGCCGCCCGTGCCAGATCTGCTGATTGAACTTTTCTCCGAAGAAATTCCTGCGCGGATGCAGAAACGTGCTGGTGAAGACCTGCAGAAGCTGGTGACAAACGGTTTGGTCGAGGCCGGTCTGACCTATGGCTCCGCCGCCGTATTCACCACCCCGCGCCGGTTGACGCTAGCACTTGGCGACATGCTTGCCGCCAGCCCGCGGCAGGTCGAAGAGCGTAAGGGCCCGAAAGCCGACGCGCCCGAAAAAGCCATCGAAGGGTTTTTACGCGGTGCCGGTCTGACCCGCGATCAGCTCGAGGAACGCGACACGCCCAAAGGCAAGATCCTCTTTGCCAAGATCGAAAAGCCGGGCCGCCCGGCGGCTGAGATCGTGGCAGAGGTGCTGGAACAGACCATCCGCAATTTCCCGTGGCCGAAATCGATGCGGTGGGGCACGGGCAGCCTCAAATGGGTCCGCCCGCTGCATTCGATCCTCTGCATCATCAGCGATGAGGCCGGGGCCGAGGTCGTGCCACTGACAGTAGACGGCATTGAGGCTGGCAACACCACACGCGGCCACCGGTTCCTTGCACCGGACGAGATCGAAGTCTCGGGATTTGAGGACTACCAAACCAAACTCGCCCGCGCCCATGTCGTGCTCGACCCCGCCGCGCGGGCCGATACGATCTGGCATGACGCCACCAACATGGCCTTCGCCGCCGGATTGGAAGTAGTCGAAGACGCAGGGCTTCTGGCCGAGGTCGCCGGATTGGTGGAATACCCCGTCGTGCTGATGGGCCGCATCGGCGAAGATTTCTTGGGCCTGCCGCCCGAGGTGCTGCAGACATCGATGAAAGAACACCAGAAGTTCTTCTCGGTTCGCAATCCGAAGTCTGGCCAGATTGAACGCTTCGTCACCGTCGCCAACCGCACCACCACCGATGATGGCGCGACGATC
>Ga0098052_1002746_pt1 | contig 10592 bp, 11 predicted proteins | sample 15_taG_FD_81591 | JGI IMG/M metagenome (GOLD analysis project Ga0098052, IMG submission 81591) | Marine viral communities from the Subarctic Pacific Ocean - 15_ETSP_OMZ_AT15312 metaG | ecosystem: Environmental > Aquatic > Marine > Oceanic | place: Pacific Ocean | collected 2015-01-18 | reverse complement strand
ACTGTTTGAGTTAGACCCGATTATGTTTCGGTTCTGCCAGAACAACTGGTAGGCGTAGTTGCCATCAATATCGATGAAAGTGCCGAACGTATTGTCTGCAACGCAGTTTCCGTGAACACGTAGCACTGACCCAATACCGACATCGTTTCGAATATTTATCGCCCTACTCGTGGTCGCGCCATTCCTGCCGGTTGTCGTGAAATAGTTGTTATTGATATCGACGGAAACCTTGCTCGCGGTTGAGTATGTGCCGGTCGCCTCTACCCAGATGTCCGGAGAGGAAGTGTCCTGCCGATTATTGCCTTCGAATTGGCAGGAGCTGACTTCCAGGTTGAACACGCCCTCAAACTTGATACCGACAGTCTCAGACCGCTGGATGGCGCAATCATCAAACTTCACCAGCCGAGCTGCGTGGTTGTTGTCGTTGATGCTCACGTTTGCATATGACGATGCGTAGCGCGTGCCATCAAAGCGGCACCCGCGAGCCGAGAATGAGTTGATGTTTCCGTACGTCGAGTAGTTGATGTAGTAGGCACTTTCCAGCCAAACGTTGGTAAGCTCAATGTCCCAGCAATCAACGGTGCGCAGATTGATGCCAAAGCCGTAGATCGCGACATTTTCCAGATGCAGACCGCGCACGATGCTGTCAAAGCGAAGCCCGTATTTGGTTGTTGTGGTGATAGTCGAGAAGTGCCGTATGCCGATGTTCTGGATGACATTGCCGGCACCGTAGGACGCGCTCAAGCTGCCGTCACAGACGATGAAATCGTTGGCTGAACTGTAGTTCGTTCGCAGTATGGAAATCAGCATTCCAGCACCGTCCACGGTCACGCCCGGAGAAAGCGTGTGCGAGGCCGCGTCTGCAAAATCATGGATGCCAGGATCGACATATATTCCATTGGTGACGACGTAAGCGGCCGTCGAACCGGAAATCCAAGCATAGAGCTGCGTTTCACAGAAATCGTTCAAGGTCTCCCATCGGGACGAATTATTGGCAGCAAAGCTGTCCGGGTTGAAGGTCGCAGAAGACGAAACATTCGGCTTGATCCCACACCACCTAGTGTGAATGGGTCCTTCGCCCAGATCCACGCGGCGGACGTGGTAGCTGCCGTCGGTCAGGTTCATCACCACACCGTCAAGTGTCGTGGAGGCAACGCTGCCAACGACAATCCCCATGCCGCCACAATTGTCGGTCGCATTGTCGAAACCACGCCAATAAACAAGGTCACCGGGTGAAACGCTGGCAACAGCGATTGCCTTCACGGCCGCCACGCTGTTAACGGTCAAATGGACGCCGACATCAGAACCCAACTTTGCAAAAGTGACACTTTCGTCAGCATATTTTGCAGTTGTGAGCGACCCGTCCGCGACAGTCGCGACGGGCGGTTCTAGAATCTTCAGCCAATCGCCGGAACCACCGGAAACAGGATCGTCCCCCGTCGCAGATGCGATCTTCAGCTGATACCAGGCTTCATCAGAGCCGGTCACCGCCTGCCCTTCTGTATAAGTGGTTCCAGCTTCATAATCGCCCTTATGGTCGAAGATTGCGCCAGACCGGGACGAAACCAACTGGCGCCAATTGCCGGCTGAATCCTTGAACGCCATGGTCGTTACGCCGCTGACCAGGTCGCCTGGTGCGAGATCGCCGCCAGAGCCACTGGTGATTGGTTCATCACCATTGCCAAGGTCTAACACCTCGCCGCCGCCAGCCGTGTTCGTATAAAGCGGCGTCCAGACGATCCATTTCAGCTCGCCCGGCGAAGCATGCCCGACGACGTCTGCCGTGATTGCGTTTGCCGTGCCAGCGACGTTTTCCAGTTCGGCGAACGTGATCGGAAGCGGCCCGATCCGTATCCAGTCCGTCGACGACAGGTCCCAAGAATAAATGCCGTCGACAGCCGGGTCGCCAGATCCGTAAATGATCGCTCCCGCACCGTCCTGCGTTGGTGCGATTGCATCGAGCGCAGCGGCAGAATTGACCGCAATACCGCCAGCACCTGCCATTGCCTGGATAAAGGACAACAGCGCAATGATATCGTTCGGCCGCGGCTGATAAGTGTCGCTGGCCGGACTGCCCTTATAGGTTTCCTTGGGAGTGGCAACCATTTACGGCGCTCCTAGCTTGTCGGTAGTTTTGGGAAAGATCTGGTGACGTCAGGAGACGTCGACGGTTTGCGGACCCGACCGGGTTCCCGCGCCGCCAGAACCGTTCAGCGGTTCGGCCCAATAGGCGTAATGCCCCGATGCAAGCCCTGTGTCTTGCCACGTGTCGGCCGTGTCTTTGAAACCAGGCTCTTCGCGCACCTGTGATGCGTCGCCGAAGTCATAAGGCCCGCTGTATCCAGGCGCATAACCGGCGCGGAAGATCCTGGTTGCGAAATAGTTGCTGCTGTCGGGTGATGTAAAATCGACATCGACCTTCCCCGCAGAAGGTGAACTGACGGCGAAGGCCTGCAACGTTCCTGGCGAGGTTTGGTCAGCAACCGCCGCCACCTCGACGATGCTCGACCAACTGGAAACGTCGCCTCCTATTGACCAAACGCGCCAGCGGAATTCGTAGGTATCGCCATCGGAGACAACGTCGGAAGCCGCTGCGCCGTCTTGAGCACGCACTGACATTTCTTCCCAGGTGCTTGTTGTCTTTTTCCGGTACTGGATCTGCACCAGACGATCTGCGCGACTCGGCGCCGGGAAGGCCGCAACGAAACGGGCGGCAGCATTCCCGCCACTCACTGCGATGCTGGCCGCCTGAATGGACATGTTGCCGGAACTGATATTCGTCAGCGAATTGTCATTCTCGACGGCAACATTCAGGTTCGGGCGCGCGCCCTCTTCGCCGGCGCCAAGCGTCCACCAGTCCGACCCGATCTTGATCAAGGCAAGGGACGAAAACAGCTGGCCTTGCTCGCGCTTGAAGCCGGCAACTTCATAAACACCGTTGATGCCAGGATCGATCGCCGAGACAATGCGCACCGTGCGCCGTTCTTTCAGACGCCGGGCACGCAGCCCTGCGATGACGGCAAGGCGCCGTTTTTCGTTTTGTCTGTTCGCGGCAACCTTTACCAGCTGCACGGCCTGCCTGTGAAGATACACCGGGAAGAGCGATACGGACGTCGACTTGACCCGGTCACCTTCCTGCCAGTCCGGATGTACGTATTCGGCCGACGTCTGGCCTTTCCAGCCGTAGCCAGGTTCGGTGTACTCGGCATAGAAATGCGTGAAGGTGCTTTCGCCGTCGTCGGCCTCGGCGCTGGCAACCTCTATTAGATCGTCGTCAGTCAGCGTGACATCAGGTTCGTAATAGGTCCCGGCGATGATGCCAATACGCCCCTCACTATCTTCAAACCGCATGCCGTCGAAACTGGAAAGAATGCGGTTTTCGGCGTCGATGTTCTTTTCTTCGCGCTTGTTGATCGCGATGCCGCATCGATACTGCGGCGCCGACACGCCGTAACGGTCGAGAATAGCAACGTCGCAGACATCCGCAGCGGTTGCGACACTGTCCCAATTGATTTCCGAAGCAGAATTCGCAAAGCGCTCGATGTCCATTCGGTGCGCCGCCCAAATCAGCGCGGGATTGCCGTTGGATGCAGGCCAGGTCGACGGGTCTTCTGGGTCTGACGACGGCACACGCGGGTCGTGCGCGCGCCCCCAGTAGGCCGCCCGCGTGATATCCGGTTCACCTAAACCGAACACACCTCTGTGTTTGTAGATGTATTGCCGGGCCTCCAGGCTAACCTCACCGATAATCATCAGGCTATCAGCGACACCGGCCCCGACATGGCCGGACGTCCATTCCGGAAAGACGCTGGTCAGCTCAGACTGCGCAGCCTGCGTGACTGTTCCCGGCCGTCTGAAAATGCGAATGTACTTCGTACCGTGGAAGACAAACTCTTCCTGCTCGACGTAATTGTTACTGTCTAGAGAAACCGGAATATCATTGAGCCAGAGGCCGATTTCGCTGGTCGCTTCGCTGTCGCCATGCGCCGGCTGTTTATAGAGTTTACCGCCCTTCGCCTCGCCAAAGCTGATACCACCGCCAACGCGGTTCGGCCCCCACAGGACAAACCGCGGCTGATCGGACAGTGTGAAATTCGACTGAAGCTCCTGCGGCTTCGGGCGCGGGATATCCGGCAGGCCGGGCTGCTTGACGAAAGAATTCAATGCCAGCCCAACGGCTGCGTTCAGCAGCACTGCACCGAGAGTGGAGCCGAGCACACCAAGCGCAGCCTGCACGACAAAAGCCCCGGCCGCATACGCCGACGTTGTCGCGGCAATACCGCCAAGCACCAGCGGCGCACCGCCAAACAGGGCAGCGCCAGCGCCCGCGACGAATGCCACCACCGGCGGCATCGCGTGCGCATCGATCGGCGCCGTCACGAAAAACGTGGAAGCCAGCAACAGAACGCGCAGGCGCTTCATATCGTCCACCGCCAGGATGCAAGCACGGTACCGCCGCCCGTGGTCAGGACTCCGCTTTCCAGGCTGTAGGCTGCCTTGCCATCGCCGAGGTATAGCCCGCTTGCCTCATGACCCCGAATGTCGGCCAGAATGATGTCCCCACGTGCCGGCGCCTGGACGCGCTTCCAACCTGCACGCGTCAATGCGGTATCGAGCACGGCGAGCATACCGCCCTGCGCGTGGACCTCTTCAAGTGTCTTCTCGGCACCACAGCGAAATCCGCGCCAATGGGCGGCCGGATCAAAGCCCGTCAGACGCCGGGCATAGTCGCCAAGCCGCTTGCCGCAATTGGCGTCTTCCCACGTAAAAGGGTCTTGCCGCCAGCTTTGCAGCGTGGCGGAAATCGCAATTTCCAGTTGGTTCATGTGATGAGATCCGGTTGGCCGGTCAGAATATCTGAATGGTGTAGCCGTTGGCGTATTTGCCGGTGAACTGGCAGTAATCATCGCCGTCGATGTCGAACAGCTGCTTGGACCGCGCCCTCTGGACGGTGTCGGACATCACGCCGAAATGCGTCAGCGACCGGCCTTGGTTCAGGTTCTTGGCCAGGACGGTAATCGTGCGATGGATCTGAGTTTCACCGCCCTGCCCCATCGGCCGGCTGACTGAAAAGCGTGTGTCCAGCATGCGCAGGCGGTGCGCATCCCCCGGCGGCGTCAATGCGCGTGTGCCGTTCTTCGGCAGAAGGACGGAATAAAAGAGCACGTCCCGACCCTTCACCTTGGCAGCCGCCATGTCGCGCAGTTCCAGAAACGTCGCCTCATCCAGAAAGTGCAACGACATCTCGTAAAGCGGCGCCGCACCGTCGCGCACGTCTCCCAGCGGCTCGATGTGGAAAAGGCTCTGCACCCCGCCGTTTTCATCGGCCCCCATGAAACCGTGCCAGCGCTGGCCGTCAGGCGTGATCATTGACCCGATACCAGCCCACAGCCTGACCGGCGTATCCAGAATATCGAAATAGACTGCATCCGCCGTCTGTATCTGCCGGTCCCCACCCGCCGTCGCATTTAGCTGTGCGTCGATCGCGTCATAATAAGTTTGCATCGACGACCTCGCGCAAAGTCAGAGATCCCGGTGATGCGATCCGGGCATATTGGACCGCCTCGATGAATGCGTCTGGATTGGTCGCCTTGCAAAACAGGGTCGGCCGCAATTCCGCCAGCTCGCCAGCGAGAATGTCGCGACGCACCGGCGGGTCAAAAGTAATGGTCGCAACCGTGCCTTCGTACTCGATTTCTTGCACGTGATAGACGCCATAACCGAGCCCAAACAGCTTGCCGAGCGTCAAAACACCAGGCCAGCGCACAAGGTCCAGGGTCACCGTTGTTTCACCCTCAAGAACTGTCGAGACAACGTCGGCGGTCGGCTGAAACTGAAATCCGTACCCTGTCGAGAACGGCAGATTGTTGGAAAACGGAATACCAGTTGCGTAGGTGGCGGCTGCAGCCGTCATGGCGGCCGATGTCGCGACCTGCCCGCTTTTGTCAAGAGGAAGCCGGAAAATGTTCCCTTTCAGAACGCCGCAGAGCCAGTGATACCAGTTCAGCGTTTCCGGGCCGATCTTGGCAAAGGTGGCCTTGGCCATGATCCGCCCGCCAGGCACGCGATAGGTGTTATCAACCTCGGCGAAGGACAGACGCCCTTGCTCAAACGCACCGGACGACCAGACCACTACGCCATTCAGTTTCACGGCCGCCGGCCAATCGTAGTAAGTCGCCAATTCAGCCCCCGTCTGCCTGCTGCCGCATTTGCCACCCAGGCAGACGGGCCTTGACCTCTTCGACCGCCTGCGCGCTGCCTTGCCGAACCATCCTGCGCACGTCTTCGCTACTGATCGCCCCTGTTATTGGGAACGTCTGAGAGATGTACGCGACAGGTCCGCTTTTCTGACTGGTACCGGCAATCCGTTTCAGGTTGTCGTTTGAAACGATCTGGCCAGGCTGATCAGGGATGAACACTTCCCGGCCTGCCTCACCAACGACGTAGGCCATGCCTGCGTCAACATCGCCACCACCTGCACGGAAACCGCCGAAAAAAGAACCAAGGACCGACGTCAGGATGTTGCCGCCGCCCTTGCCGCCGCCGAAGGATGTTTGCCCCAGAAGAGTCGCCTGAAGTGTGGTTTCGATCATCGTCTGCAGGAACCGGTCCAGAGACGCGTTTCCCGTATCGATCAGACCGGTCAGCGCGCTGAAGCCGGTCATCAGCACGTTGCTAAATCGCTGACCTTGCTCGGAAGCGGTCGAAAGGTTCTGTGTCAGATCGAGGGCGGCGCCGGATGCATCACCCATAACGGACGCCGATGCTCGCCGCACATCGTTGTTTGCCCTGCCCGCACTCGCCACATCGTTGAGAACCTTCTTTTCCGCCTCAAGCGCAGTAAAAAGCGTGTTCCACTGCGATGCATCATAGGCGGGTGCAGCATTGTCGTTCGCAGATCCGAAGGCAGAAAATGCGTCGCCGATCCGACTTTCCGGCCTACCCGCAACCTGGCTGCCGCCCCCGAACGTCTCACCGGTCTTGAATTTCGACGCACCAGCATCGTTCCGCTGATTTTGAAGGTTCTCAAAAAGGGATTCGTCCAACAGACCGGCAGAACGCAACATGTCATTGAGTTCGGCAAATACGGACGAATTTCCAATGCTCGCGAGCTTGTCTGGAATCTTGTCCAGGGCCGTTGCCCATTCACGCGAGACTTTCACCACGGTCGCCATATTCTCATAGAAATTGATCATGAGCGGCGACGCTTCGACCAAAGCGGCATTCAGCTGCTTGTCCAGCACATCGGCGGCGTTGCCGAGCCTGTTTTGCATTTCCTCGGCTTGATCCAGCACATCAGTCTCGATGATGTTGCCGAGCTTCCGCGCTTTCTCGGCAGCCTGATCCATTCCAAGCGAACCGAGTTCAAGGACACGCACCAGGTCCGCCCCTCGCTGACCGAACGCCGCCTTGACCAGGGCAGCGCGATCTTCGGCCGTTGCCGCATTGGACACGGCATCGGAATAGAGCCTCAAACGCTGCTCAGCCGTTTCCGCCTTCAGGATCAAATCCAGCATTGCCGGATCTATGCGCTTCAATTCGGTGTAGAGCGAGCCTGCGCCGTTTTTGGCTTCACCGATGCCCACAGTGAACTTGCGCAGCGCGTTATCCAGTACCCCGATATCGACGGACGCTTCACCGGCCTGAAACGCAAGAGTCTGATAAAATTCGCCGTCCAGACCATTCTGCCGGGCGACCTTCGCAATCCGGTCAAATTGCTCAAGGCCATCTTTCATCTTGCCGATGGCCGCCGAAAAGCTGGCAAGGCCCGTCACCCCGATCAGAGCAGCCTTACCGATGCCCATAATGGACGCTGACGCCCGGCGGACATCCGTGTCCAGACGGCCAACGACCTGCCGGGTTTCCCGAACGTTCTGCCGAACAGAACGGAACGCAGAACCGGACGCGTCGCGGCCCTTGATATCGAACGCGAGAGGAGGAATCGTCATGACTGGGTTTGCTCAAGCTCTGGTTTGATCCGCGTCAGGTAAATCACCCATTCGCGGAATTCCTGATCCGGCATCGCCTCGATTTCCGAGACTGTCATTTTCAGCCTGTCGGCCAGCGCGAAGATCGTCAGTCGCCGGCCGCTTCTAAGTTTTTTTCCAGGTCCTCATCGGACAGACCTGCAAGAATTTCGAGCGCCACCCGAGATACGACACTGCCGTCGACCTTGTTTGTGAGGTCAAAGCGGTCGTCGATTGTGAATAGCTTCTGACCTTCCTTGTCCGTCGCCTTGTTGATCAGGACATCGACGAACATTTCCGGACTTCCGGCGTTTCCGATCTGCCGGATTTTCTCGCGCTCGCCGACGGTCATCGGCGTTGCATAGACAAGAAACGGGGCACCCTTCGGCCCCCATTCCGGCACCTCGATGCGCTTGCGGCCAAGCCGCGTCAGATGCGCCTTAGCACTCTCAATAACACTCATGGAAGTTTCCCGATTTCTGTTTAAAGAGCGACGCCGGCGGCTGTGATCGCCACCTTGAGCACGCTGTCCGACGACGCGATACCAAGCAGCACCGGATAATCGCCGCTGCCGAGATCCGCATAAGGTGCGATCCCGCCAGGCGTTGCCGACAGGTAATAGGCCTGTCCAGCAGTGAGAACCGCACCAACGGTCAGAGGACCAGACTTGTGTACTGCAAGCGGCTGGCCATCAGCGCAGCCGTTCAAGGCGATGCCGTCGCACTGACGGGTCGCCTCGGTCGCGCTGTCGCAATCGCTCAGCTTGTATTTATCGTCAGCGCTGTCCTTGTAGACGGGCTGACCAGCCGTGATGGCAGCACCGCCGGTGCCGCGGTCGATGATGGAACCGGCGCCGGAAATAACATTGGCCGGCGTAATGGAAAGATCCGCCATGGGATTACCCTTTCAGATGCGTGAGGGAAAATGACGACTTAGACAGTCGCTCTGGCAAGGGCGCCGTTGCCGACCGCCGTAACCGTGAGGCCAACGGGGTTTGTCGGGTCCTGCGACTGGTCGACGGTTTCCACGCGGGCGTTACCGCTGTGATAGGTCTGACCGGAACCGTTACCGGCAGAATACAGGCCAACCGCGATCTGGGTTCCCTCGACCAGATCATTCTGCGCTACCGATCCGGTCTTTTTCGACAGGGTCAGCGTTACACGCCAGTTCTTTGGAGCACCGGCGATATTGGTGTCCCACTCATCACCGATTTCCGTGTCCGGCGTAACCGGCGCATTGATCGTTAGCTGAAAGCTTTTCACCTTCAACTCATTACTGTTGACGCTGACATAACCTTCGTTGCCGTGAATGGTCGTCATGGCCGTGTCTCCTGTTTAGACATGAAAAAGCCGCCCGAAGGCGGCCGCCCAGACAGCTAAGTTGCCGTCGTCGGATCTAAGTCCGTGGTGAGATAGAAACTGCGGAAGGTCATCCGCAGTGTTGCAATCGCTTTTTCGCCCTGCCGGTCACTCGCAGGCCCCGGCTCGGTTGAGACCAGCATGGTTTCGCGGGCGATCCCGCCGAGCGTCCTATCTGCTGCGATCGCGGCTTCGACGCTGACGGCAAGAATGTCGTCAAGGATATCCTCGGCGTCATCACCCTCTGCGATTGCCTCGATATGCCAGTCAAAGGTTCGCTCAGTTTCACGCGGACTGGCACCCATTTCGGAAGGCTGACTGGCTTCGCCGCCACGATAGACCAGCAATGCCGGAAGCCGGTTCCGCCCAGCTGGATATTTCCGCTGCACGAAAACATTGTTGCCACTTGCCGGCAGGCCAGTGATACGGGCCGCACCTGCGGCGACAATCTGACTTCGAACGTGAGGCATCAGCTTTCACTCAGTGTCAGTACGGCCATACCCTCGCCGTCGCGCCGGATCGGTGCAGCAACACTGTAGGAGCCTGCCGGAAGGATGAGCGTGTCGCCCTCATCGGCACCGGCCGGCAAGTCAGCAGCTGCACAATGAAATTCCGGCGACGCCGAACTGAGGCCCACCTCACCGAAAGGCATGACCTCGTCTTCATTGAGGAACTGCCCGTCAACGTCTTCGGGCGATCCACCCTGAAGGACGTATTGAGCAGTCACCCCGAATTCATCCGGATTGAACATCGACGCCCGATCCGCGGCGGTTTCGACGGGCACGATCAGTCAACCTTGGTTTTCGGCTTCGAGCGAGCTTTGCGCTTGTCGCCGAGCGGCTCAAGCCGTGACATCAGGCTGCCAGGGATCTTGCCTTCAGCGCACGCGATGTTGATTTCTTCGCCCGCCTTGAACTGGATGACAGAAAGGGCGTGAAAGAAGTTCCCGCGCTTTTCGATTTGGCTTTCGCGCGCTGCCGCCTGTTCTTTCGACAAGTAGAGCGGGATATCGGCACCGACCTGTGCGGCGCCACCAACAACTTTGTATTTCATGTGGTTTCCTTTCGGGTCTAACCTTGCCGGGCTGAATGCGACCATTCAGCCTGGAAAGGCTCCCCAGCTCTGCCGGGGAACCCGTTTTGCAGTTACGATCAGGCGGACGTGTGCGTCATGAGAACGGCAAACTGCCAGTACCCGTAACCAACGTTGCCGGTCCAATCGACACCGAAGAGCTGCTCTTTGTTCAGCTGCTCGTATTCCGACCCTT